>OLVT01002950.1_pt1 | contig 10794 bp, 3 predicted proteins | sample 1673241 | NCBI WGS metagenome assembly OLVT01 (sample SAMEA3178936, study PRJEB25190) | human gut metagenome | biome: human gut; feature: human-associated habitat; material: faeces | place: Austria | collected 2013 | reverse complement strand
CTTAGGGGCGTTTGCAGCGTCGAGTCGTTACGGCGTTTGGTAAAACGCCGTAACTTAAACAGCCTGTGCCAGCTTCTCGGCTCGCTCGGCGGCGGCGAGCGCCTCGATGACGGTACCGAGCTGATCGCCCAGAAGGACGCCGTTGTAGGTAGAGTTGAAGCCGATACGGTGATCGGTCACGCGGTCCTGGGGCTGGTTGTAAGTACGGATCTTCTCGGAACGGTTACCGTGGCCGATCTGGCTTTGGCGCTCGGCACCGAGCTCGGCCTGCTGCTTCTCGAGTTCCATCTCGTACAGACGGGCACGCAGCATCTGCATGCAGACCTCGCGGTTCTGGATCTGGGAACGTTGCTCCTGCGACTGCACCACGGTGTTGGTGGGCAGGTGGGTGATGCGCACGGCGGAGTAGGTGGTGTTAACGCACTGACCGCCAGGGCCGGAGGCGCAGTAGGTGTCGATGCGCAGGTCGGACTGGTTGATCTGGACGTCGATTTCCTCGGCCTCGGGAAGCACGGCGACGGTAGCCGTTGAAGTCTGGATGCGGCCCTGGGACTCGGTCTTAGGGACACGCTGGACACGGTGCACGCCGGACTCGTACTTCATAACGGAGTAGACGCGGTCGCCCTCGACCTTGAACTCAATGGACTTAAAGCCGCCGGCCTCGCTGGGGCTGGAATCGAGCACGGTAGTCTTCCAGCCGCGCGACTCGCAAAAGCGCTGATACATCTTGTACAGGTCGCCGGCGAAGATGGCCGCCTCGTCGCCACCGGCGGCGGAGCGAATCTCGACGATGGTGTTCTTGTCGTCGTTGGGGTCACTCGGGATGAGCATGTACTTGATGTCTTCCTCGAGCTGGGGAAGCTTTTCCTCGTTCTCGGAGATGTCCATCTGGAGCATCTCCTTCTCGTCCGCATCGCTGGTGTCGCGGAGCATCTCCTTGGCGGCCTCGATGTCATCGAGCGCGCCGATGTACTCGCGCGAGGCAGCGATGAGGTCGGACTGGTGTGCGTACTCCTTGTTGAGACGCGTGAACTCCTTGATGTCGGAGGCGACGGCCGGGTCGGAAAGCTTCTTCTCGAGCTCCTCGTAGGCCTTAATGATCTTTTCGAGCTTGTCGCGCATGGCGGGACTCCTTTATATGCGTGAAGGCGAAAATCGGCAGAGTTGATGGGGCGCGCGGCGCCACTGCGGGGGTAAGCCCAGCTAGAACATGTCGATCTTCAGATACATGCGCATCCCTTCGCGTATGAGGTACATAGTTGCGGTCTAACCCATACATGATAGCGTGCGCAGGCATACCTGCATATAACCCGCACGGAATGCGACAAAGGGTCAGTCTCTTTCCTTGAATACAACTTCATCCGAACGCCTCCCGCATTCATCCGCACATATACGGATAAATTTGGGAATCCGATACCCTGAGGGCCGGATCGGCCGGCCCCGGGAGATCGGAGGACGCCATGTCCGGAAAGGGCGGGAAGGGCGCCGCGAGGGCGGTCCCGAGGACCCACGGCAGGCTCACCGGGTACGAGCGGGACACGGTCCAGAGGATGCTGAAGCGCAGGGTTCGCTCGGCCACTTCCTCGAGAGGTTCAAGGGCGTATCGACCCGCAGGCTCCACAGCTGCCTGATGTGGTTCAGATGGCTGCGCGAGGCCGCACGCGTCGGGGACGGGGCGTCGCCCATGCGCGAGCAGCTCGACGACGGGCGCTACGAAAAGATCCGGAAGAAGATGATGGAGCCGGAGTACGAGTTCCATCTGGAGCCGGACGTGCAAACGGCGGGTTAACATAGCCTTTCACCAAAAAGGGCGAGCGGCCGCGCCCTGCGACCACCCGCCCTCAATCAAAGCCCTTCTCGGCCGCCGTAGCTACCGGTTCCGGCGCCGCAGGATAACGCCTGCGGCGATCAGCACCACCGCGCCGCCCGCGATGCCACCCAGGGCCATCGGCGACAAGCTGGTATCGCCCGTATACGGCAGACCTGGCTTCTCCTCCTTCGGCACCGGTGACTTGCTCGGCGGATTGGTGGGCGGCTCCGTCGGCGGGGTGGTCGGCGGCGTGTACGTGTTCTTGAACACCGGCGCCACGGCGCCGTCATAGGTTACCGTCGCCACCAGATGGCCCGCACCGTCGTCCGTCACCGTCACCGTTACCCGGTGCTCGGCCGCGTCGTACGTCACGTTCTTCTGACCGTCGTCCACCTCGGAGATGCTGTAGGCGTACGTTCCGGGCTTGTCGTACGAGATCGCCTCGAAGCCCACCGTGCCGTCCGCCGCGTTCTTTGCGGTCTGCAGCACCTTGCCGTCGGCATCCTTCAGCTGGAAGGAGAACTGCCCTTCCTTCAGGTCCTCGCCGCTCAGCACCTTGGAGGCCCCCAGCTTCACCTCAGTCGCGGCCGGCGCGTAACTGTTGCTGAACGCCACCGCATCCGCAGCCTTGCCGCCCTTGCTGTAGGCAACCTGCGCCTCCAGCGCGTGCGTCTCCGCATTCTCCGTCACCGTCACCGTCGCGGTAAAGACCGTCGTGTCGTAGGTGACGCCGTTCGCCGTCGCCCCTGCCCGCTCGGACACGGTGTAGACGTACGTCCCCACCTTGTCCAGCTGCAGCGGCGCGAAGCCGAACGTGCCGTCGGCGCCGTTCTGCACCGTCTGCACCACGTTACCGTCGGCGTCCTTCAGGTCGAAGGAGAACTCACCCTCGGCCAGGTCGCGGCCGGTCAGGGCCTTCGTTCCGGTAATCGTCGCCGTCGTTGCCGTCGGCGTGTAGGTGTTGGTGAAGGTCAGATCCGCGGCCGTCTTGTTCGCCGTCGCGGTCAGCTGGCCGCTGCCGTCGTCGGTCGCACTCACCGTCACATCCAACACCGCATCGCTGTAAGTGATGGTGCCATCTTGGCCCGCAACCTCCTTCACCTGGTACGCATGCGAACCAGTCGCGGTGTACGAGATGGCCTTGAAGGTAAACGCGTTACCCACGTTCGTGGTCCGGTCGATCTCCTGCCCGGTGGCCACGTCAATCAGCGCGAACGTGAACTCGCCATCGGCGGGCGTCCGCATGGTGGCCGAATCGGTATTCTCAAGCACCTTGGTGCCGGAGATCTGGTAGGAGGTCGCGCCCGGCTGGTAGCTGTTCGCAAACGTCATGGTGTTGGGGGTGACGCCGTTCTCGGTGCCCTCGCTCGGCTTCACCGTGGAGTTCTCTACCACCAGCTTGCCGTCGTTGTTGTCCTTCACCACGTAGGTCAGGGTGTACGTCTTGCCGGTGTAGGTCACGCCCGGCACGCCCGGCGCGTCCCCCGTCGGCTGCACCTCGCGGACCGTGTAGGTAAAGGTGCCCGCATGGTCGAAGGTCAGCTTGTCGAAGGCAACCTTGCCGTGCGCATCGTTCTTCTGGGTCTGGATCACCGAGCCGTCAGACCCCACCAGCTCGAAGGCGAAGTCTCCCGCCTTTAGCTGATAGCTGCCGTCGTGCACGTCAACGCTCTTGGTGAGGGCGATCGCGCCGGAGTCCGTCGCCTGTGCCTCATAGGTGTTGGTGAAGCTGGGCTTCGTGACATTCGTGCCGTCGTAGGCGACGCTCGCCTGCAGCGTGCCGGCATTGTCCGCAACCGTCACCACGGCATGGTGCACCGCGGCGTCGTAGGTCACGTAGGCCAGATCACCCTTCCGCTCCACGATGGTGTACTCGTGCGTGCCCGGCTTCGCGTAGGAGAAGGCGTCGAAGTTAACACTTCCGTCCGCGCCGTTGGTCGCGGTCCGGACGGGCTTGGCCCCGGCAAGCTGCTCAGCCGTCAGGTTGCCCTCGTACACATCGAAGGTGAACTCGCCGCACTTGGGGACGATCGGCGTGTTGTCGTCCTTCTTCACATAGCTCTTCTGCGCACCGAGGGCCAGGCCGGTCGCGGCCGGCTGGTAGGTGTTGGTGAAGGTATCCGAGCCGGATGCGCTCGTCACGATCGCCTTCGCATTCAGTGCTCCGTTCCCGCCGTCCGTGACCGTCACCGTATAGGTGAGGGGATGGCTGTCATAGACCATGCCCGGCTCCGCGCCCGGCTGCTCCACGATGGTGTAGGTGAAGTCCTTGCTCGCGGCGCCGTCCAAGTCGGAGAGCTGGAACTCGCGCGTGAAGCTGACCTTGCCGTTTGCATCGTTCTTCGCGGTGTCAAGCACGTTGCCGGCAGCGTCCTTCAGGTCGAAGGTGAACTCGCCGTCCGCGGGCTTCGTCGTGTGGTCGAAGCCGTCCGCAACCTTGATGGTCTTGGTCGCCGTCAGGGTTACGGAACCCTTTGCGTCGTAGGTGTTGTTGAAGGTGGGAGCCGTAGCGGCACCGTCATAGGTGACGGTCACCTTCGTCTTGTTGTTGTCGCCCTGGTTCTGCTCTACCTTGACGTGGACCTTGACTTCCTTGGCGTCGTAGGCCACGCCGTCGACGGTCTGGCCGGCTTTCTCCTCCTTGAGCGTGTAGTCGTACTCGCCCAGGTTCAGGTTCTTGACGGCCAGCTCGACCTTGCCGCCCCGGTCGTTGGTGCCCTTGGCGACCTCGTTGCCGGCCTGGTCGTACAGGCCGAAGGTGAACGCGTCGGCCGTCAGGTCCTTGCCCGTGAGGATCTTCGTCGCCTCGACGGTAACGTCCGTCGTCGGCTTCGAGTTGGTGAAGGTCGGAACGTCGGCCTCGCCGTCGTAGGTGGCGGTCGCCTTTAGCTCGCCCTTCTCATCGGAGACCTTGATGTGGACCTTCACGTCCTTCGTGTCGTACACGACGGTCGGGTCGTTGCCGGCAACCTCCTTGATGGTGTAGTCGTGGTCGCCCGGCGTGTCGTAGCTGATTGCCTGGAAGGCGACCTTGCCGTCCTTGTCATTCTGGACAGTCTGGACCACGCTGCCGTCCTTGTCGAGCAGCTGGAACGTGAAGTCACTCCCCGCGAGCTCACCGCCCGTGAAGCGCTTCGTCGCCTTGAGCGTTACCGAGGTCTCCTTCGGGTGGTACGTGTTCGTGAAGGTCTTGTCTCCACTCGTTACCTGCGGTGTGGCCGTCAGCGTACCGGCGCCATCGTCTGTGACCGTCACCGTATAGGTGAGGGTATGGTTGTCATAGACCATGCCGGCCTCCGCGCCCGGCTTCTCCGCGATGGTGTAGGCGAAGTCCTTGCTCGCGGCGCCGCCCAGGTCGGCGAGCTCGAAGTCGCGCGTGAACTTCACCGTGCCATCGGCCTCGTTCTTCGCGGTGTCGAGCACCTTGCCGTCGGCGTCCTTCAGCTCGAACGTGTATTCGCCGCCCTTCAGCTTGGTGTCGTGCGTGAAGCCCGGCGCGACCGCAACGACCTTGGTCGCCGTCAGCTCCACGGATCCCTTTGCGGTGTAGGTGTTCGTGAAGGTGGGGGCATCGGCCTTGTCACCATCGTAGGCAACGGCGGCGTCCAGCTTGCCAGCTTTGTCCATGACCTTCACCGCGGCATGGTGCACCGCGTCGTCGAAGGTCACGTGGGACAGGTCGCCCTTCTTCTCCACGATGGTGTACTTGTACTCGCCGGCCTTGGTGTAGTTGATGGCCGGGAAGGTGACGGTGCCGTCCTCGCCGTTCTTGGCGCTCCGGATGGGTTGCTTGCCCTTCAGCTGCTCGGCCGTCAGATCGCCCTCGTACAGGTCGAAGGCGAACTCGCCGCCCTTGAGCGCAGCCGGCGTGCTGTCGGACTTCACATAGGCCTTCTTCGCCGCGAGCGTCACCGAGGTCTCGGCGGGCTGATACGTGTTCTTGAAGGTCGGGATATCGTTCTTGCCGTCGTAAGTGACGGTCGCCTTCGCCTTGTCGCCCTCCGCCTTCACCGAGACGTGAACCCTCACCTCCGTGGAATCGTAGGTGATGGTCGAATCGCTGCCAGCGACCTCCTTGAGCGTGTAGTCGTACTCGCCCAGGTTCAGGCCCTTGACGGTCAGCTTGACCTTGCCATTCTTATCGTTGGTGCCGCGAGCGTCCTCATTGCCGTCCTGGTCGTACAGGCCGAAGGTGAACGCGTCGGCCGTCAGGTCCTTGCCCGCGAGAACTTTCGTGGCCTCAACGGTGACGTCCGTCGTCGGCTTCGAGTTGGTGAAGGTCGGAACGTCGGCCTCGCCGTCGTAGGTGGCGGTCGCCTTTAGCTCGCCCTTCTCATCGGAGACCTTGATGTGGACCTTCACGTCCTTCGTGTCGTACACGACGGTCGGGTCGTTGCCGGCAACCTCCTTGATGGTGTAGTCGTGGTCGCCCGGCGTGTCGTAGCTGATTGCCTGGAAGGCGACCTTGCCGTCCTTGTCATTCTGGACAGTCTGGACCACGCTGCCGTCCTTGTCGAGCAGCTGGAACGTGAAGTCACTCCCCGCGAGCTCACCGCCCGTGAAGCGCTTCGTCGCCTTGAGCGTTACCGAGGTCTCCTTCGGGCGGTACGTGTTCGTGATCACCGCAATCTGATCGTCGATCACCTGAGATGTGGCGGTGCCATCATCCTTATAGATCTGCTCCATTTTGACGACTGGCTCGGTCAGATTTCCCTTGCCGTCATCCTTCACCGTTACGGTCACTTTGTATTCGGCGCTGGAGTAGCTGACACCGCCCAGCCAACTGGGATCGCTCTTGGCGGGCGTAGTCTCGGCAATGTAGTAGGTGTACTTGCCAGGCTTCTCATACTTAATCTCTCCGAAGCTAAATTCTTCGGCGCTCGTAACGGTCTTCTCGACCTGCTTCATGCCGGCCACGGGCGCTGCCGTGGCACCATCAGGCATCGGCGTTCCATCGGCGGCGCGCAGGCAAAGCTCGAAGCTGTCGGCGCTAGTCCACTCACGGCCGGTGAACTTCTTCTTCGCCTTGATGCCTGTGAGCGTCACCGAAGACTTCACGCTGTAGCTGTTGGTGAACACCAGCTTGTTGTCTTTGGCCACCATGCCGTCGGAATTCTGCGGGGCAATCCTGCCCGAGATGCTATCGCCTTCTTCAGTCAGATTCTTGTCACCCTGCTTGCGGCCGGTCAGCTTATAGCCCGCGGGCATCTTGTCTGCGCCGGTCAGCTCCTGCACCGCGTACTGGTCACCCTCGGCGAGACCGTACACGCGGATCGTCTGGTCGGCCGTGACGGTCTGCTCGCGGCCGTTCTCGAGGTCGAACATTTTGCCGACCTGCTTCTCGCTTGCGGTCCCCGCGTTCTCAAACACCGCGGCCTTGTACGTCTTCCCCGCCGTCGTGGGCACGGTGAACTTGAAGGTGAACCCCGCGTCCTTATTGCCCGTCAGGCCATCGGGCACGTCAACCTTCTTCGTCACCTCGAGGCTCGCCTCGCGTTCGTTCGCCACGCGCACGCAGGTGGTGCCCGTGAACAGGGCGTTCAGATTCATGTCGCCCAGGTCGGCGCGGGCGCCCTTCGCATTAGCGTCACCAGACACGTCCTGGGTGATACCCATACGTATCCAGCCCGTCTCGGTCTCCAGGCGGTAGGGTTTGCCCTCCTCGGTGGGCCCATACTGGTACATGCGTCCGTTAGCGCCGTACTTGAGGCGCACTGTGTCGTCTGCACCCACGGGTTCGACATCGGTCCACGTCAGGTTGCCGTTATCATCGGTCACGCCATCCGATGTCTGCCGCATACCCTTGATCCACGTGAGTGTGTTGTCGATGTCGCCCTCTGCGCCAAACTGGCCCAGGCTCTTCATGAGCGAGCCCACGCCCACGAACGTCGAGACGCCGTCATCAACTGTACCAGCATCGGCGTGGACGCCGTAATCGTCCACAATCACCTTGGTGAGCGTGTCGTTAAGCAGGAAGCCATTGGGCGCCGAGACCTCCTTCAGGAAGTAGGTACCCTTCACGAGCGGCTTGTTGCCGTCGCTCGTACACGGGAATATGCCCGCCCCTTCGAGCTGGATCGGGTTGCTGACCTGCCCCGTCGTCAGGGTGTCGTAGGGGGCCTGGTCGCCATCGAGCACGGCCTTGCCGTTCGCGTCTGTTGTCACCTGACCGTCCGTGTACAAGCCGAACTTCGCGCCGTCTACGGGGTTGCCCTCGGTATCGGTCTTCTGCACGAACAGGCGGTTCTGGATGTTCGTGACGAGCAGGCGCGTGGCGAACTGCCGCTTGAAGTTCGTGCCGTCTGCGATGTCGTCGCTGTACACGTGGACTGTGTTCTTAGGCGTCGCGTCGCCGATCGAGCTCGCCGTTGTGTGGTAGATGGCCACCGTGTATTCGGCATCCTTGCGGGCATCACCGCTCAGCAGGTAGTAGTACTTGGAGATGTCACCGGGCAGATTTTGAATCTCTACCTGGTACTGGCCGCTTGTGTTGAGCGTGAAGGCGTGCAGGTCCTTCTTCGCCGCCTCGATGGCGCCGGCCATGCCCTGGGCGCCGGCGAGGGTATACCCCTTCGTCGGGTCGCCCGACACGGCGTGCCAGGCGTTCTTGCTTTTATCGCGCTTGAAAACTACTGCGAACAGGGTGCCGCGCTTCATATCAACAGTATTGCCTGGCTTCATCGAGTCATCGTCCGCCTGGTACACGGTCGACGGCGCGGTGATGGTCTCCTTCGCGGCGGCGAACGCACCGTTCTTCCACACGACGCTGCCCGCGTCCATACCGCCGCGGTTGATGATGACGCCGCCCGCGCCGTTCTCAGCGCTCGCGGGCACGTACTCGAGCTGTATGCTGCCACCCGTCGCATCGAGACTCGAGCGGTATCCCTCGGGTACGCGCGTCTCCTTCAGGAGGTAGTACTTGTTGTTGTCGTGATCCTTGTTGTAGAGATCGTCGAAGTTGATGACGCCGTTGTCCACGTCGTTCGTGAGCGTTAGGTGGCCGGCCTCGTCCGTGGTACCGGAGCCGATGAGCTCGCCCACGGTCTTGAAGTCCTTGTCGGTCTTATAGAGCTTGAACTCGGCACCCTGTACGAACTTGCCGTCCTGGTCGAACTTGATGATGTCGGACTCGGGCACCGTCACGAGGTTGTACTTGAGCTTCATGTTGGAGTCGGTGGCGCCACGCTCCAAGTAGAAGAACTTGAGCGTGTGGCTGGTGTCGCTAGCGAAGGTGTTGTCAGTGAAGCCCGAAGTGCCCCGTCCCGCTTCCTGGAACTTTCTTAACAGCGTGCCGTTTGGGGAATCGTTAACCTTAATCTCGCCCGTTTGGAAGTCAATGGTCAGCTTAGCACTGGCGTGGATGCCGCCAATGTCGCCCACGAGGACATCGTCAATGAACACCCAGACGTCGTCGTCGCCGGCGAACTCAAAGGTCATGGGCTCGCCAGCGTTCGTTTTGCCATTCGTCGGCTGCACGAAGCGCGATGACATGGAGAGGCCGAAATAATGGTTGAGGGGTTTGCCATCGTTATAATTCGAGTCGCCGTTGTTCGACGACGTAATGCCGTTCCGGACGAGGCGGCCGTTCTCCTCCTTGAATACCTTATCGGCCGCATCGAAGGGGAAAAACTGACCTCCATTTTGAGAGCCAGCCCCCGCTTGCCCAACGCCGGCGACTTCGTAGACATCAAATGCATTCTTATTGACGTTGTACGCCGCGTAGTTCCTCGAGCTGTCATACTCGTAGTAGCCGCCCTTGGCCTGCAACAGACCCGTCACACCCATATGGGATATCTTGCCCGTCTGGGTGGAAGAATCAAACAGGTAGCCGAGGGATTCTCCGCCCCAGCTGCCGGTGAGTTTCGGGTAACCGCCGGTAAGAACATTGTTCACGATGCCGGTGCGGACCCGGGAGCCACCCGTATACTGGTTAAGTTCCTCGCTGGCCCCTTGATCCTTGAACTGGAAGCGGTGGTTCTTGTTGATGCCGCCGTTGCCGGAAACCGACAGATGGTTATCGGGATTCACCCAGTAATCAAACAGGTTGATTGTTGTCCCCGAAGGCGAAATCGTCGGAACCGTGTGGTCCGAAATTGCCGCCTCGGCACGAAGCGGCAGGAAGAAACTCGCCGTCAGCGCGATGGCGAGGGCCAGAACAATCGCATATGGCGAGACCGAGCGCAGCCCGCGACGACGGCCACAAGACATGACGGACCACCGCTCGCGCGGCCGGTGTTCACCAGGAAGTTCCCTGCTTAGACACCCCCCGGTAGCAATATTCACGAGTCGAGACGTCATCTCTCTGAGCTCCTGCATAATTTCCTCCCCAGTCACACGGCGACCTGCCCGGGCGCTCCCCGGGGGCCGAGGCGGTCTGGCACATGCCCGCGGTCGTTCAAGGAATACCAACCCCAGCATATGTCTCTTAAGATATCTTAGCCTTTTTCTATTACAGTTTTTGTCTCATTACCGATGAAATCGGCTCAGTCCCTTTGTCACATTCTAGAGCGTGCGGAGCAGGGCGATGAGGAAGCGGGTGCCTTGGAGGTAGGCGCGACGGGTGATGCGCTCGTTGGTGCCGTGGACGCCGCGGTCGCATTCGTCATCGTCTACCACAAAGGCCGAGAAACGAATGCACTCAGGGCAAATGCGCTGATAGTTGGCAGCGTCGGTCGCGCCGATCACGGTCGAGGGGACGATGCTGACAGGAGCCCCGCCCGTCGCACTCGGTCCGTTTTCCTCCGTCCCCTTTGGATCACGGAAATAGCGGGCGGCGATGGCGCGAACGGCCTCGAGCCCCGGTCCACCGACACGCGGAGACGGCGAAGGCTCGGAGCTGCCGGGGCCCAGCTCCACTTCGACACAACCGGCAAGGTCCGCCCCGGCAACCGCCTCACGGCAGCGCGCCACAACGTCGACCACGCTCGTACCCTCGAGCATGCGGAAGTTAATGTTGGCCCACATATCCTGCGGCATTACGTTGG
>OLVT01002948.1_pt1 | contig 10796 bp, 8 predicted proteins | sample 1673241 | NCBI WGS metagenome assembly OLVT01 (sample SAMEA3178936, study PRJEB25190) | human gut metagenome | biome: human gut; feature: human-associated habitat; material: faeces | place: Austria | collected 2013 | reverse complement strand
TAGGAACGGCAAAATTTTTTGCACTTCTATTGCTTCTTTATCACACATAAGCAAAGGCACAGGGCTCAGAACAACACAAGGATATGGTCTGCAAAAATTTTTAGACCGCTATAAGCTGGTCATCGAAAACACCGGCTCCGGCAACATCAGCGGCATGTATGAAATGGTCACAGAAATCGGAAAAATTGCTCCTGAATTAGAAATTATGCTTTTGACACAATATTTGGATTATGACGATGACGACACTTGGGACATCTATTACAAACCTGCAGGCGAAACCGATCCTTCAGAAACCGAGGGAAGCCTTTACAAAGAAACAATGGGTGACGCTCTTTCCTTTGGCGAGTTTCTGAATTACAGATCCATGGGCGATACAGTTCTTACATTAGATATTGACCGGGAAAAATTCAAGGAATACTTTGATGCATATAATGAATATAACGAGTTTAGCTACGAAGAAGTGGAACCCATTCTGGATGCCCTTGAAGATCCGGAACGGACAGATTTTTCAGAATTTGAAGATACCCCGGGCATGTTTTTTGCGGAAGAGGTCATCGACAATTATTTGGAAGAACAGAATGGATCGGGCGGCGCCCCCTATGCCGCAAAAGGAAACGGCGTTCCGGCTATCGAATATATTGCCAGATTGTTTGCAGGCAACTGGGGCATCAACTTCGGCGTTTCCTATCGCTTCCGTCCTGAAACATTTGATGATCGGTTTGCCGGAAAGACCTTCGTGATCACCGGGGAGCCGGATGATTATGGTAAGGACGGCGCAAAAGAGATCATCGAGAATTTCGGCGGCGTTGTGCGTGGTGCCGTAAGCGGAAAAACTGATTATCTTCTTATTGGAGCTTATGCCGGTGAGAAAAAACTGGAAAAAGCAAAGGAACTGGGCGTTTCCATCATCAGCACAGATGATTTTGAACAGATGATTTCCTGACAAAAACCATAGAAAACCCCTTCACACAGTTTCAAACTGTGGAAGGGGTTTTTATTTTTCCATCTTTCATTTTTTAACTGCGTACTTCTTGGGAGCGTTTCTCCAAAATTTCCGCAATTTTTGTTTCGTCCACATCCCATACCTTCTGGAAAGGCAGTGGCTCCCGCCGTTCCACCATGGGTTTTTCCAGCCACATAAGCCCCAGCCATTTGCCATGCTTGAAGGCACAGCGAGGAAATACTGCCGTTTCCACAAAACCAAGGCTAGTGTGGAGGACATAGCTGGCACGGTTGGTGGCTTCGATACAGCCATAGACCTTTTCCACATTCTGAAGGCGCAGAATATCCATCAACGCCCGGTAAAAGGCTTTGCCCAATCCTTTTTTCTGGAAAGCAGGCGCCAGATAAACAGAAAGCTCTGCTCCCCACTGGGAAGCCGCCCGCACCATGAACTGATGGGCATAGGCATAACCGCCGATAACGCCGTCTTCCTCATAAACCAGATAAGGATATTTCTCCAGAATCTCCTCAATTCTGCCTGCAAATTCCGCTTCTGTGGGCACCACATATTCAAAGGTAACATTGGTATGTTCGATATAAGGGGCATAGATGTCCAAAATCGCTTTGGTATCTGCCGCCGTTGCCATTCTGATTTTTCCCATAGATTATCCTTTCAGAACCTGTTTATTTTTCATGATATAATCCGCCCCGGACACAATGGTAAAGAATACTGCCAGACCCACCAGAATATTTTCGATCATGGGCATTGCCGCAAAAGGCAGATGCAGCAGCACCAGAATAATCATAATCATCTGTGTGGTTGTCTTGATCTTGCCCCACCAGCTTGCCGCCATGACAATATTGGCTTCCATGGCAAGGGTGCGGAACCCGGTGATGGCAAATTCTCTTGCCAGAATCACGATAACGACCCATGCAGGCAGGTCTTCCATGGCTACCATGGATACCAGCGCAGACATGACCAGCAGTTTATCTGCCAGAGGGTCCATAAATTTCCCAAAATTACTTACCAGATTATACTTTCTTGCAATATGACCGTCCAAAAAGTCCGTCAGGGATGCCACAATGAAAATCGCTGTTGCGATATAGCGGTTCATTGGCTCATCCATGAGGAACAGCACCAACAGAAATACGGGAATCAAAATCACCCGCATGGTTGTCAGCTTATTCGGTAAATTCATCTGCATAAACCACATCTCCCATCAAATCATAGTCCCCGGCTTCTTTGATTTTCACGGAAACGAAGTCCCCGGAATAGGCTTCTTCCTCTGCATGGAAAAATACCATGCCATCAATATCCGGCGCATCCCAACGGGTACGACCGCAGTATACATTTTCTTCCGGCAGTTTGCCTTCCACCAGTACTTCCAGTGTTTTGCCCACTTCCTGCTGACACAGGGAAGCGGCAATGTTTTTCTGGATGTCCATGATGATTCTCTGACGTTCTTCTTTCACTTCATCATCAATCTGGTTTTCCATTTTTGCCGCAGGGGTGCCTTCCTCCTGAGAGTAGCAGAATACACCCAGACGGTCAAAACGCATTTCTTCCACAAATTTCTGCAAATCCGCGAATTCTTCCTCCGTTTCTCCAGGGAAGCCCACAATCAGTGTGGTACGGATGGCAATATCCGGCATCGCATCACGAAGTTTCTTCACAGTCTGGCGAATGAGTTCCTGACTGCTCTTTCTGCCCATGCGTTTCAGCACGGTATCACATCCATGCTGGATAGGCATGTCGATATAATGACAGATTTTTTCATTTTTCGCCATAACGTCGATGGTTTCCTGTGTCAGTGTTTCGGGATAGCAGTACAGCAGACGAATCCACTGGATGCCTTCCACTGCCGCCAGTTTTTCCAGCAGTTCATGAAGTTTCGGTTCACCGTAAAGATCTCTGCCGTAAATGGAAGTATCCTGTGCCACAATGACCAGTTCCTTTACACCCTGTTTTGCCAAAATTTCTGCTTCTTCCACCAGACTTTCCATGGTGCGGCTTCTGTGTTTACCGCGCATTTTGGGAATGACACAGTAAGTGCAGTGGTTGTCACAACCTTCGGAAATTTTCAGATAAGCGAAATAAGGCGCTGTGGAAAGGACACGGAGTTTCCCGTTTTCATCCTTCATGGGCTTGTTGATGTCTTCCAGACATTTGAAGGTATGTTCGCCTCCCAGAATTCTGTCAGCGGCATCTGCCACTTCTTCATAAGCGGCAGTACCCAAGATAGCGTCTACTTCGGGAATCTCATCAAAAAATTCCGCTTCGTAACGCTGTCCCAAGCAGCCTGCCACAATCAGACCTTTGCACTTGCCTTCTGTTTTATATTTGGCCATTTCCAGAATGGTTTCAATGCTTTCTTCCAGAGCGTCCCGGATGAAACAGCAGGTATTGACTACAATGATGTCTGCCTCCGCTTCGTCCGCTACTGCCTGATAACCTCTCTCCTGCAACAACCCCAGCATGACTTCGCTGTCTACGCGGTTTTTGTCACAGCCCAAAGAGGTAAATGCTACCGTTCCTTTCATTGGTTTCCTCCTTAAACATCGATTCTCATAAAGGAAGCGGAACAACAGCAAATTCCTCTTAAGAAAACATTGTTTTTTCTTTATTTTCTTAAGAGGAATTGCGATGGCTTTCTTCAGAAGAAAACATACAAAATACAATCTTAGCAAAAATAAGAAAGCCGGAACCCTCTGCATGATAAGGTTTTCAGCTTTCTTTGTTTTCTTATGAAGATGCCCTTAAACTCTGCTCCGCTTCTTTGTCTATCCTATGAGTATACTATACTTTTTGTAAAAAATCTATGTTTTCCGCTGAATTTGTGTATTTTTCCAGCAAAGACAACATTTTCATAAAAAAGAATATCACCCACGTTGTACACGTCAATGATATTCCCATTTTTACAGTCCGTTCTGCAGTTTTGCCGCTGTGATGCAGTTTTTCATGAGCATGGCAACAGTCATCAGACCCACGCCGCCGGGCACAGGAGAAACTGCGCCAGCCACTTCGCAAACGTCGTCAAAATCCACGTCGCCGCAAAGCTTGCCGTTTTCATTGCGATTCATGCCAACGTCAATGACAACAGCCCCTTCTTTCACCATATCTTTGGTGACAGTATGAAGCTTGCCCACTGCGCTCACCAGAATATCCGCTTCTTTGCAGATACCTTTCAAATCTTTTGTTTTGGAATGGCAGATGGTAACCGTGCCGTTTTTCTGCAAAAGCAGCATAGCGGTGGGTTTGCCTACGTTATGGCTCCGTCCAATGACAACACAGCGTTTGCCTTCGATGGTATGACCGCTGCGTTCGATCAGTTCCAGCACGCCAGCAGGGGTGCAGGGCAAAAATCCCTTCTGACCTGTGTGCAGCAAGCCCACATTCAAAGGATGGAAACAGTCCACATCTTTTTTGGGGTCTACAGCCAGAATCACTTTTTCCTCATCAATCTGAGGAGGCAAAGGCAGCTGTACCAACACCCCATGGACACTACTGTCCATGTTCAGCTGCTCCACCAGTGCCAGCAGGTCTTTTTCTTCTGTATCTTCCGGCAGTTCATAAGAACGGGACAGGATACCCACTTTTTCACAAGCTTTTTTCTTATTATTTACATATACCATGGAAGCGGGATCGTTCCCCACCAAAACCACAGCAAGGCAGGGGGTAATCCCCTGCCGCTGTAACTTTTGTGCTTCCAAGGCAGCTTCTTCTTTGATCTGATCGGAAATCGCTTTTCCGTCGATGCGTTGTGCCTTCATAGCATAACTCCTTTATAGTTTGATTGATTAGAACAGACCAACAATGTTGCCGTCAGCGTCAATGTCGATGTTCAGTGCCGCAGGTTTCTTAGGCAGACCGGGCATTGTCATAACATCGCCCAGCAGTGCAACGATAAAGCCTGCACCAGCAGAAATACGAATTTCTTTTACAGTTACTTCAAAGCCTTCGGGGCGACCCAATACCTTAGGATCGTCGGACAGGGAGTACTGTGTTTTTGCGATACAAACAGGGAAATGTTCAAAGCCCAGTTTTTCGATCTGCGCCAGTGTTTTCTTCGCAGCCGCAGTGAAGCTTACATGACCTGCGCCATAGATTTCTTTACATACTTTATTGATCTTTTCTTCGATAGACAGGTTATCTTCGTACAGCACATGGAAATTGCTTTCTTTTGTTTCCAGTGTTTCCAGAACTTTTTCAGCCAGCGCTTTGCCGCCTTCGCCGCCATCAGCCCATACTTTTGCCACTGCAAATGTTGCGCCCATTTTTTCGCAGCGTTCTTTCACATAAGCCACTTCCGCGTCTGTATCCGCTACAAAGTGGTTCAGTGTAACCACAACAGGTACGCCGTATTTCTGGATGTTTTCAATGTGTTTTTCCAGGTTTACAAAACCTTTTGCCAGTGCGTCCAGATTTTCGTTGCTCAAATCTGCTTTGGGAACGCCGCCATTATATTTCAATGCACGAACAGTTGCAACCAGTACAACTGCGTCAGGTTTCAGACCAGCTTTTCTGCATTTGATGTCGAAGAATTTTTCTGCACCCAGGTCAGCGCCGAAGCCTGCTTCTGTTACCACATAGTCAGCCAGTTTCATAGCAAATTTTGTTGCGCGCACACTGTTGCAGCCGTGAGCGATGTTTGCGAAAGGACCGCCGTGGATGAATGCAGGTGTGTGTTCCAGTGTCTGTACCAGGTTGGGCTGCAGCGCATCTTTCAGCAGTACAGTCATAGCGCCGTCTGCGCCAATCTGTTTTGCGGTTACAGGTTCATCGTCATAAGTATAGCCAACAATGATTTTGCCCAGCATTTCTTTCAGATCATGCAGGTCGTTTGCCAGACAGAAGATTGCCATGATTTCAGAAGCAACGGTGATCTGGAAGCTGTCTTCTCTGGGAACACCATTTACTTTGCCGCCCAGACCGGAAATCACATGACGCAGCTGTCTGTCGTTCAGGTCCACAACTCTTTTCCAAGCGATTTTTCTGGGGTCGATGTTCAGTTCATTGCCCTGCTGGATATGGTTGTCCACCATGGAAGCCAACAGGTTATTTGCTGTTGTGATGGCATGGAGGTCACCTGTAAAATGCAGGTTGATGTCTTCCATAGGCACTACCTGTGCATAGCCACCGCCAGCTGCGCCGCCTTTCACACCCATGCAGGGACCCAGAGAGGGTTCTCTCAGGCATGTCAGGGCGTTTTTGCCCATTTTCTGCAAAGCCTGTGTCAGACCGATGGTAACGGTTGTTTTGCCTTCCCCAGCAGGTGTAGGGTTTACAGCTGTTACCAGAATCAGTTTTGCGTCTGGTCTGTCTTTGATCTGATTATAATATTTATCACTTACTTTGGCTTTATACTTGCCATAACATTCCACATATTCTTCGGGGATGCCAGCTTTCGCCGCAATGGCGGTAATGGGTTCCATGGTGCATTCCTGTGCAATCTGCAAATCTGTTTTCATCTTCAAAAACTCCTCTCTCCGATTCCAATATGTCCTTGCGCTTGCCTGTCCTACTTTGAAAAAAAGCCGACAGTCCAAGCGTAATCGCCCAGACGGTCGGCATCAATTCTGTCATACTCCATGTGGTTACTCCACTTCCGTCAGTCATATGACTCTACCAAAATGGTACTATATGAGACGAAATTTGTCAATGTGCAACCTGTATGAAATCCATATTCTTTTATGCGTTTTCCTCTGTGGGGGACTGCATTTCCTCCCACTGTGCTCTGGTGATGAGGACTTTTCTTGGTTTGCTGCCTTCTTCGGGTCCAACCAGTCCCCTTCTTTCCAGTTCGTCCATGAGTCTTGCCGCACGGTTATACCCAATGCGGAACTGACGCTGGAGCATGGAAACAGAAGCCTTTTCTTTTTCCAGAATCAAATCCACTGCCTGTTCGAAAAACTCGTCTGTTTCCTCACTGGGACCGCTGGCAGTTTTTGCCACTGCCGTAATCTGATCCACCATTTCCTGTGTATATCCAGGGCGGCTGCTTTTCCGCAGGAAGTCCACAATCTGTTCCACTTCTTTATCCGTTACAAAAGCCCCCTGAATACGAGAAGGTTTTGCCTGACCGGAAGGATAGAACAGCATGTCCCCTTTGCCCAGCAGTTTTTCCGCACCAACCATATCCAGAATGGTACGGGAGTCAATACCGGAGGAAACGGCAAACGCCAGACGGGAAGGGATATTGGCTTTGATAACACCGGTAATAACGTCTACGGAAGGACGCTGTGTAGCGATAATCAGGTGCATCCCTGCCGCACGTGCCATCTGTGCCAGACGGCAGATGGAATCCTCTACTTCGCCGGGTGCTGCCATCATCAAGTCTGCCAATTCGTCGATGATGATAACAATCTGGGGCATTTTTGCTTCCGGTTCGCCTTTTTCTTCCTTCATGGCATTGAAGCCCTTGATGTCACGGACACCGCATGCCGCAAAGTCATTGTATCTTTCCAGCATTTCTCTTACTGCCCAGTTCAGTGCCGCCGATGCTTTTTTCGGGTCGGTAACAACGGGAATGAGCAAATGAGGAATACCGTTATATACACTCAGTTCAACCACTTTCGGGTCAACCAAAAGGAGTTTCACTTCTTTCGGGTCTGCCTTATACAAAATACTTGTAATCAGTGTATTGATGCAGACACTCTTACCACTGCCTGTTGCGCCGGCAATGAGCAAGTGAGGCATTTTCGCAATGTCTGTGACAATGGGATTGCCTGTAATGTCTTCCCCTAAAGCAAAAGCCAATTTGGAGGGATGTTTGCGGAAAGCATCACTTTCCAGCACTGTCCGCAGATATACGGACTTGGTTTCTTTATTTGGCACTTCAATGCCTACTGCCGCTTTACCGGGAATAGGCGCTTCAATACGAATGCCGCTGGCAGCCAGATTCAGAGCAATGTCGTCTGCCAGATTGACAATCTTGCTGACCTTAACCCCCTGACTGGGAGATACTTCATATCGTGTAACAGTGGGACCTGCGCTGACATTGATGACGCGGGCTTCTACACCAAAGCTTTTCAGTGTCATTTCCAGTTTTCTGCCGTTTTTCTGCTGTTCCAGAATACCTGAACCACTGCTATTGCCGGGGTCACGTCCTAACAGGCTGATAGGCGGGAACACATAAGGCTTTTCTGCCGGTTCCGCAGGGGCAGCTGCTGGCTGCTGTGCTGTTTCTTTCTGGGCTTCCGGTTTTGCAGGCTCTGCCGCAGGTACGTCTGTTGGCATTTCTTCTGCCACAGGCTGTACTTCTTCCACTGGCATTTCTTCTTCTGCCATAGGTTCTTCCACTTCCAGCATGTCCATTTCTTGAGATGCTGTTTCTTCTGCATCTTCCAAATCCGCGAAATGGAAGTCTGTTTTTTCTTCTGCTGCCCGCATGGCTTCCGCCGCAAGGGCTGCCGCTTGAGATTCCATATCCCATGCTTCTTCGGGCGTTTCTCCTGCCATATTTTCTACGGTATTATCTTCGCCGAAGATTTTTTCGTATACAGCTTCTTCCTCTGTCATTTCCACAGGTTCCTGTTTTTTGGCAACTTCTTTCAGTGGTTCTACCACCTTAAAGCGTTCCGTGGATTGGGGCGGCATCTGTGTGCCCTGCTCCAGCTCATCCACCTGCAATTTTCCGCCAAATACCACGTTGAAGTCCCGTTTTGGTTCTTCCATAGGCATTTCGTTTTCTTTGACAAAGTCGTAAATAGGTTCCCGTTTTTTCACGCTGTAATCCTGCTTTTTCTGACGGAAAACCGTTTCTTTGACTTCGGGATGCTCTGTGGCTTCCACTTCAAGAAGCTCAATGTTGAAATCTTCTTTATTCATCACACGGCGACGCTTTGCTTCCTGTTTTTCCAGTCGTGCCGCTTCCATTTTTTCTTCCTGACGGATGCGGTCAGCCTTATTTTTGATTTTCTCATTGCGCACCTGTCTTCTGACTTTCTGATGGTCTGCCAGTGTACCCATAGCACCAAAGAAAGAACGTCCTGTTGCCAGAATAATGGAAATCACCAGCATCGCCAGCAGAACGATAACGCTGCCCAATGCATCCAGCAGTCCAAACAGACCGCCGCCAAAGAGTCCGCCGATCAAACCGCCGTTGGTCAAAGAACCGCTGTCAAAAAGCTCCATGGCTTTTTTGGCAAAGCCAAGATCACCGGAAACATTCAGAGGATGGAACAGATACGCCGCTGATGCCACAGTCAGCAGGAATAATGCGCCGCCAAAGGCACGCACCAAAGACCATTTCCGTTCTTCTGACATAAGCATCCAGATGCAGTAAATGATCACCAACACCGGCAGCAATACGCCGCTGATGCCTAACAGTCCTTGAAAAAGTCCCCCGATTACCTGACCAACAACCCCCATTTTACTGGTGATCTGGCTGATGAACACCACCGCCGAGATGACGATGATAACGATCAGTGTCACTTCGTCTAAGATACTGTCACCAAAACGTTCTCTGCTTTCCGGCATACGGGTAGTTTCCCGCTTGGGTGCAGATTTTGTATTTTTTGTCGTATTCGCTTTTTTTGCAGTTGTTTTCGCGGCAGTTGTTTTTGTGCTTTTGCTGCCCGTTTTCTTCACCGCAGGGGATTTTGTCGTCTTTCGCCCCGTGCTGCTCCCTTTTGCTGCCAAAGCTTTTCACCTCTGTTCTCAAGAAATCACTAATAAAATATTATACAATAAAAATAATCTGCTGGCAAACGAAAACCACTGATTTCATGCAAAAAAACTGACCCGCTTTCTGTCGTAAAAATCAGATGCAGGTCAGTTTTTGATGTTCTTTGTTGGTGGGAATGCTCAGTCCATTTTCACCACTTCAATATCCGCTTCTTCCAGAATCTTTCTGGACAGTTCATCGGGATATTCCCCTTTGTGCACAATGCGTTTGATACCAGCATTGATGAGCATTTTCGCACAAATGACACAGGGCTGCAATGTGATATAAATGGTCGCGCCTTCTGTGGAAATACCCAGTTTTGCCGCCTGAATGATGGCGTTTTGCTCCGCGTGGAGGGCACGACAAAGTTCATGGCGTTCGCCGGAGGGAATCCCCAGACGCTGACGTTCGCAGCCGCCCATTTCTGTGCAGTGCTTCAGTCCTGCAGGAGCGCCGTTATACCCTGTTGTGATGATACGGTTATCTTTGACAATGACTGCCCCTACCTGTCTGCGCAGGCATGTGGCTCTGGTCTTGACAATCTCCGCAATCTCCATAAAATATTCGTCCCAACTTGCTCTCACAATCGTTTCTCCCTTCCGTTTCTTTCGTAAATCTTTCCGTAAAATTCCTACCACAAAGATAGCATATACACCTATCATTGTCAAACGAAATCCCCTCTGTTATACTGAAAAAAAGGAAGGATTTACCAACAAAGGAGGGCTGGCTATGGAAAATATCAAAACATGGGCAAACACCCATTCATGGGTAAAAATCGCAGTCTATCTACTGACATTTCTTTTTCCCGCTCTGGCTTTTGCCCAATTCTATCTGCCCTCGCAGTCACCCATAAATCCATATCCCTTGATGTGGATTGGTTTTTACAGTTGTCTGTTCCTCTGCTGGGCATATAAAGGCTTTTTGTCCAAAGTTCCTTCTGTTCTGGCAAACCTGTTTTTCATGGGATTTCTGATTTTCGGTTCGCTTATGGGCGGACTTCATGGGATACTGCTTTTTGTGCGTTGTCTTTGTGTCCCTGTATTTCCTTTGTTTTTCTTATTTTAAAAGAACATAAAAAGCCTCAGTAAAGCTGCTTTCCGTCCTTATAAAAATATAATAGCCGGAATCCTTTTGTGAACTGCACCCCATTTGTTAGACAGTATGATATACTGAATAACAAGTGGGGTG
>OLVT01002946.1_pt1 | contig 10802 bp, 9 predicted proteins | sample 1673241 | NCBI WGS metagenome assembly OLVT01 (sample SAMEA3178936, study PRJEB25190) | human gut metagenome | biome: human gut; feature: human-associated habitat; material: faeces | place: Austria | collected 2013 | reverse complement strand
CTTATGATGTAATGAACAACTGGGGAGCTAACCACGGTGCTATCTCCTATGGACACATCGGAGCTGACCTGATCACAATGTGTTCAATGCTTCGTATTCCAGTATCTATGCACAACGTACCGGAGAAAGATATCTACCGTCCGGCAGCATGGAATGCATTTGGAATGGATAAAGAAGGCGCTGACTTCAGAGCTTGTAAGAACTACGGACCACTTTACAAATAAGATGGAGTCCTTTTGTTAGGAAATGTAAAAAGACTGTAAATGCAGTTTCGATACAGAGCTAGAACAAAGAATGCGGGGGGTCTGCCTATGCAGGGCCCCCGTTTTAATACCGACTAAAAGAGTATTAAGAAAAGAGGAAGATTATGGAGAAAAAAGTATTAGCATTTGATTTTGGTGCTTCAGGCGGAAGAGCAATGTGCGGAACTTTTGATGGTGACAAGATCAGCATTGAAGAACTTCACCGTTTTTCTAACGATCCGGTTATTTTGAATGGATCAATGTACTGGGATGTACTGAGATTATTTTTTGAAATCAAACAGGGTCTGATCAAAGCAAAGAAATGTGGAAAGATCGAAAGTATCGGTATCGACACATGGGGAGTTGATTTTGGACTGATCGACGAGGAAGGAAGACTTCTTGAGAACCCTGTACATTACCGTGATGCACGTACAGAAGGAATGATCGAAGAAAGTTTCAAACTGATCGATAAAGAGAAATTCTACCAGATCACAGGAAATCAGTTCATGGATCTCAACACAGCATTCCAGCTCCTTTCTCTTGTAAAGACAAGAAAAGAGCTTCTTGAGAAAGCTGACAAGATGATTTTGATGCCAGACCTTTTCAACTACTTCCTTACAGGGGAGAAAAAAGCTGAGTATTCTATCGCTTCTACAACACAGCTTCTTGATGCGAAAAAGGGCGAGTGGTCAGATGAAGTGATCGAAGCACTGGGAATTCCGAAACATATTTTCCCGGAAATCGTACCTACAGGTACAAAGATCGGCACTCTTACAGATGAAATCTGTACAGAGCTTGGTCTGGATAAGATTGATGTTATGGCTGTTGCAGGACATGATACGCAGAGCGCACTTGTATCTGTACCAACATCAGAAGAAGATTTTATCTTCCTGAGTTGTGGAACATGGTCACTGCTTGGAACAGAGCTTGCAGAACCTATTATCAATGAGAAATCCGAGCATTACAACATCACGAATGAAGGTGGATATGGAAGAAAGATTTCCTTCCTTAAGAATATCATTGGATTGTGGTGTATTCAGGAAAGCCGTCGTCAGTGGATCCGCGAAGGAAATGAGTACGGATTTGGCGAGCTTGAGATTATGGCAAAAGAAGCTCCGGCACTTCAGAGCTTTATTGATCCGGATGCACCGGAATTCACACCTGCCGGAGATATTCCGACAAGAATCCGTGAATTCTGCAAGAAGACAGGACAGCCTGTTCCGGAAACAGTCGGAGAAGTTGTTCGTTGCATCAACCAGAGTCTTGCAATGAAATATCGTCATGCGATGGAAGAGATTAAAGAGTGTACAGGTAAAGATTATAAGACAGTCTACATGGTAGGCGGTGGAACACAGAGTGCTCTTCTTTGCCAGTTCACAGCAAATGCATGTGGATGCAGAGTAAGTGCAGGTCCGATCGAGGCGACTGTTCTCGGAAATATTGCACTGCAGCTCATGGCTTCCGGAGATATCAAATCTATCGAAGAAGCAAGAGAAATTATCAAACGTTCTCAGGACATCAAGATCTACGAGCCACAGGACAAAGAAGCATGGGACGAAGCATACGAGAGATTTAAGAAAATTTTAGTATAGTGCTTTGGACTAAGGGGGAATGGGCTGCCAGTTATAGTGATTATGGCGTTGCTGGTCGCACATCGTGTGAACAGTAACATTATGGCTGGCAACGTAATAAAAAAGAATTCTTCAGAAACACTTGACTGTCAATCTGCTGTATGATTTAATAGAATGAGCAGTTGAGTTGGGCAAAATGCATAACGGTTCGCTGATTGGCCTGGGAGGAGAAGATTATGGCTGCTACTATTCGCGATATCAAGAAAAGGACAGGATTGTCCCTTGCAACGATATCGAAGTATTTGAATGGCGGTAATGTATTGCCGGAAAATCGTATCTTGATTGAGGAGGCAATCAACGAACTGCATTATGAAGTGAACGAGCTCGCAAGAGGGCTTGTTACCCATAAGACAAAGACGATTGGAGTTCTGGTTTATGATATACAGTGTCTTTTTGTAGGAAGTATGCTGCATTATCTGGGAATGGAACTTCATAAAAAGGGATATGGAATGTTGATCTGTGATTCCTGCAATGACGAGAAGCTACAGAAAGAAAATCTGCAGTTTCTTCTGAGTAGGAAAGTAGATGGAATATTGATATTTGCTGTAGGAATGCATGGGAAGTTTCTTCATGCAGCAAAGAAAGCGAATGTTCCGGTAGTCCTGATCGACAGATCATTCCAGGATGAAGAATATGATTGCGTTGAGGTAGATAACCGGACTGCAATCTATCGTGCAACAAATAAATTTATTGAGAACCATCACAAGAAAATAGCTGTGATTGCCTCTAATATTGAATATACCGGAAGAGAACGTGTGAAAGGATATTCTGATGCGATGAACCAGGCAGGACTGGAGATTCCAAAGGAATACTGCAAGCTGGGAAAGCATTCTTTTGAACACGGGTACAGAGGAATGAAAGAGCTTCTGGAGCTTGAAGACCGTCCGACCGGTGTGATCTTAGGAAACTATAACACCATGCTTGGTGGAATTATGGCATTGAACGAATCAGGACTCTCTTGTCCGCAAGATGTCTCACTCATCGGAGTAGATAATCTTCCGATGACCCAGGTGCTGCGCCCTAAATTATGGCTGATTGTCCAGCCAATGGAAACGATGTGCGAGAAGGCTGTAGCTATGCTCCTGGAGAGAGTAAATGGAGAGCAAAACGGTATGCCGGTAAAAATTAGTTTCAGTACCTCTGTGAGAGAGGGAGACTCGATACGAGACCTTGGATAGTGCATAAGCAAAATGCACAGAAAAACGTGGCTTTTGTTGTGAGAATGGATAAAAATATAGTGAAAACAAACAAAAACGAACCGTTTCGCCCTAAAAACGGTGGGGATTCTTGACAAAATGTCGAAATGGGACTATAATTTATTCATGTATCAGAGGTGTGTGGGGAAGTTAGAAACACACTTTGGAAAACAAAAAAATCTTAAAGCTTTGAAAGCGAACCGTTACGCTGAGGTTAAGAGGAATGGGGGTATCGTAAGAGTTAATCGACAATCCAGTCAACACCAGCAAAGTAAAAGATGGGAGGAAGAAAATTGGAAAAAATTAAACAAAATCCTTTTGTAAAAAAGGTAGGATTTAACAGAATTGTTTTGTGCTGTGTCCTTCTTCTGATGTACGGACTCTTCTGTGCACTGACCGGAGGAAACTTCGCAGGAATGAACCGAATCATGAGCGCACTCAATTATGCTTATTTCCTTGGATTTTTATCACTGGGTGTTACATTCGTAATCGCTACAGGACAGATCGACTTCTCTATTGGACCGGTTATGTTCTGTTGTGCACTTATCTCAGGTTACACACTGACAACACATGGAATTTCAATGCCAGTTGCAATTCTGCTCAGCATTCTTGTAGGATTTGCTTTTGGTCTCTTTAATGGATACCTGGTAGCTTACTGGTCCGTACCTTCATTCATTACTTCAATGGCAAGTATGAATATCGCAAAAGGTCTTGCATCAGTTTACACAAAGACACAGTCAGTCAGCTGGCCGCAGGCAGCAGATCCGGACAACGGATGGTTCAGAAACCTTGTAAGATACAATGGTTTCCCGGTTGGACTTGTGATTCTCCTGGTAGTTGCAGTTATCTGTGCAATCATCCTGAACAAGACAAGAATCGGACGTTACATCCTTTGCCTTGGAAGTAACAAAGAAGCTGTTAGACTTTCAGGTGTAGATGTTAAGAAATGGGAAATGCTTGCATTCATCATCTGTGGAGTTCTCGTTGGAATGGGCGCTATCTTCTATGTATCTGCATATACAACAGTACAGCCTGGTTATGGAGATCAGTACAACAACGAAGCAATCGCCGGATGTGTAATGGGTGGTACATCCATGGCAGGTGGACTTGCATCCATCAGCGGTACAATCATTGGTGTATTTATCATCGCTCTTCTTCAGGAAGGAATTCTGGCTCTTGGCTTTACAAAAGATTATCAGCTTATCATTACAGGTGTTATTGTTATCGTCGCAGTATTCAGTGACGTACTTGCAAGACGCAGAAAGAACTAATTTCTCTTCTATAGAGATCAGCTTTATGAATGATGAACGAAATGTTTGATTGAAAGAAAGGCAAGGGTAATAAAATGGGCGAAGTTATATTGGAAATGAAAGGGATTGATAAATCTTTCCCGGGTGTTCACGCACTTGACCATGTAGATCTTGAGATCAGAAAAGGCGAAGTTCTTGCTCTTATGGGAGAGAATGGTGCCGGAAAATCAACTCTGATGAAAGTTCTCACAGGTATTTATACAAAAGATTCAGGAACAATTACATATGAAGGTAAAGAAGTTGAGTTCCATAGTGCTCGTGAAGCACAGGACAATGGTGTTATCATCGTACACCAGGAGCTGAACATGCTTGGTCATCTGACAGTTGCTCAGAACATCTTCATCGGAAGAGAGTTCAAGAAGGGCTTCAAGATCGATGACAAGAAGATGAATGAAGAAGCACAGAAACTGTTCGACAGAATGAATGTTGATATTGATCCGAGAGAGACAATGTCAAAACTTACAGTAGGTAAGCAGCAGATGTGTGAGATCGCAAAAGCAATTTCACATGATGCAAAGATTATTATCTTTGATGAGCCATCAGCAGCTCTGACAGAGACAGAGATCGAGCAGTTGTTCAAGATCATCCGTGAACTGAGAAGTCAGGGAATGGGAATTGTTTATATCTCCCACCGTATGGATGAGATTAAAGTGATCACAGACCGTGTTACAGTCATGAGAGATGGTACTTATGTTGGAACACTGATCACAAAAGACAGTACAAAAGATGACATCATCAACATGATGGTTGGACGTGTTATTTACGAAGATCCGAAGGAGAAAAACATGACACCTCCGGGAGCACCGGTAGTTCTTAAAGTTGATCACCTGAACGCTGGTAAGATGGTACAGGATGTAAGCTTCGAACTTCACAAAGGTGAGATCCTTGGATTCTCCGGACTGATGGGAGCTGGACGTACAGAGACAGCCAGAGCACTCTTTGGAGCTGACCCGATCGACAGCGGTGATATCTATATCAACGGTAAGAAGGTTACAATCAAGAGCCCACAGGATGCTGTTAAGTATGGTATCGGTTATCTGTCAGAGGACAGAAAGAGATATGGTATTGTTGTACAGAAATCAGTTGCTGAGAATACAACAATGGCAACACTTGAAAAATTCATGAGCGGTCCTTTTATCGATAAGAAGAAAGAGAACAAGATTGCTCAGGAATATGTTGAGCAGCTTGCAACAAAGACTCCTGGTACAGATCAGCTGGTAGTTAACCTGTCAGGTGGTAACCAGCAGAAAGTCGTTATTGCAAAATGGCTGACAAGAGACTGTGACATCCTTATCTTCGATGAGCCTACAAGAGGTATCGACGTTGGAGCTAAGAATGAGATTTACAAGCTGATGAATCAGCTGGCAGCAGAAGGAAAAGCCATTATTATGATTTCCTCCGAGATGACAGAGATCCTTCGTATGAGTGACAGAATCGTTGTTATGTGCGAAGGTAAGAAGACAGGTGAGCTGGATATTTCCGAAGCTACACAGGAAAATATCATGAACATGGCTACACGTGAGATTGAGTAGGGAGGGAAAAAGTAATGGCAAATAATACAACAAAGAAGGCCGGCTCTAATAAGTCATTTATTGACAGAATGGGAGGACAGAAATTCATCGTCCTGCTCGTTGTTATTGCACTGTTTATCTTCTTCTGTGCAATGAGCCCGAACTTCAGAAAATATACAACATTTATTAACATTCTGGACTTCTCCTATTATATTGTCCTGATGGCAATTGGAGTAGCCTTTCCACTGATGACAGGTGGTGTTGACCTGTCAATCGGTACTGGACTTGTATGTTATTCACTCGTTGGTGGATATCTGATCGTTCACAAAGGAATGCCTACAATCGTTGGTATCCTTGCAGCAATTATTCTTGGAATGCTGATTGGTGTTCTGAATGGTGTACTGGTAGCAATCATGGATCTGCCGGCATTCCTGGCAACACTTTGTACTTGTATGATTACTCGTGGACTTGGTTCCATTATCGTAGGTGGATTCGGAATCTCATGGCCGGCAGCAGCAGCACCGGGCGGATGGTTCAGAAGTATCTTCAAGATTCAGTCTGGCGGACAGAATATCCCGATCGGTTTCTTATGGGTAATTCTTCTGGTTGTTGTTATGACATTCGTACTGAATCATACAAGAATTGGACGTTATACACTTGCAATCGGAAGTAACAAAGAAGCAACAAGACTTTCCGGAGTTAATGTAAGATTCTATCATATTACAGCATATGTAATCTGTGGATTCTTCGCAGGACTTGCTTCTATCGCATACTCCGCTATCTTCGCTACAGTTCAGCCGGGAAGTGGTGCTGGATTCGAGCTTGAGGCTATCGGTGGAGCAATCATCGGTGGTGTATCCATGACAGGTGGTGTAGGAAGCATCACAGGAACACTGTTTGGTGTATTCGTTATCTGTCTTCTGAAGACTGGTCTTCCATTCATCGGACTGACAGCTAACTGGCAGCAGATCATTACAGGATTTGTCCTGATCGCAGCCGTACTTGTTGATATTCTTAAGAGAAAAGCAGGAAAAGAGTAATTTTTTCCACTTAAATTTAGAATTTGTGAAAAATCACGAAAAAGCAATAATTAATTGCAAAACCATTGGCAATATGTTATATTATCAATGTATGCGGATAGATAGCAGCGGGGAAACATGCTGAAAAAAGTATGAGAAAGAAAGCTGTTACTATAGAAGCTAAACGAAACAGACTGTATAAAGAGTTTTCGGACAAAAAAGTTTGGGCAAACTACTTCTGCAGAGCGATTTAAGAAATGCACGAAAGAGGCTCTGTCAGAGAGGCCCGGCATTAGGGAGAGGAAAACTGGAAGAAAACTCAGACAAGCAGTCACAAATTTATTTTGTCAGGAGGACATAATTATGAAAAAGAAAGTTTTAGCAGTTTTACTTGGTGGATGTATGGTAGTTGGAATGCTCGCAGGATGTGGATCCAAGGGAGATGAGACTAAGACAGATGAAGGAAACAAGACAGAAGGATCAGGAGATTCCAAGGGATATCATTTCGAAGTTGTTGTAAAGAGCTTCCAGTCTTCATACTGGCAGGCAGCTGTACAGGGAATCAATCAGGCTTGTGATGAGCTCGGTGTTACAGCTAACACAACAGGACCGAACGCTGAGTCCGATATCGCTGACCAGGTTAACATGCTGAACAACGCAATCAACAAAGATCCAGACGGAATCGCTCTTGCAGCTTGTGACCAGAATTCCGTTATTGATTCACTTAAGACAGCACTTGAAAAGAAGATCCCAGTAGTATGCTTCGACTCAGGTGTTCCGGACGCTCCAGAAGGATCTGTATACGCAACAGTTGTAACAGACAACCAGCAGGCTGGTGGAATCGCAGCTGATCACATCTACGAGGCAATCAAGGGAAGACTTGGAAAAGGACAGGTTCGTGTTGGTGAAGTTAACCAGGATGCAACATCCGCTAACATTTCTGAGCGTGGTATGGGATTCGTCAACAAGTTCATCGAACTTGCTAAAGCTGATGGATATACAGTAGCAGTTGTAGGAAATGACTTCTATGTAAACCAGGTTAAAGAGAACGGAGATCAGGCATCTGCAGATGTTATCCTTGAAGTTGCAGTTCCAGCACAGACAACAGTTGAGCTGTGTGCTACAGAGGCTTCTAACATCATGAACAAAGACGATACAATCGCTATGTTCGGATCAAACCAGGTATCTGCTGAGGGTGTTCTCACAGCTAACCAGAACCTGAACAAACTTGGAACAGGTGATGATCAGATCGTAGCTGCTGGATTCGATGCTGGTTCAGTTATCAAAGCAGCTGTTAAAGACGGTACATTACTTGGTGCTGTTACACAGTCACCTCTGATGCAGGGTAAAATCTCCATCGAGACTCTTGCTGATATCTGTGACGAAAAAGAAGTTAAAGACGTTACAACAGATGGTTACTGGTATGATTCAACAAACATGGATGATGCTGACATCTCTCCAAACCTTTACGACTAATTCATATCTGTAAAGAGAAGCTGAATTATTAAAGTGAAAAGAAAGGAATCGGGAAATTCCCGGTTCCTTTTTTAAAATAATATGTTATTATATCAAGGAGGAAGAAAATATGTTAAAAGGAATTCCGAAAATTTTATCACCAGAACTGTTGAAAGTACTTGCTGAGATGGGACACAGTGACAGACTGGTTATCTCTGATGGAAACTTCCCGGCTGAATCAATGGGAAAAGACGCGATTGTGATCCGTTGCGACGGACACGGAGTACCGGAGATTCTTGATGCGATTCTTCAGGTGTTCCCTCTGGACAGCTATGTGGAGCATCCGGTAAATCTTATGGAAGTTATGCCTGGAGATACTGTGGAGACACCAATCTGGGATACATATAAAGAGATTATCCGTAAATATGATGACAGAGGTGACGCTGTTGTTGGAAACATTGAGCGTTTTGCATTCTATGATGAAGCCAAGACAGCTTATGCAATCATTGCAACAGGTGAATCAGCACTTTATGCGAATGTAATGCTTCAGAAGGGTGTTGTAACAGACTAGTCACATTTTTTAACGTAATGGAGGAACAATATGCTTGATCATGTAGAAAAAATATTTGCAGATATGAAGCCGATGATGAAAAAGTTGAAGAAGGCTTCTTATAAAGTAAATATGGAGGCTTTTATAGAGAATCATGGACATTATTTCCGTGAGATGACAGAATATACGGAGAATGCTTCTGATAAAGAGACGGCAGCCAAAGAGCTTGCAGTAGACTTTACAGATAAGGTTTATGATGCATATGTTTCTCCGAAAAAAGGAAAAATAGACAGTGCAATTCAGACAGATCTGAATTTCTTTATGATCTATTATGTATTTCCGGCAATTCTTTTGACAGAGCATGACGATGCGAAACTGATCGCAGATCATCTCTGCAGCAGATGGGGAGAAAAGTTTAAGAACAGTAAGATTCAGTATACAGATTATGATTCCCTATATGTTTCATTCCGTGAGAAGATATTTGGAATCTTTTAATACTTGCAAATCAACCTTACTTGTGATAGAATAATTAAGATTCATGTAATGGCATGAGAAGATTTTAGAAGCTATATTTTTATGGTTTAATAAGTGTGCTGTTACGTTAGCGTGTAGGAGGTCATAGAAGATGGACATTTTGAAGATTGTTTTATACATTATCTTTGTTATAGACTGTATCGTATTATCAGCGATTATTCTTTTGCAGGAAGGAAAGTCAGCCGGATTGGGAACAATTGGCGGTATGGCGGATACTTATTGGGGACAGAACAAGGGACGTTCTATGGAAGGTGCACTTGTAAAGTCTACAAAGTTTCTTGCGATCCTGTTCCTCGTACTTTCAGTAGTACTGAACCTGAAGGTTTTTAATTAATGACATAAGATGATTCCAGATAAGGCATTCTATACGGTGAGTTATAGAATGCCTTATCTTTTTCTGCCCGGTATTCCGAATGAGAAGCGGAAAGAACTGCCGGAGTCACAATAGGCAGAGCGAGAGCGGGAAATCAGAAATTGAAGAGAAGGAACGCAGGGAAAGAATGCAGGAGTAAAAGCAAAGAGAAGGAACAGAAAAGAAAGAGCAGAGAAAGGAAAGATATGGATCAGACATTTGAAAAGCGTAAAAAGGTCATTTATGATTTTATCTGTGATGATTTTTATGTGCCGATGAAAATAAAAGAGATCGCCATGGTTCTTCAGATCACGAAGGAGCAGAGGAAAGAGTTGCAGGAAGTGCTGGACAGTCTGGTAGAGGAAGGCAAAATTTCTCTTTCCAAGCGTGGAAAGTACAGCAAGGGTCAGACGAAAAGAATCATGGGAACATTCCAAGCGAACATCCGTGGATTTGGATTTGTTATGGTAGAAGGACAGGAAGAAGATATCTTTATTCCTGCGGAAAATGTAAATGGTGCATTCCAGGGGGATGAAGTGGAGTGTATTATTACAGGTAGTCCAAGCGGCAGACGGCAGGAGGGAAAGATTGTCGGAATTATTTCCCATCAGGTGACTAAAGTGGTTGGATTGTATGAGAAGAGCAAAAGTTTTGGATTTGTGCGTCCGGATAATCAGAGATTCCTGAAAGATATTTATATCCCTGCAGGAAAAGAACTCCATGCAATGACCGGACATAAGGTAGTTGTGGAACTGACATCCTATGGCGGGGAGCATATGAAACCGGAAGGAAAGATCATTGAGATCCTGGGTCATGTGAATGATCCCGGTACAGATATTCTTTCCATCGTGAAAGATTTTGATATCCCTACAGAATTTCCTGAAAAAGTGCTGAATCAGGCTGTTCGTGTGGGAAAAGAAGTATCAGAGGCTGATATGGCAGGAAGAATGGATCTGCGGGACTGGCAGATGGTCACGATCGACGGGGAAGATGCAAAAGATC
>OLVT01002943.1_pt1 | contig 10812 bp, 18 predicted proteins | sample 1673241 | NCBI WGS metagenome assembly OLVT01 (sample SAMEA3178936, study PRJEB25190) | human gut metagenome | biome: human gut; feature: human-associated habitat; material: faeces | place: Austria | collected 2013 | reverse complement strand
TGGATACACTCGATCAAAGCGACAGAAAAGACTCCCCATAGCAATGTACTATAAAGGCATATATGGCCGTTCAAATTAAGGGGTTTATCACTGTAATCCCAATATCTTACATGAAACATTGCTTCCATAGCCGCTCCTGTACAATATTCCAGAATATCCGCCCCTAAAAGCCCGATAAAAAATACAAGGACCAGATTATCCCGTACTGGAATCGTCAGCCACAAGACAACGATCGCACCAAAACCATAGATTGGTAAAAATGGTCCATGAAGGAATCCCCTGTTAATCCATTCTTTTTGTTTCAAGGATACGTAACCAGACTCCCATATCCAGCCCAGGAAACAATAGAAAAAGAAAAACAGGATCCATTGGCTCTGTGTATATTCCATCGTCTTTTCCTCCTTTTACGCAGTCTTCTGCCTGGTCATTCTCAAATGATTCTTAAATTTTGAGAGTATCTTGCTGACCTGCTCCCAGTCAGGCTTCCGGTCATATTCCGAATATGCCTGCATAATTTCATCCGTCTTCATGTCGATCTCTATCGTGTAATATGGTTTGTCCGCCGTTTCCGTGTGCCGCAGGAACAGGATCCAGGAGATGCCCTGAGCCATGCGCTCTTTGTACATTCCCGACGCGCCAACACAATGATGCAGGATCCTTCCCTCCTCATTCAGCTCCTCGCACTTCTTCGCTGGGATGATCAGATAATCATCCGTCTGGAAATAATACCGTCCAGCCTGCTCCATATGCCCGGCAATCTTCCGGTTCAACTCCTGATACCTCTTCTTTTCCTGTTCCTCCTTCTCTGCATTTTGCCGCTGCGTGATCCGCTCAACCAGTTCATCGTGGCGCCGCTTCAGATCTTTGGGGAACCGGATGATATCATCACCTGTGTCCATCCCCTCGTCCCTTGCCATTCGCAGGTAATCTCTCCACACTTCAATGATCCTTCCCGGAGCAACCCGCTGTTTTTTCATATAGTTCACCATACGGTTGACGCTTCCAAGTTCCTGCAGCAGCGCGGTACACTCACTGGAGGTCACGTTTTTTTCCTGCAGCCATTCCAGTGCCTCCTGGGAAATTTTCCGGCTGGTCTTCTGTTCATATTCCAGCCAGCGCCAGGCGGTTACTCCGCCGTTCATCTGTTTTAACCGGTTCCGGCGGTCTCCATTGAGTTTCAGGTTCTCAGGACCTGTGATCTCGCCCCAAAACTCTTCCGGTTCCCCATATATTCCATAATCATTCGTTATTTCTGCCGCGAGCCGTGTAAATCCGCTCTTGACCAGATATTCCATATAGCTTCTTTCTCTGGATCGCACGATAAAGAAATTCACATTCAGACTTTCTTTTTCTGCCAGTTCCTTCAGCCCTGACTTCTCCAGACTGGCCACCGGCAGAACCTCCGGAAGTGTCCCTGGATACAACCATCCTGTTCGGAAACGCTTATTCAACTGATTCGTGGTCCACCAATCCTGTTCAAACTCGTCCGCATTGTACAGTTGACCGTAATAGACTTTTCCCCATGTCTTCCCGTTATCAATCACACAGCGGATCTCTTCTTTCAGACTGACTTCTTTCTTACCCTCTTCCCAGATGCATATGACTGTAAATCCTCTCTCAATCCATTGGGGTTCGCCGGTTACAGGCATCCATGTTCCCGGTTTGAGATAACTCCCCTGCTCCCCGAAGCGCTGGAGAAGGTAGACAAATTCTTTCTTCAGCACCCTCTGTGTCCGGCTCTTTGCCTGCAGGCGGCATCCGCACTTTGGGCAGACCGTCATCTGGTTGTGCTTCCAGCCTTTTTTCTTCCTCCCATGATGCCCGCAGGCGGTACAATTGTAAGAATCTGTCTTTTTGCCCGCCTGAAAGAAAAGATATTCTTCCGGAAACACACACTCCAGGAGCCAGTGTTCCATATGCTCCGGGACACACGGTACTTGATCCATGATCTCTTCTACGCGTTCTTTTTTACGTTCCAGTTTTTTCTGGTATCTCCTGCTCCCTATCGTTTCCTGCCACCAGTCAAGACGCTCTCCAAGATACTCCTGCGCTGTCTTCCGGTCCTTTTCTTCTGCCCATTCTACCGGTTCCATACTGTACCAATAAGATTCCATTGGCATTCCCATACATTTTCTTGCTACGTTCTGGATCACCGCGCTGCTCCATTCCCCCTGGATCCAGCTCCCGAACTCTCCGGACTCTTTGTCCGCAAAATATCTTGCCTGCAGTCCTGTTTCCGTGAAGAGATCGATGTTCAAAATTATTTTGCCATCCACCTCCACCAGCTGGCTGACGGCCGTCACTACATCCGGAACCACTTTCTCTGGCGCCTGGCATGGCTGCGTATTCAATAATTTTCTCCGCTTCATTTTGTGCCTCCCAGGTAATATTCTTTCGCCATCTGATATACTGCCGCATCCGACAGCCACGGACGCGACCGGCTTACTTTCTTCCGTGCTTCCGCTTCGATATGTTTCAGGCATTTCATAAGGCTCTTCTCCGGGAGACGGATTGCCAGCGCCACCTCTTCCTTCTCACACTGCCCTATCAGGTATTCCACGATCGGATCCGCAGGAATCTTGCTGTTATATGCCTTGACATCTTTTTCCTGTTTTTCAATTTCCAACTTTCCGATCGCCGCGGTGGCGGTATCACACAATTCCGGGATTTCTCCGTCAACATATGCATCTACCATCCATAGATCCAGCCCATTTTCCTTTGCCAGTTCCCACAAACTGTCAATATCTCCTTCATTGAACAACCCCTCTGCGGTCTGATTGATCTGTGCTGCAGTCATAGCTCCAAATTTATCAAACATCCTCATATCCTCCTTTTACAGATAACTCTTCCCGATCAATGCCCGGAATTCTTCCCGGGTGTGATTTTTCTCATACTCCTTCTGGCAGATCTGCTTCAGACGCAGATCCTGCTCCCGGTTTTTATGTACGGCATCCGGTCCGGTCTGATGATGGCTCAGACAGAGATTACACTTAAAACCATTCGCTTCACTCACCGCCCGGTTCGGTCCAAAATAGATATGGTGCTCCTCTACCTGCTGGATCCGGTCATCTCCCTCCAGCATGCAAAGATAACATCTCTTGTCTTCTTTCTCCTGCAGGATGCTCTTTGCATGCTTCTTCCGCTTTTTCCGCTTAACGGTGCTCTTGGGATACATAAGCCCTGGCATAGCGTTTCCTCCTTGCTGCTTTATGTTTTTTCTCCATCTGACGGTCCTTCTCTGTCTCATAGGCATAACCGTCCGGAGTCTTGTAAAAATAAAAAATATCGTCTCCTCTCCGAATCGCGCCGATATACTTCCCCTCCGGCGCGCTTCCAGGAGGAATACTTCGGGCATTCGCCCACGCTTCCTGCAGCTCATCCATGCTTCTTTCGCTCCTTCCATTGTTCATATTCTCTTTTCAGATCCGTTTGCATAATGCTGGTATATTCATGCCGATCGGATCCGAACGTATATACATGCGGATACATATAATCCATGAGCATCTGCCACAGCCCTGAATTCTTTACTGGCTTTCCTTTTGCATTGCGCCATCCGGTTTCCTGCCAGCGGATATGCCACTGGTTCTGAACCGTATGCAAAATATGCTCACACGGAGTAAATACTCGGACGGAACGCCTTTCCTTCAGAATGAAAAAAGCATTGATCAGAGCCATTAAGGTTCCCTGTGCTTCCGTACCGTTTTCCACATGAACGAATCCTTTTCTCGTTATTGGCTGATCGTTATGCACAGTTTCCACCAGCCACATGGCCACACCGTCCCGGCGGGCAGGTCCTTTCCACGTTGTTTCTATGTAAATTCTGACTTCACGCATCTCTGATCCCTCCTGTGTCAATCTTTCGCATCATATAACACTGATACGGATAACCTGTCACCGGGTTTTCCCCGTTCCGGACTGTTTCCGGAAGGATGTACCATCCCTTTTCCGGTTTTGGCTCCCTGGTCCATCTCTTGTGATGGATCATCTCTCTTTGCGGCTGCGGTGTGACCAGATTGCGGCTTCTGGAATAGCTGCATCCCTCGTTCTCTTCCTTTGTCTCCTTTTTGGCGATATAATCGGCAAGATCCTCAAACTCTCCGTCTTCGTAGAGCGGGATAAATGCCCAGGAGCCATTCTTCCACAATCTCATGACTGTCTTCTTCGTATTCAATTCCGGCTCTGCGATATCCTCAATGATCAGATGATGGTGACAGGCTCCTTTCTTTCCCCGTTCTGTCACACAGATGTATTTGAAGGGATATCCCGCTCTTTTGTACGCCTCCCTCATTGCATCTATAATTTTTTTCAGAGCAGCTTTCGCCTCCCGGAACGATCCCGGCCGATTTTCTTTTTTATACTTCAGCACCAAATGCCAGTCGCCTTCTTGAAAATTCGCCAGGATCAAACGCTGGATCTTCCTTACCCGGTTCAGATGATTTTGCCTGGCAATGACCTCCGGCGTTGGCTTCTCTTTCTTTTTCCTCTTCTGTCCCGGTGCCCCATAGTTTCCTGGATAGTACTTTTTTACTTCTTTGACCCAGCCCATATCGTAAGTTACTTTGGCATACATTTTTTCGTTCTCACCACCTAACTTTAATATTTTAATCAAGCAATGAAGAGGGCATGGTCCCTCTGTTTTCGGGCTTTTCGCCTATTGCATTTTTCTGTTTTCGGTGGTATCCTATTATTGTTCTCATAGGAAACCACCCTATGAAAATGGGAACCGGTGTTACCCGATTCCCGGTTGTTATCCCTGCTCCTGATTGAGTTGCCGCTCTTCAGGAGCTTTTTCTTTGTAGGCCAGCTTAAAAATCTGATCAAGCTGTGACGCCGTATAACTATACTCGTTTTCTGTCCCCGCGCTGAAAGTCACATAGCAGATCAGGAAGCGCAGGCGGTCTTCCGCTGTTTTGTACTTCTTTGCTTCCAGCTGCTTTTCCAGCATCTATACTGTTTCCTGAAATTTTCCCTCACTCATAATCCTCACAGCGCCGTCCCTCCTTCAAATTCGTAGTATCAACCCACTTTCGAAACATCTTTTTTCTCTGACGCTCATGATTTCTAATCTCTTCCTCTTGGTAACTCTGATAAAGGACCATCGCCAGTCCGACTACCAGAATCACCAGACCGGCAATCCCAGCCTTTACTGCGATCGGCTCCGATCCGACCGCCATGCAAACCGTAAATACTCCGGTTACAGCAATCCCCATTCCTTTGTTTCTCATACTAATCTCCCTTCTTTTGTGTACCAGGCGACAAATTCTTTCTCTTTTACTCGGATCGGACTGTTCGGCAATGCCCAGTCATCCTTACGGATAAATGGCTTTTTCAAATGAATGGCCAGGGAAAATGCCTTATCCGGGATGCCATACTTGTCCTTGATCTGTTTCTTTTTTACCCATCGGTTACACGGACTTCCATCGGTCACACGGTAGACGCTGCCGGTAAGCTCTTTCAGCTTTTCTTCCGCTTCCTGTGTGGTTACTTCAATTACCATTTTTTCTCCTTTCTTCCTGCACTGTGTGGCTCGTCTGATTATCTGTACTTTTCTTCTGACTCAGAAAATTTTCCACTGAGGTGACTGTGATTATTCACTCCAATCGTGGTCGGGCATTTGAAAGAAAACTTCCACTAACGAATCTTCTGAATTGATGTATCTTTTTTCAGTGACAAAAATTTCGTATATTGTAATTCCTCCTCCTCATCTCCTATTCCAGAAAATCTTTCCTCATAATTGAAAAGTTTTTATTACTGTGATAAAATTCATATATAAACTTAAGGAGAATACATATGTTAAGTACCATTGCAGATATTGCCGGGATTCTAAGTTTCTGTATGTCCATCGTATTATTTGCCTTATCGCACAGTTTGTTAAAAAATTCCACTGAACAGCGTCTTGAATACAATAATGAGCGCTTTAAAATTCAATCTGACCTCATATCTCTAAGAGATAATATCTGGAAAGATAATTTAGATAATTTAAAGATACGCAGCCAATTACGCCAAGCTCTTTATTCTTATCGTAATCGTTATTGGTTTATTGCTTTCCCTTTTCGTTTATTTCACATTCAACGAAGTTTGCATTATATAAAAAAGCCAATCGACCCAGGTAATAAGGAAAAATTATGTAACCATATCGACTATTTGATTGGAAATATGGATAAAAAGGAGATTATCAATCATGCCAAACAATAAGGTTTCCGCACTCATCGAAACATTAATAGAAAAAACAAAAGATTCTTCTATCGTTTGGAGTAAATGTTGCAACTCATCCTTCGACATTAAACCGCTTCCTCAATCTTCACTAGACAACGATTTTAAAAAAACGCTTTCATATACCGTAGAATTGTTATCAGCCAACTCCAAATATAATATTCTAGACTCCAACAACAGTTATGTTTCTTCTTTCAAAAATGGTATGTTCTTTTTGCTACTTTACGTATCTCCAATAGACGGAAACGAATTAGAGTTAAGAGTTCAGACTGAAAATTCACCAACATCGAAAATATTTGCTTCGACAAATGATAACGACATAAAAGTGTCCTCACAGCTCAAACGTTTATACAACATAGTGGATTCTGAAAATTCTACAATGGACATAGACGCTTTTGTTAATAGTTTCATCAATGATAGATAAACTCATCTACCATTCGCTCAATATCCTCGATCCCTCTAATCTCCTCGAGCAGTTGTTCTGGCTGTTCGAGGATTTTCTTAGCAGTACTTTTGACTAATTCTCTTGTCTCTTCTTTATAAATTTGAATGAGTTTCTCACATTTTTCTACACGAAGTTCCATATCATTCCACTTTCTACTTGATATCCACACCCTCACATCACCTCCTTTTCTCTTATCGCACCTGTGCATCCTTTCAGAAGATAATCCATACTTGTTCCGAATAGTAATGCCATCTGTTTTAATTTCTTGCTCGGTACATCACTTTCCTCGTTTATCCAGTTGTAATAAGTTTTTAATGAAATGCCGAGTTTATCAGCTAACTCTTCTTTAGAAAACTGATTTCTTACTCTTTCAGCTTCGACATTTACCAACATTTGATACCCTCCTTTCATTTTTTAGTATCATTTTCAGATACCTTTATTTTATTTATACACCTGTTTTAGGTACTTGTCAATATTCACATTGAAAAAAAGTACCTTTTTTAGGTACATCTTTGTTGACATTTTGAAAAATGTTTCATATAATCAAGCTACAGGAGGTGAATGTATGGATTTTGGTGAACGGCTTATTAAAGTGAGAAAAGAACATGGATATACGAGAGAAGCTCTTGCTCAATCTCTTAATATTTCGAAATATACGCTTAGAAATTATGAACTTGGTGCAACCGAACCAGGGCATACTTTTCTGAAGCAGATATCAGATTTTTTTCATGTTTCTATTGATTATTTAATGGGATTGACAGACGAACCAGACATATTAGAAGATTTCGGTCTTAATGTATCAGAACGCAGCATCATAGAAAAGTACCGTGATCTCGATGAGCATGGAAAAACAATAGTAAAGATAGTGCTGGAAGAAGAACATAAACGCTGGAAGAAAGAACATAACTCTTTGGAAAAGTTACCTAAAACCACCACATTCCAACAGCCAATTCTTAATGCAGCACATGAACGTACTGATATCGAAGTAACCGAAGAAATGCGCAAGCACGATGACAACATTATGATGGACGATTCTGAGTGGGAGTGATGCGGATTGACATATGATGAACTGTTGATGCAGGCTGATCTGGAGGGATTAAAGGTAAAAGAAAAGTCCCTACAGAGTGGCGACGGAAGAATTTTTAATAACAGAATCGCAATACGCCGAGATATAAAGACAACCATAGAAAAGTCATGCGTCCTTGCCGAAGAAATCGGGCACTACCGGACAGGATCTGGCGATATTACCAGACTTGATACAATATCTGATCAAAAGCAAGAATACAGAGCAAGAATGACCGGATACGATATCAAAATAGGACTGAGCGGAATTATATGTGCTTTTGAACGTGGAGTACAGTCTAAAGCAGAAATGGCCGATTATCTCGATGTGACTGAAGAATACTTAACAGCCGCTCTTGATGCTTATCGGAAGAAATACGGAAAATATATTTCGTTCGAAAACTACACGATTTTCTTTGAACCATATTTTGCTGTATACAAAGCATTTGAATATTTTACAGATTAAATCGCCAACAGGCGTTTTAATAAATCTAATACTCAGGAGGAAAGGGAAATGATTGATTTTAAAAATGGAAGTGTTTTCAAACTCAAAAAAACTGGACGTTTCAACAACGAAAAACTGATTGCTCCATTGTTTGTCGCAGGAGAACAGTTTCTCGGAGAATATCAGGCTCTTCGTGATTTTGTAATATTCACGAATAAAAGAGCTATTGCGGTTAATGTACAGGGCATGACCGGGAAGAAAAAAGACTTTACTTCTTTACCATATTCCAAAGTTCAGTTGTTTTCAATCGAAACCTCCGGCGTTCTGGATCTCGACAGCGAGTTGGAATTGTATTTCAGCGGAGTGGGAAAAATTGCTTTTGAGTTTACTGGCGAGAGTGATATTGTCACAATCGGAAAAGTAATCGGAGAATATGTTCTTTAATATATCTTTTCCATTCAGGCAGCAAAACAACCATTTTGTTAAATATGAGGGAGTGTAGTGTATGAAAAAGAAAATTGTATCTGTTTTATTGTCCTTATGCTTATGCTGTTCCATGACGGCCTGCGGCGGATCCAGTGATAATACTGCTCAGCAAAGTTCTGTTTCCGAATCTTCCCAGGCAGTATCAGCGGAAAGTTCTGAAAATACTGAGTCTGAAGAATCCGAATTATCTGCCGAAAAAAATCTGCTCAGTGTGGAGGTGACCATCCCCGCATCACTCCTGGATGATTCTGATAATACAGAACTCACCGAAGAAGCAAAGGCTCATGGTGTCACAGATATCACAGAAAATGCTGACGGATCCATCACAATGAAGATGACGAAGGAAGCACATCAGGAGCTGCTTGACTCTATCAAGGTCTCTATCGATGAGTCCATTAACGACATTCTTGCTGATGATGAAAACTATCCATCTTTCGACTCCATTACTTACAATGATGATGTGACAATTTTTGACGTTAATGTAGATCCGGCAACCTACGGTGGATTTCAGTCCTTTGCATCGATATCTTTTTATGTCATGGGGAACATGTACCAGGCATTAAACGCTGTTCCAGAATCAGATATCAAAACCGTTGTCAATTTTGTAAACAAAGATACCGGCGAAGTGATCGAAAGCGGAGATTCCACTTCCATGGCCGATGCTGCATCAGCAGAATAGAAATTTTTTCAAAAAAAGTAAAACCGCCTCGGTGTTGGTAGCACCGAGGCGGCAATCCCAGGTTTCTGAAGATGATACATCTCCAGAGCAAACATATTGTATCATCTTCAGAGACAGCCTGCAAGCGGAACAGTTGTTCGCTGGCTGTTATTTTTGTACCCATTTTTAAGGAGGATGATAACTATGGCAAAAGCAAAATACACACCTGATAAAAACGGATGGTACTCCACCCTTGTGTGGGACGGCACCTACGATCGGTATGGACGAAAACACCGGAAGCAGCTCCGCACAAAAAAGTCCAGCAAGGAGCTGGAGCGTATGGTGAACGAATTCCGAACTTTAGTCGAAAGCCGAGAACTTACCGTAAAAAGTACATATACCGTGCAGGCTTATGCGCAGGAATGGATCAAGGTATATAAATCCGGAAAAGAATTAAACACCCTGGCAATGTACCAAAATATCGTTGACAAGCATTTTGCACGTCTCAAAGACGTAAAGCTCTCTGATGTGCGGCGGATCCATCTGCACCTGCTCCTCAATGACATCCCTGACGCCACCGGCAGACAAATCTACCTTACCTTTAAACAGGTGATAAAATCAGCCATCCTGGACCGCTATCTGCCCGAAAGCGCCTTGAATGATATCTTTGCCGATACCAAACCGCCCAAGCCTGCTCCCAAGGAAAAACGCGCACTGCTGGAATCAGAAAAGCAGGCTGTCTTCACGGCTGATCTTGCTCCTATGGAAAAAGCCTACCTGTGGATTATATATGGATGCGGTCTCCGGCGTGAGGAAGCACTGGCTCTGACAATATTTGACATCGATCTGAACCGCTCTATTTTGACCGTAAACAAGGCTTTGGTCTTCGATGGTAATAATCCTGTACTCAAAGGCACAAAGACCGAAAACAGCGTCCGTAGCGTGCCTATGCCAGGATTTCTGACCGAATACCTCAAATACTATACGAAATGGATCAATGGCACCAATCTCTTTTACAGTCGCGGAAATATCCACATTACCAAGAGCAGCTATACAAAAATGTGGAAAAGAATCGTGAATGCACTGTCCGAAGTGGACAAAGAAAATCTCAGAATCAGAGAACTGACGGCTCATGTCTTCAGGCATAATTATTGTTCCAACCTCTGTTACCAGATCCCTGCAGTCAGCATCAAGAAGATCGCCCAACTCATGGGAGACACCGAAGCAGTAGTCCTGAAGGTTTATAACCATATGATTCTGGAGAAAGAAGATGCTGCATCAGCTATTGAAAATGCTCTCGCACCATCTAACAAAAATCTAACATCTGGTGTAAAAAACGCTTGAAATCTAACCAAAATCTAACAAAAACATTCCTCAAAATAGAAAGTTTTTATTATAGCAAAAACGCCGTAAACCCTGTATTTATGCGGGTTTGCGGCATTTTTCAATAATGAAGCATCGGGGATTCGAACCCCGGACAACTTGATTAAAAGTCAAGTGCTC
>OLVT01002935.1_pt1 | contig 10832 bp, 8 predicted proteins | sample 1673241 | NCBI WGS metagenome assembly OLVT01 (sample SAMEA3178936, study PRJEB25190) | human gut metagenome | biome: human gut; feature: human-associated habitat; material: faeces | place: Austria | collected 2013 | reverse complement strand
GGTGATGTAGAAGGTGTCCTGGGTGTCCCGGGCCGGGTGGTCGGGGGGGAGGTTGAGGGCCTCGAAGTTGTAGTAGTCGGTCTCCACCTCGGGGCCCGTGGCCACCGTGTAGCCCAGGCCGAGGAAGATCTCGGAAATCTCGTCGGTGATACGATTGATAAGGTGGCGCGTGCCAACCTGCTGGCTGCGGCCCGGAAGCGTCACGTCGACGGCCGCCGCGCTGATGGCAGCCTCAAGCTCCTGCGCCTCAAGCGCGCGCTTGCGATCTTCAAGCGCAGCCTCCACCACGTTGCGCACCTCGTTCACCGTTTTGCCGACGGCGGCGCGCTCCTCTTTCGCCACCTGGCCCATGCTGCGCAGGTAGCCCGTCAGCGTACCGGCCTTGCCCAGCACGGCCACGCGCACCTCGTCAAGCGCGGAAGTGTCAGCCGCCGCGCTGATGGCAGCAAGCGTGCTTTCGCGCAACGCCGCAAGTTCGTCCACGATTGCCATGTGTCCGATCCCTTTCTGTTTTAGTTCGTCCGCATTCGCGACCCAATAAAAAAGAGCCCTCTTCGCCATTGGCCTGGGGTTTCCCAGTCCAAGGACGAGAGAAGGCTCTCGCGGTACCACCTTGGTTGGCAGCTGCGTGCTTAAAGCGCGAACCGCCCGCTTCATTTGCTTCGTGACGGGAAGCGGCCGTCGCAGCCTACGTAAACGTCCGCGCAAAAGCGCCCCGCGTTCAACTGCGATGCTCGGAAGGGAATCAGCTTGCTTGCCGCCCGGGTTCTTTCAGCCGATGAAACCCGTCTCTACCGACCGCAATGATGCGAGCTGCTGTCTTCGTCGTTGCATGTGCCCATGAAGTATACCGCAACGAACGCGTGAGTGGGCATTTTTTCACGCCGCGCGCACGCGCAGCGAAGGCACCGCCGCAGACGTGCCCTTGCGCCCGAACGTCAAGGCGCCCAGCACCTGGTGCAACCCGCAATACACTTCCGTATTCGTTCGAGCTCTTCCACGCGATTCGAGATGTTTTCAGGATGAAGCGGGCGAACGACGGCTTTCTCGAGGCCGATGGCCATTCGGATTCGAGAAAGCCGTCACCAACAACGGAAGTGACAGCGAAGCCAGACGGCTGCGAGGCTGCAGTACCCGCAAAGCAAAGCGGCACTGCCTCGTACTTCGCTCACCGCAAGGTCAATGCCGTGCTGGCCATTGCATGCTGCGCAGCGCTTGTGGTGCTGTTCGTGCTTGCGCTTGGCGCGGGCCGCGCGGGCGTAACGCCAAGCGACGTGGTGGGAATCCTTGCGAACGCGCTGCTGGACACGGGCGCAAGCTATTCCGATATGGCCACGAACATCGTGCTTAACGTGCGCCTTCCGCGCGTGGTTACCGCCCTGCTTATTGGCGCGGCGCTTGCCATTTCGGGCGCAAGCTATCAGGGCCTGTTCAGAAATCCTATGGTATCGCCTGATATTTTGGGCGCATCGGCCGGCGCATCGTTTGGCGCCGCGCTGGCACTGCTGTGGAACTTCGACAACCATGCGATGCAAGTCATGGCGTTTATCATGGGCTTCATCGCCGTAGGGCTGACGTATTTCAGCGCCCGCAGCATCGGACGCGGCGGAAGCCAGATTCTGCTGCTGGTGCTGTGCGGCCTTAAGTGGGCTGCCGCTACGCTGCACCCCGAACTGTTCAGCGACCTTGACATCAACAGCAAGGTGAAGGACTTCTACAAGACGTACCTGAATTACAGCTTGACCGACAGCGACGTCGAGCTCATCCTTGCCGCGAAGAACCCCGCGTAAGGATGGCACGCCCTCGCGGAGCGCTTTTACGAGACTAGCAAAAGCGCTCCGCGCGCCTGGGCAAGCGCTCCGGCAAGATTTTCGATAAGCTCTTGGTTTTCCGTGAGCAGTTCATCGTCGAACGGCGCCGTTGACATGATGGCCACGATATAGGCGCCGTTCGAATCGACTACGGTACCGCCTTCGTTCATGGAATCCATGCCCGTTCCCCACTGATCCCACTCAAAACCAGGTTTTGCCCAGATGGTTTCCGCATCAGAAATGCCATCGCGCAAAAAAGACAGGTCGGTGTTTTGCAGCAAACCTTTCAACCACGAAGCGTGCTCGTTGTCCGACAGAAGGTATGTGCCGACTCCTAGCCATAGTTTCGCCAGGTCACGGGGCGTATAATTCGGATACCACAGACCTTCCCAGTCCACGGCGTTGACACCCTGGACCGCGCACCAATTCTCGAACAGGTTATCGTTGTTGCAATGCTCGCGCAAAAGCGCATACCCCGTATTGTCCGAATGCACGATGGAATTCTCAACCACTTCCGAAACCGGATACTCGTCTTGATCGTCGGTTGCCATAATGCCCGTTCCCGCAACGATTGTGTCCTCGAAAAGCATGTCGTCGAACGAGATATCGGCAGTAGACTGCTCGTCTATTGCCTGGCATAACGCCGCCGAAAACGGCGCTTTTATAGTGCTTGCGGAAAAGAATGCCTCGTCAGCGTTGTAATCAAGGCCTTTTTGCGACTGAACGTCGTATACGACGAACCCGACATCGTAGCCCTTATCCGCGAAAGCATTCACCGCATCGACCACCGACTGCACACCAGCGTTGTCGTCCGAAAGCAGCGTAACCTCGTCCGTAGCGGCATCGAACATGCTGAGCTCGTACACACCAGACGTGGCATCGAGCGTTGATTGGGCAGTTTTCGCAACCTCGCTTGCGTCCGGCGCATCAGATGCCGTTTGCAAAGCATCTTGCGCATCAAGAGAGCGAATTTCTTCTGACGGGGCCGATCCGCCGCGCCCGCCAAGCAAAGCGAAGCACGCCAGAAGCGCGACAGCTAAGGCGAGCACCACCACAATAGCCACAGCAGCCGCGATGTTGCGCCGAGGACGGCGAGGAGCAACTGCAGGGGAAGCGGGCGAAAGAGGCCATTCGAAAGACGGCCGCGAATAAACCATATGAGGGCGATTTTGCGGACGAGTAGAAAAGTCCGCTTGCGAATTATTCGGGAAGTCAGGTCCGGCATTGTTTGGCTGGCGAGAAGCATGGTTGCCCGTACGCGTATGAGAGGTTTGCATAAGCCCCTTTCAGAACTCGCATGCCCATTCGCACCCCACCACAGCGATAAGCAAATTTTCCTATGCAACGTCTTCCCGGCCGTTGCACCCTTGCACCAAAGTTGCACATAGGCAACGACCGATAATACTCATTTCGCCGCCCGCTCGCCGCATCTTAAGCGAGAGGAGCAAAAGCTCACCACGTTTCGCTCAACAATATTCAACACCTGTTGCATAAGAATTGCAGATACCGCCCTTCACCCCCAAGCACATCGCACTTGCGAAGGCGGCACCTCAGGTCGCTTGACGGACGGCAAAGCAAACCCGCAGCACCTTCGCCGCAAAGCAGCGGTATCATAGGCGCCGAAACGAACATGACAAGGAGACCTGCATGACCACCCCCGTTATTCGCCTTGCAACCAGCGCGGATTCCGACGCCATTCTGGACATCTATACGCCGTACATCGAGACGCCCATCACGTTCGAGGAGGACGTCCCCTCGCGCGAAGCCTTTCAGGCGCGCACGGACAACATCCTGGCGGCGCACCCCTTCCTGGTTGCCGAGCTTGACGGGGCCATTGTGGGTTATGCCTATGCGCACGAGCTGCGCGAGCGTGCCGCTTTCCAGTGGAACGCAGAGCTTTCCGTGTACCTGGCACCGGCTGCGCAAGGTCATCGCCTGGGCAGCGCGCTGTACCGTGCGCTTATCGATTCGTGCGCTGCGCAGGGCATCAAAGTTGTATATGGCATTGTGACCAGCCCAAACGTTCCCAGCGAACGGCTGCACAACTCCTTCGGGTTCGAAGTAATGGGCCTACAGCGCCACGCCGGATTCACGTGCGGTGCCTGGCATGACGTCACGTGGTACGTGAAGTACCTGGCCGACGCGTTTAATGACGATCCCGCCGCACCAGTGCCGTTTCCCCAGCTATGCCGCACGCAACCGGAAACGGTCGGGCGCATTTTGGACGCCGCCAACGACAGCATTCGTCGAACATGCGAAGACAAGGCAACCGTTGCGTAACAGCGCCGCAAAATCGCATGACGCGCAAGCGCGATAGCCATACAGTATGAATCGCGCCTCGCAGGGCTTCAAACTCACCCTGCGAGGCGCGTTGGTTTCCGACTATGAAGCGAAGGCACCACGATGAAGCAGTTCTTTCAACGCATGACGTACAAAATGGCCGTTTGGATGCAAGGACGTTACGGCAACGACGATTTTTCAAACGGCCTGGTGGCGCTGGGCATCATCACCATGCTGCTTTCCATTTTCCCGCACTGCGGATGGCTATCCTACATTGCGCTGATTGCGCTGGTCATAGCCATATGGCGTACGTGCTCGAAAAACATTTCGAAGCGCTCAAGCGAGAACCAAACGTACCTGCGCGTAACGGCCAAGCCGCGGCGCAGCTATGAACTGGCGAAAAAGAAGTGGGTGAACCGCAAGACCACGAAATACTTCCGCTGCAAAGGCTGTGGACAGGAACTGTCCGTGCCGCGCGGCAAAGGCACGCTGCGCGTGGTGTGCCCGAAGTGCAAGAAAGAAACGCAGATGAAGTCGTAGCTGCCGCTCAACAGGGTCAGCAACGCAGAAAAGCGCCTGTTCGGGCGCTTTTCTTTTACTAGGCTACAGCCGGCCCGGAAAGCGGCAGGAAGAGAACAGATTCGTCAAGACGATAAGGCGCCGTTCCCCCCCCCTTTTTTCCGAAACGCCGTCCCTGTTATCGCACAGCTAAAACCATGCCGTTACCTGCGCTTGCGCAGAATATCGGACACCACCCACACGGATAAGATGAACGCGCCCAAATAGCCGAAGAACGACAGCACGGGCACGCCCAGCCAGCGCGGTTCCATGGAAGACAGCGCCACCATAGACGAGCCGATGAACAAGCCGGCAATGATGATGCCAAGCGTCAAGCGGTTCACGATAAGCGCCAAGCTGCTCATGGGGGCTTCCGAGCCGAGCACCTCCATGTTCACCTTCACCTGGCCGCGCGTGAGCATGCGCAGCGCCTGCCCCGCATACTTCGCCGCATCAAGCGAGCCTTTGCCCGCGCCGCGCAACGCAAGCGTTAGGTCCTGCATGGCATCGACCAGCTCGCTTTTCGGATCCTTCGTGCGCTGAATGTGCGCGTTGATGATGGATACCATGCTCTCGTTCGGAATAAGCGGCATGACCGTGCCTTCAAGCGTGACGATGCCGCGCGAAACGCTGGTGATGGACGGCGGCAGCGTAACCTTGCACTGGCGTGTAAGGTTGAGGATGTCGGTAAGCAGCTGGCCCACATCGATTTCGGACACGTCGCACGAGCCGTAATCTTTCAGCAGCAAATCCAGGTCGGCCAGAAAGCGCGTGTGGTCGATGGCCCCGTTGTCGCGCTGGATGGCGAACGCCAGAAGCGCGTCTTTCAGCTCGGACGAGCTTTGCATGCCCACCGCGTTGATGATGGCGCCGAACCCCGCGCGGTCGCGCGCCGACAAGCGGCCCATCATGCCCAAGTCGATGTACACGATTTTCCCGTCGCGCACAAGCATGTTGCCCGGATGAGGGTCGGCATGGAAAAACCCGTGGTCAAGCACCTGCGTGGCATAGTTATCCAGGATTTTCTTGCCGATTTCCTCCAAGTCGTAGCCTGCGGCGCGCAACTTGTCGAAGTTGTTGATGGGAATACCGTCGACGTATTCCATGACCAGGATGTTTTCGCGGCACAGCTCGGGATACACCTTCGGGCAGGCAATATAGTTGACGTCTTTGTTCAGCAGCGCGAATTCCTGCAAATTGGCCGCTTCTCGCTTGAAGTCGGTTTCCTCCAGGAACGTTGCCCACAGTTCCTCGACCACGTCGCGCACGTCAAGCATTTGGTCGTCTTTCATGACGCGCGAGGCCTGCCGCGCAACGATGCGCATGATGTCGATATCCTGCGCCATGGTGGCGCGAACGCCCGGCCGCTGGATTTTCACCGCAACAACGCTGCCGTCGGCCAGGCGCGCCTTGTGCACCTGCGCCAGCGAAGCGCTGCCAAGCGGCGTTGGATCGATTTCCGCGAACAGCTGCGTGCGCTGCGCCCCGTAGATGTCGTCCATGGCGGCAAGCATTTCGTCAAACGGCAGCGGGTCGCTGCTGGCCTGCAGCTTCTTCAGCTCGTCGCAATACGCTTTCGGCAGAATTTCGGAACGCGTTGACAACGTCTGCCCGATTTTCACGAAGCTTGGGCCCAAATCCTCAAGCATGGACCGAAAAGATTCCGGCGTGAACCCCTTCGTGAAGTGGTGCTTCTGCATGATGGTGTAGAACTCACGCAACCTGCGGATGCGCGTTTTGCGCGTGAGGTCGAACTGGCCTTCGGGGTCAAGCGTGGCACCGGAGCCGAAAAAGTATTTCAGGAATGTGTTTTCTGCCATGAAAGCGCACAGCCCCGCTATTCAGCAGCAGCTGCAGGAGCTTCCTCGGCCGTTTCGGGCGCGGCAGCAGCTTCGGCGGGCTCGGCTTCAGCCGCAGGCTGCTCTTCGGTTGCCGGCGCAGCCACGGGACGGGCGGCAATTTCGGCCGCCTTCGCGGCGAACGCAGCGCGCTCTTCGGGCGTCATGACCGACATGCGGGCTTCAAGCGCGTCGAAGCGCATGGACTCAACAGCCGCATCAGCCTTGTGCTTAAGCTCCGTGTTGATCTGCTTGCCCTGGTCTACCGTCAGCTCACCCTTCGAGATGAGCGTATCTACCAGGTCTTTCGCCTTCTCGCCCGTAATGGCCATGGCGCCAACGCCTGCCAGGAAAATGTCTTTGAAACCATCACCGATCGTAGCCATAACAGCCTCCCCTTTTTCGAAACGGCGCCCGATACGCGGGCCTTATCCTACTATGATGCACTATTGCGACGGGAGGGACAACGACTATTGCCGACTTGAAAGCGAACCGATACCTTACGCTGCCCGGCGGTCGCGCCACGTCGGCTCGATGACAGCGTGCGGGAATTCCGCGATACCGAACGCGGGCGCCGCCGCGGGCTGCTTGTCCTTGCGGCCTTCGAGCATGGTTGCGCACACCACCGCCACCACGATGATGGCGGCCCCGGCAAAGCCGCGCCCGTCGAGCATCTCGCCGAGCATGGGAAGCGAGAACACGGCCGTGAACACCGGCTCGCCGGTAAGCAGCAGCGAAACCGTGGACGATTTCAACACCGTCAGCGCCTTGTTTTGCAGGAAGAACGTCAGGCACGTTGAGGCAAGCGCCAGAAACGCGATGGTGCCCCACGCAAGCGGCGTGACGGCGGCAATGTTGACCACTGGCTCCGCCACCAGGGCAAACGCCAACGAAATGACCAGCGTTGCCGCAATCTGGGTGCCCGCAACGGTGCAGACGTCCAGGTTTTCCAGGCCGCGCTCGCCGAACACCAGCGCGCCGGCAAGCGCCACCGACGACAGCAGCGCCAGCGCCTCGCCCAGCCCGAACGTCAACGTGCCGCCGTTGCCGCACAGCAGGAACAGCCCTACCACCACGGCGCCCTGAAACGGCAGGAACGCCACCGGATAGCGCTTGCGGTTCACCAGCGACGACAGAAGCGGCGCAAACACCACCGGCAGCGCCACCAAAAAGCCCACGTTCGTGGCCGTGGTCAGGTCAAGCGCCACGTTGCACGCAATGTAGGAAAGCGCCATGCAAACCGCCGCCGGCAACCACGAACGCACGCTGACCTGTCGCAACTGACGCACGATGCGGTGCCCGAACAGGGCACCGAACACGACAAGTGCCAGGCTAAAGCGCAGCACAAGGCACCACAGCGGCGTGATGTCGCTGTAGGCGATTTTCGTGAGCACGTTGCCGAAGCCGAAAATCACGGTCTGCAGCACCACCAAGGCAATGAACAGCCATCTTTTCGTTGCGTTCGCCATGTTTTTTCGCGTTCCTTTCCTACGCGCGCCGCATTATAAGACGCGCAAAATGCCAAGCCCTGCAAGGGGCTTTTTCCTATAACGTTGTTCCGGATTGATTCGTATGGTATGGCTTTGCCTAATGAAAGTAAAACGGGCAATTCTTACAATGAAATAAAGAAACCCTTATCTTTGCAGGTAAACACCTTGTACACGTGAACAATTCTTGCCACAATAGCAGGCGAATGGCCTTGCCGTTCACATTTCCCTCGCAAGTCACCGCAAGCGACAGGAGATACGCATGGCGAACCAAAAGTACGAGGCGTTTTTGCACATCGCCGAAACCGGCAGCTTTAAGCAAGCCGCGCACGACCTGGGCTACACACAGGCCGGCATCAGCTACCTCATCAGCTCCATGGAGCGCGAGCTGGGCATCCCGCTGTTCGTGCGCGATTACGGCGGCGCGCACCTTACCAGCGAAGGCGCCGAGCTGCTGCCCTGGATCCGCAACATCTGCAACGACGAGCGTCAGCTGGCCGGGCGCATTGCCGAGCTGAAGCACCTTGAAAGCGGCGTGGTGCGCGTTGCCGCGTTCACCAGCGTTTCCATCCAGTGGTTCCCCGGCATTGCCAAAACGTTTTTGGCGAAGCATCCCGGCATCGATTTGCAATTGGTGTGCCTTGATAACGAAGATGATCTTGAGCAGGCCGTTTGGCGCGGCGACGTTGACTGCGGGTTCTTCGTGGTGCCCATCAAGCAGCCACTTGAAGCCTTCTCGCTGTACCACGACCCACTAATGGTGCTGCTGCCGCCTAACCATGCGCTGGCCAACGCCGCACACGTTCCCGCGCGCACGCTTGCCGAAGAGCCCTACATCTGCCTGCAAAGCGGCACGCTTTCCGAGATGGCCGCGGTGTTTCGCAACAACGGCGTAGACCCGCACGTGCGGTTCACCATCGACAACGACTACGCCGTTATGAGCATGGTAAGCGCGGGGCTGGGCTTCAGCGTTTTGTCCAGCCTGCTGTTGGACACCACGCCGTTTCCTTTGGCCGTGGTTCCGCCGCAGGTGGAAACCACGCGCGAGATAGCCATTGCCGTGCGTTCCATGGAAACGGCATCGGCGGCCACGCGCGCGTTCATCGAAACCACCCGCACCTGGGTGGCGAATCGCTATCACCAGGAAAGCTAGCGGCCGACAACGCAGCGTATGGCCTGCGTACCGCTGCCGAGCCGAAACTCGAGCACCACCCTAGAGGCGAAAAAGGGCGGCCAGCTGGCCGCCCTTTCGCTTGCAACTGCCTGTGCGCTTCCCTAGTCGGCGAACAGAGGCGAGAACGCGTTGAGGCTGTTGCCCCAGCGGCGCTGCGCGCCCTTCGCAAAGCTGAGCGCCTCGCGCAGCGCGTCCAGCGAGATGTCGCGACGCTCGCCCGTGGAACGGCGCTTGATTTCGACCTTGCCCTCGGCCAAGCCGCGCTTGCCCATGATGACCTGCAGCGGCCAGCCCATCAGGTCCGCTTCGGCAAATTTCACGCCGGCGCGCTCCTTGCGGTCGTCGATAACCACTTCCAGGCCCAGGTTCGCCAGCTCTTCGGCCAGCTTCTCGGCAGCGGGCTGCACCAGATCGTCGCCGGTTGCCAGCGGCAGGATGCACACGTGCGCCGGCGCCACCGACATCGGCCAAATCATGCCGTTTTCGTCGTTGTGCTGCTCGATGATGGCAGCCAGAGTACGAGACACGCCCACGCCGTAGCAGCCCATGATGAACGGCTGCTCCTTGCCGTCCTTGTTCATGAACGTGGCGCCCATGGCACGCGAGTACTTGTCGCCAAGCTGGAACACCTGCGCCACCTCGATGCCGCGCGCGCCCTTCAACTCCAGGCCGCACTTCGGGCAGCAGTCGCCGGGCTTGACGGTGATGATGTCGGCCCATTCGTCAACCTGGAAGTCTTTGCCCAGTTCAGCGCCCACATAGTGGTAGCCGTCCTCGTTGGCGCCCACAACCCACTTCGGCACGGCCTTCAAGCTGTTCGCCGCAATGACGTAAGCCTGCTCGGGAAGGCCCACCGGGCCCATGGAACCCTTGTGCAGACCGTAGGTCTCCATGTCCTCGTCGGTAAGCAGCGTGAAGCCACCGGCCACGCGAGCCGCCTTCTCCTCGTTGACCTCGTGGTCGCCGGGCACGAACAGCACCACCAGCTTGCCTTCGTCGTTTTTGCCGGACAAGGCCTTGACCGTGGACGTTTCGGGGATGTTCAGGAATTCGGCCAGCTCAGCGATGGTGTGCACGCCGGGCGTGGCAACCTTCTTCATTTCGGGCACGTCGTACACCGTGGGGCGCGCCATGCCCTCGCCCACCTCGTCGCTGGCGGCGTAACCGCAGTCGCAGTACACCAGCGCCGACTCGCCCGCTTCGGCAAGCGCGTGGAACTCGCAGGTTACCGCACCGCCGATTTGGCCGGCGTCGGCCTGCACGGGACGATACTCAAGCCCGCAGCGCTCGCAAATGCGCTCGTAGGCCGCATACATCTTGTCGTATTCTTCCTGCAGCGACTCCTGGGAATCGTGGAAGCTGTAGCCATCCTTCATGACGAACTCGCGGCTGCGCAGCAGGCCGAAGCGCGGGCGAATCTCGTCGCGGAACTTCGTTTGAATCTGATACATGTTCAGCGGCAGTTGCTTGTAAGAGCGCAGCTCGGCGCGCACCAGCGCCGTGATGAGCTCCTCGTGCGTGGGGCCGAGGCAGAACTCGTGGTCGTGGCGATCGTTCAGGCGCATGCGCTCGGGGCCGTACGCGTCGGCGCGGCCGGATTCCTGCCACAGCTCTTCTGGCTGCAGCATGGGCATGCGGATTTCCTGCGCACCGCACGCGTCCATTTCCTCGCGCACGATGTTCT
>OLVT01002932.1_pt1 | contig 10835 bp, 8 predicted proteins | sample 1673241 | NCBI WGS metagenome assembly OLVT01 (sample SAMEA3178936, study PRJEB25190) | human gut metagenome | biome: human gut; feature: human-associated habitat; material: faeces | place: Austria | collected 2013 | reverse complement strand
GTCCGCCCCTGTCATGAACCCGGTGACCTTGTCCATCTCCTGGGTGCGGGCGGTGAGCATAATGATGCCAATCTTGGAGTTGCCCGCCCGAATCCGGCGGCAGACCTCAAACCCATCCATGTCAGGCAGCATGATGTCCAGCAGAGCCACCCGGACGTCTGGGTTGAGCCGGAGCTGCTCCAGCGCCTCCTCCCCGGTGCCCGCCTCGATGGTCTCGTAGCCCGCCCGGTTCAAGTTGATGACCACGAAGCCGCGGATGTTGGCCTCATCCTCCAAAACCAGAACTTTTTTCATCCTTGCAAACTCCTTCCTTCCAAGGTTCCTGTATGGGCTCAGCTGCTGGTGTTCCACACACCTAGGCTGGCGTGGAAGCTAGTCAGCATTGTCTCCTCATTCAGGCCGCAGTCCCAGCTGCTGTCCAAAAACTCTGCGGTGTAGATGATGGTGGCATCCTCATAGAGGGTGAACCGGTCGCTTTGGTCCGCTTGGCGGCTGCGGTCGCTGCCGGTCAGGCAGCAGATCTCCAAAAAGGGCTCCGGGGTGCTCTCCTCGTCCTGGCCGCCCCGGGCAAACGTGACGCTGCGCACCCCGATGGTGGAGCTCTCCTGCTGGCACATGGTGATGTCCCCCACCTCGTTCCACGCGGCGGGGATGTCCAGATACCAGCCGTCGCCGCTGTGGTAGGTGGTGGTCATCACCGTTTGGGTGCCGTCGGTTTGGTAATGGATCCAGTCCAGCCACCAGAACTGGTCCACCGAACTCTCGCCATAGGCGGCCACCGTGCGGGCCACCGGAACTTCTACCAAGCCGTCCCCGTTGATGTCCTCTGGCGCCACCCCGGTGTAGTAGTGGAAGGTACTGTCACTGCGGCGGGTCTCCGGGTTCCAGGCGATGTTGCGCAGCCCCTGCTGGTCATCCAGCACAAACACGTCGGTGAGCAGCACATCCCGCCCGAAATAGGAGGTGACGAACAGGGCGGGGACGGTCTCCTCCAGCCACCCTGCGCTCCAGCTGCTGATGTCGGTGGTTCCATCCGACAGGGGGGAGGTGGCCGTGAGGGTCAGCACCCCGTCCCGGCTGTCATAGTACTCGATACGGGTGCTGCTGCTCTCCTCCTCCGCCTGGGCCAGGACCACTTCCTCCTGGCCATCGCCGTCCAGATCCGCAGTCAGGTACCGGTCGTAGGCACTGCGCATGATCTCCGTGGGCTGGCCGTCGGTGATGGTGTACCCCACCAGGGTGCGCAGGGAGGACCCCGCCTGCCAGCTGACCAGCACGTCGCTCTCTCCGGCGCCCCCCAGGTTGACGTACTCGATGGAGTCAATCTCGCTGCCCACCCCTTGGATCCGGGCATAGACCTGGTACTCCCCCTGGTCGTCCTGCTTAAAGATCACGATGCGCAGGGGGGTGTCCGCGTCCGCGTCCCGGAAAAAGGCCACGGCCTCCTGGAGGCCGTCTTCGTCCACATCCACCAATTGGATGGTCTGCCGGTTCTCCCCGTTTAAGGGCGCGATGTATTCCCCGGTCCCCTTTTCCTCGTTGATTTTTGCCTGTAGGTTCACATAGGCCTCGGAGGATTTGGGCAGGGCGTACATCTCATCCACGCTGCCAAACACACAGCCCCCCAGCCCCAGCAGGCACACCACCAGGAGCAGGCCGCCCAGCATCCGTTTTCCCATGCCAGCCCCTCTTTCTCTCAAGAATGTATTCTAGTATTTTATGATACCACACTTATCCTTTTTTTCCTACGGCTAATTTGCAATTTGCCGCAGAAAAACTCTTGCCAAGAGCGGGATCCTGTTGTATAATCAGTTGCGATTTCACAGGCCGGTGTGATGGAATTGGTAGACGTAGTGGACTCAAAATCCACCGGTGGCAACACCGTACCGGTTCGAGTCCGGTCACCGGCACCATGAAGGGTTGACAAAAAAGATGTCAACCCTTTTTTCTTAGTATTCATGCGGGTTTGCGGGCTTTTGGACAGAAAATCCGCAAAACGGTTTTACCGTGGATGTCCAAGGCAAAATCCCCAGCGAAACCCTACAAGCGGGGCTTCCGCCTGATTTTTCAGGCCGGAGGCCCCGCTTTTTTGCGTTCTGCGGCCCTTTTCCCCGTTGTCAAATGTGTAGAAGTTTGCGCCTGTCAAATAGACAGGTTGACGAAAGCCAAAAACGGCTCAACTCAAGCCCTCAAAATACAAGGGGGTAGTGCGCCCTTTTTCAGGAGCTCCCCAGCTGGCAGTCCGGGGAGTTTTTTGCATTTCCCCCCTCTCACACTCTCCCCCCAAATACTTTACCAGCTGGGAAAGAACAATACTCTCTAAGCTCTTAACCAGCAGGAATCTCAAGTTTTCAACAACCAACCAGAAAGGATGAGCAAAACCATGAACATCGGCATCGACCATGGCTACTACGCCATCAAGACCCGGCATTTTTCTTTTCCAGCCGGTATCACCGCCTATTCCCATGAACCCTACACCCTGCAGAACACGCTGGAGTACGGTGGAAAGTTCTTCGTGTGCGGGACCGGCAGACAGCCGATTCTGCGAAACAAGATGGAGAACGAGAACTACTACCTGCTGACCCTTGCAGCCATCGCCAAAGAAATCCAGCAGCGGGGAGCCAAGACAGAGTGTTCCGTTACCATCGCAGCCGGCCTTCCTCTGGCTGGGTTTGGCCGGGAGAAGAAATCCTTCCGGGAGTACCTTCGCCCTTCTTCCCAGCCGGTAAGCTTCAAGTTCGAGGGCGTCCCCTACAAGGTGACCATCGAGGATGTGAAGCTGTTCCCACAGGGGTATTCCGCCCTGATGATCCACCCGGAACTTCTCCAGAATGAACCCTCCGTCCTGCTCATGGACATCGGCGGCTGGACGGTGGACCTGATGCGGCTGGACAACAATGTTCCCAACGCCGCCACCTGCCGGAGCCTGGAACTGGGGATGATCCGCTGCATCGACGAGGTGAAAGAACAGGTTCGCCGGGATGTGGGGCTGTCCGTTACCGACGCCCAGGTGGAGCGAGTGCTGGCTGGAAAGCCCTGCAGCATGGATGAGGACGCCCGCAGCATCATCCAAAAGCAGGGCCGCCTTTACACCGAGCGCCTTCTCTCAGCGGCTATGGAAGCAGGGTTTGACCTCAAGGCCATCCCGGTGGTGATGCTGGGCGGCGGCGCAGCGGTGGTCAAGCGCAACGTGAGCGAGCAGGACGGCCTGTGTCGGGTTTTTGCCCTGCTGGACGACCGGGTAAACGCCGAAGGATTCGAGCGGATTTTGGGGCGTTTGTCGGGCGGTGTGGGCAAGGGATGAGCAGGCCCCTTTTTATGTTCCGCCCAAACCTCCAGAATGAGGACCACCGCCAGGCATGGGCCCTGCTGCAGGCTGTGCCGGAAGGACAGAAAAGCGCCTTCCTGGTGAAAGCGATCCTGGACAGCGCCAGGCAGGACGTCTTGGAGTCCACCCTGCGCCGCATCCTGCGGGAAGAACTTCAGGCTGTCCCTTCTCAGCCAGTGCGGCAGCCGGAGGAAACCATCCCACCGGAGATGCTCGGCTTTCTCAACACCCTCATGGATGACGGATAAAATCCCCCAAAACAGCCCCCAACATAGCCGTTATTGCTTGTGACGTATGTCGCCCCTGCTTTGGCTAAAAGGTTGTTGGTCTTGGTAATAGCTTTCTCTTCACTCTTCGGATATGCTTGTGTTGCCCGAAAGGGAAAGAACCAAGCAAAGGAGCGATGGCCGTGGAAACCAAGGGCGTGACCTGCAAAATTCCGCTGGAACTGCACAACAGGATCAGCGAGGAGATCCGGGAAACGGAAAGCACCATGAGCAAGTTTATTGAAATGATCATCCAAGAGCATTATGAGAAAGGGGCTGGCAAAGTCATGGCAAAAGGCAGAACACTGGCATTTCAGGTGAGCGAGGAATTGTTCCAGCGGGTCAAGGAATACCTGGAACGCTTTGAAAAAGTCCACCACCGCCGCCTGACGCAAAAGGAGTTCATCATCGGGCTCATCGAGCAGGCGCTGGAGGAAGCGGAGGAAGAGTTCGAGGCAGCCGAGGCCGCCGGGCAGGAGGAACAGGAAGAAAGCGCCTGGGCCGCCGCCCAGGGCGGGGAAACCGGCGAGGACGAGGATGACCCCAGCACGGGCCTCCCCAGCGAATACGCCGCCTGGGGCGCCCCACAGGAGGACAGACAGGAAGCGGCGGATGAGGATGAGGGAGAAGCCGAGAGCGAAGCGGCTGAGACCGAGGGTTCCGATGAAGCCGAGGAAGCTGAAGAAGAAATCTACGCATAAGAGGAACAACAGCAGCCCGCAGGATTAGGTTCACCCCAACCCCTGCGGGCTGTTTTCCTATCGTTTGACACTGCACCATGAAAGGGGTGATGCCGGTTGATTGTGTAGCAGCGTTTCACCAAATCCATGAAGAAGGAGCGTGATGCCCAAAGCCATAACGTATATTGACCTGTTTTCCGGCATCGGCGGGTTCCGGGAGGGACTCAGCCGGGCCGGAGATTTTGTCTGCGTAGGCCATTGTGAGATCGACAAATATGCCGACCAAAGCTACCGGGCGCTGTTCGATACGAAAGGAGAGTGGTTCCGTGAGGACGTCCGAGAAGCCGACCCCGGTGAAATGCCCGACTTCGACCTGCTGTGCGGGGGATTTCCTTGCCAATCTTTTTCGATTGCTGGACACCGTGGAGGGTTTGCCGACCCAAGAGGTACGCTGTTCTTTGAAATTGCCCGGCTGACTGCGGCAAAAAGACCTGCGTATCTGCTGCTTGAAAACGTACCCGGCCTGCTTAACCATGACGGAGGCCGGACGTTTGCGGCCATCCTCCATACGCTGGATGGATTGGGGTATGGTGTGGAATGGCAGGTGCTTAACAGCAAAGATTTCGGCGTCCCTCAATCCCGCAAGAGGGTGTACCTTGTCGGATATCTTGATGAAAAGTGCAGAGGAAAAATACTTCCTTTCACCGAAACAGCAGGAACGCCTCTTAAGCAAATCCGCCCCGGCGCACAGGGAGAGCGCATCTACTCCCCGGAAGGGGTAAGCTGCACCCTGACCTCCCAGGCAGGTGGGATGGGCGGGAAAACCGGGCTGTACTGCACAGGCGTACCCATCAAAGAAAACACGAAAAAGGGATATAAAATGGCATATCCCGGCGACAGTGTGGATCTGGCCTATCCCACCCTCAATACCCGACGCGGCAGGGTGGGCAGGAAAATCGCCCACACCCTCACCACTGGGAGCAGCCAAGGCACCCTTTGCTGTGTGGATATGAACGAGGAACCGGAGCTGACGGATTATGCCCGCTGCCTCACTGCCAAGCAGAACGGCGGGATCCGCAGCCATAAGCGGGAAGCCTCCGGCGTGTGGGACGGATGCCGCATCCGCCGCCTCACGCCACGGGAATGCCTGCGGCTCCAGGGTTGGACGGATGACCGCATCGACCTTGTCCTGCCGCTCCAATCCGACGCCCAGCTTTACAAGCAGGCCGGAAACGGCGTCACCGTCAATGTGGTGGAGGCCATCGGAAAGCGGCTGGCCGCCTCCCATCGGGAGGTGAACGCTGTCGATTGACCTGAAAGACCAGTTCTTCGGCTGCGAGATCGAGATGACGGGGCTGACCCGTCAGCAGGCTGCGGAAGCGGTGGCCGCACTGTTCGGCACCACCGCCTCCCATTCCCGTTCCTCCCGCACCTACGACCCATGGGAGGTCACCGACAACGAGGGGAAAACATGGCGCTTTGTCTTTGACGCCAGCATCCGCGCCACCCATCGGAGTGGGCGCAGGCAGCTTTCCACAGGCGATGACACCTACAAAGTGGAGATGAACTCCCCCAAGCTGGAATACAGCGAGATGGGCAAGCTCCAGGAAGTGGTGCGGGCCCTCCGCCATGCGGGGGCTGTGGTCAATTCATCCTGCGGGATGCACGTTCATGTGGACGCCTCGAAACATACCCCGCAGAGCCTGAAGAACGCCCTGTCCATCATGTACTCCAAGGAGGATATCCTGTTCAAAGCCCTCAAAGTGGACGAGCGCCGGGTGGAACGCTGGTGCCAGAAGGTACGGGAACCCATGCTGGAGAGGATCCGCAAGCTGCCCACCAACACCACCATGGAGCGCCTCAAGCGGGAATGGTATGGAGGGACCGATGGCAGCTACGAGCACTACAACTGGACCCGGTACTACGCTTTGAACCTTCATTCGGTGTTCTATCGCGGCACATTGGAGTGGCGCTGTTTTGAGAGCACCCTCCATGCCGGCAAGGTGCGCGCCAATATTACGCTGGCGCTGGCCATCTCAGCCCAGGCCATCAATCAGAAGCGGACGGTGATGCGGAAAACCGAGATCAGCGAGAACCCCGCCTTCACCTTCCGCACCTTTCTTTTGCGCCTTGGCCTGATTGGGCCGGAGTACAAAAATGTGCGGGAACATCTGCTGTCAAACCTTCCCGGCGACAGGGCCTGGCGCTATGACAAATCCCAGTACCCCAGCCTGCAGAACCGACGCAACCAAGAACGATAGAGGTGATGAAAAACCAAAGGGAAACTTTACTTTGCCTACGGCTCCAACATGAACCTGAACCAGATGGCCTTCCGCTGCCCGGACGCCCAGGTGGTGGATACCGTCCGGCTGGAGGGATACCGCCTCGCTTTCCGCATGAATGGCGGCGGGCATGGCGTTGCCACCATCCTGCCGGAGCCGGACAGCTTTGTGGATGGCGTCCTCTGGCGCATTTCGGAACGGGATGAGCAGAGCCTGGACCTTTATGAGGGATTCCCCCGGCTGTACGGAAAGGAGCCTGTCACTGTGGTAGACCCGGATGGCCTGAAGCGGGAGGTCATGGCCTATACCATGAACAGCCCCTACAAGGACGTCCCCGCACTGCCCTCTAAGTCCTATCTGGAGGGCATCCTCAATGGCTGCCGACAGAATGGGATCGAAACCGCCTCTATTTTGGAAGCGGTCTGGCTCACTCAGCGGGATACGCACCACAAGGTGATCCCCCGAAAAAAGCCCCGCCAGAAAAATGGCGAGGAACGATAAATCTGCTTTAGCCCCCGTGGGTTTGAGGATTTTCCTCAAATCTGCGGGGGCTTTTTTATTTTGCCTAAAAGGAGACTATTATGAAAAATCTTAAAAGAGTGCTGTCCCTGATGATGGCGGTGCTGCTCTGCTTTGGGCTCTTCCCTGGCAGCGCCCTTGCCGCCGAGAATGATTATGACGGGTACCTCGCCATGATCGAATACAAAGACCGCCGTTATTCTCTCAGCGAAAACCTCCCTGCGCCTTTTGGCGGGCGTACAACCGAGGAATTCTTCGAGCTGCGGATCAATGATTTACGCACATACCGCACCGCCTACTGCATCCAGATGGGTGTACGGGCCAACAGTGGCATCGGCTATGAGTCCTCGGATGATTACGCCTCTTTCACAGAAGAACAAAAGGCGCTGATCAACACCGCCCTCACCCTGGGCTACAATGTGGAAACCGGCACAAAGTACGGGGGCAGCGCCATCGATGAGTACATCGCCACCCAAATCCTCATCTGGCTCATTGCCCACAATCAGCTTGGCACAGGGTATGAGAGCCAGATTGTAAACGAGATTACCGCCAACAGCCCCGCAGCGAAGCCCATCTTCTATACCCTGCGGGAAAACGTGATGAACTACCGCACGATCCCGTCCTTTGCCACAGACGATTCCGGTGCGGTTGGGGCCTATACCCATGCCCTGCAGTACAATGAGAGCACCGGGAAAAATGAAACGACGCTGGTAGATGAGAACAATGTGCTGGGTGATTTCACCTTCAGCTACCCCGGCGTGGATTTTTCCGTGGACGGAAACCAGCTGCACGTTTCCACCAGTGAGACGGAATTCGGAACCATCACCGCTGAAAAGAGCCTGCCCTCTTCCATCCCCGGGGTGGTCACCGGCGGCACGAAATACTGGCTGCGGGATACCTATCAGAATGTCGTTACCTTCGATGTGGAGGGCGAGGCCCAGCCTGTGAAGTGCTACTTCTCCCTCGAAATCAAATCCGGCGCCCTGCAGATCGTGAAAACCTCCGAGGATGGCGAGGTTTCCGGCATCCCCTTCCACATCTCCGGCAATGGAGTGGAACGGGATGTGGTGACAGGCCCGGATGGGACCATCGGGGTGGACAACCTCCAGGCTGGCACTTACACCATCACCGAGCGGTCACCGGACCGATACGTCCAGCCCGCTTCCCAGCAGGTGACCATTTACCCCGGCCAGACCGCCAGCGTCAGCTTTTCCAATGTGCTGAAGAAGTTCACCGTCACCATGGAAAAGGTGGATTCCGTCACTGGGGAAGCCCAGGGCGACGCCTCCCTGGATGGTGCGGTGTACGGAATGTTCAAAGGTGAAACCCTGCTGGACACCTATACCACTTCGGGCGGGGGAAAATTCACCACCAAGGAGTACCCCTGCGGCACGGATTACTCCATTCGTGAGATCTCGCCCAGCGAGGGGTACCTGCTGGATGAAACCGTCTTTCATAACAACGATTCTGGTACCCATGGGGAACTTCACGCTGGAACACAACAGCGTCCCCATGACCGCAACGGAGGATGTGGTGCTCGGCTCCATTGCCATTACCAAGCACACCGACCAGCCCGCCATTCCAGAACAGGACGCTCCGGCGCCTGAGACGGAGTCCCCCACTGAGGAAGAAGCTACCGTCCCTGAAGAACAGCAGACTGAAAGCGCAGAGGAAACTCCCGTTTCCAGTACACCTGAAAATGGCGCTGTTTCTGAAAACGGCTCCGAGCCTTCCAGCCAGCCGGAGGAAAACGAAGCAGCCATCGAGAACCAGGCCGGGGAAGGCAGCGCCGCCCCGGAAAACGACACTGTGCAGGAACCAACTGACGTTGACCAGCCTGATGCATCCGATGCGGAAGCAGAAGCTGTGCCGCTGGCCGTTACCAGCAATGAGGTGCAGATCGAGCAGCCGGAGGCCGGGGCAGAATTTCAGGTCTACCTGGCCAGTGCGGGTAGTTACGAGAACGCCAAAGAGTCTGAACGGGATATCCTGCTGACAGATTCCTATGGTTTCGCCCAATCGAAGTCCCTCCCATACGGCCTGTATGTGGTGCATCAAACCGCTGGCGCCGAGGGGCAAAAATTCGTCCCGGATTTCTCTGTGTTCATTTCCGAGTATGGCAAAACCTATTACTTCATCCTGAACAACCCCACCTTTACCTCCCTCATCCGCTTTGAAAAGAGGGACGCCGAATCCGGCGAGATCATCCCGCTGGCCGGCACCTCCGTGAAGATCCGCAATGCGGATACCGGCGAATGGGTGGTGCAGCACATCAACTATCCCAGCCCCATGGACATCGATACCTTCGTGACAGATTCCACAGGGACCCTCATGCTGCCGGAGGCCCTGGGCTTTGGAAATTACGAGTTGTATGAACAGCAGAGCCCCTGGGGTTATGTTCTGGATGATGAGCCTGTACCCTTTGTGGTGGATGGCACCCAGGACGTTGTCACCGTGACCAAGTATAACACGGTGCAGAAAGGCACCATCACCGTCCGCAAGGAGGGCGAGGTATTCAGCCATGTGGCAGAAGCCGGCGGCCTCTACCAGCCGCAGTATGAGGTGCAGGGCCAGCTGGGCGCTGTTTACGACATCACCGCTCTGGAAGATATCGTCACCCCGGATGGCATCGTTCACGCAAAGGCCGGAGAACTGGTGGCTACCCTGACCACAGGAAGCGATGGGACCGCCACATCGGAGCCCTTGTACCTGGGCCGCTACCAAGTTTCTGAACGGACAGCGCCCACAGGCATGGTGCTGGATTCCGAGCCGAAGGAAGTCACCCTCGCCTACGCTGGCCAGGAGGTGTCTGTCACCACCGCCGATGTTGGCTTCGTCAATGAGCGGCAGAAGGTGGAAATCAGCCTCAAAAAGCAGCTGGAGCAGGATGAGACCTTCTCCATCGGGATGAATGAGGAATGGAAAAACATCACCTTCGGCCTGTTCGCCGCAGAGGAAATCGTCGCTGCCGATGGCAGTTCCATCCCCGCCGATGGCCTCATCGAGACCACCGGCATCGATGAAAGCGGGAACGCCGCCTTCAAAACCGACCTCCCCTGCGGGGCCTCGCTGTATGTAAAAGAGATCGGTACAGATGAGCACTACCTGTTGAGCGACGAGAAATACCCTGTGGTGTTCGAGTACGCCGGGCAGGACGTCGCCACCGTGCAGCTGGAGGTCAACGACGGAGAAGCCATCGAAAACACGCTGAAGTATGGCAAGGTATCCGGCTGGAAGGTGGACCAGGATGGATTCGAGTTGGGCGGCGCCGTGATCGGCCTGTTCCGTTTTGACGAAACCGAGTTCACGGAAGAAACCGCCCTCAGGGTCACCGAGAGCAATCCCATCGGGTACTTTGAATTTGACCGGGTACCCGTTGGCAATTGGGTCATTCGTGAGATCGCAGCGCCGGAAGCCTTCGTGCTGAGCGAGGAAACCTTCCCTGTGGAGATCACCGAAGATGGGCAGGCCATTGAGATCACCATGGAAAACCAAATCATCCGGGGTACTGTGGAAACCACCAAGGTAGACGCCGACTTCCCGAAGAACACGCTGTCCGGGGCCATCTTCGAGGTGTATGCCGATGTGGACCACAACGGGGAGTTCGACTCTGACATCGACAAGTTGGTGGGTGAAATGGCTGAGTCCGAGGGCGGCATCTATCAGTTGAAGGACTTGCAGTACGGGGATTACTTCCTGCATGAGAAGGAAGCCCCCGAATTTTTCCAGCGTGACGAGGGGTACTATCCCTTTTCCATCA
>OLVT01002928.1_pt1 | contig 10847 bp, 8 predicted proteins | sample 1673241 | NCBI WGS metagenome assembly OLVT01 (sample SAMEA3178936, study PRJEB25190) | human gut metagenome | biome: human gut; feature: human-associated habitat; material: faeces | place: Austria | collected 2013 | reverse complement strand
TATAACAGGAAACTTCGTCCCCTGTTATATAAAAACGCTCCGCGGGGATCGCACTGCGGCGGAAAGGAAAATGCCGCTTTTGCGGCCCGCCGCAGGCGGAGAATCCTGCGAGGCAGGATTCTTACTTATGATAATGCGGGTGACAGGACTTGAACCTGCACACTCTCGTACCAGAACCTAAATCTGGCGCGTCTGCCAATTCCGCCACACCCGCAAAGACTTATATCATTATAAGAGAGAACAGGGGAATTGTCAAATAGTTTATCGTCTGAAGCAGTGGGGGAAGAGGCAAGGCAGAATAAAAATCGAGAAGACGCAGCTATCGCAGAAAGCCGTAAAACAGGCAGATCCGGGGACTTTGTTCCGGTTTCTTGCGGTCTTTCGGAAGATTGTCCCCACTTCAGGAATATTTATTAAACAGATATGCATAAACTCGCAAAAAGGGAATGACTTTTCAACTGTTCTGTGCTAGAATACACAGGAATCTATATGTTTGTATATATTTGGGAAAGGAAGTGAAGCCATGAAGATTCTGATGACAGGTTTTGAACCCTTTGGCCTTCACAAATTAAATCCATCCTGGGAGGCGGTGAATGCTCTGCCGGACAGGATAGAGGGGGCAGAGATTATTAAGCTGCGCCTTCCGGTTTCCTTTGGAAGATTTACGTCTCCTCTCGAGGAGGCAGTGCGCAGAGAATGTCCTGACTGCCTGATTTCTGTGGGTTTAGCCGGAGGAGAAAGACAGATAAGCATAGAGCGCGTAGGTATCAATCTGGAGGAGGCCAGGATTCCGGACAATGACGGAGAGCAGCCATTTGACATTCCTGTGAGGAGGGACGGACAGAATGCCTATTTTTCTACCCTTCCTGTAAAGCGGATCGCAAAGGAGATCGAGAAGGAGGGAATCCCCGTCTGCGTGTCCTACTCTGCAGGCACATTTGTGTGCAATGCAGTGATGTATACAGGACTCTATCTGGCAGAGCAGGAGAACCGGAATATGAGGTGCTGCTTTATCCATGTGCCCTACGACGAGACCATGGCGGAGGCCGGGAAGGGAGAGCCGTTTCTTCCAAGAGCAGAGATGGTGAAAGCGCTGAAAGCGGCTGTGCGTGTTGCTGTAAAGGCAGCCGGGGAGGGAGCCGGGGACCTGCGGGAAGCAGCCGGAACCATTTTTTAGGGGGAAAACAGGAAATAAGAAAATAAAAACAGATACAGGGGAAAGGAACTCCAATATGATTTTGATAAAGAATGCCCATCTGTACGGCCCTGAAGACATGGGAATCAGGGACGTTCTGATTGGAGGCGGAAAAATTTTAAGGATTGCGGAAAACCTTCCGGAAGAGGAGGCCTATGGGATCACAGTGATCGACGGCACGGGGAAAGTTCTGATGCCCGGGCTGATTGACGCCCATGTGCATATCCTGGGGGGCGGCGGAGAGGGCGGTTACCATACAAGAACGCCGGAGCTGATGCTCACAGATGCCCTGGAGGGGGGAGTGACCACTATTGTGGGATGCCTCGGAACAGACGGGACCACGAGAACCATGACAAATCTGATTGCCAAGGCCAGAGGTCTTGAGGAGGAGGGAATTACCACGTATATTTATACGGGCTCCTACCAGGTTCCTGTCCGTACCTTCATGGGAAGCGTGATGGATGACCTGATTCTGATTGACAAGGTTGTGGGAACAGGGGAGATTGCCGTCTCCGATCACCGTTCCTCCCAGCCGACAAAAGAAGAATTTGCCAAAATCGTGGCTGATACCAGAGTGGGGGGAATCCTGTCCGGCAAGGCCGGAATTGTCAACATTCATCTGGGCGACGGCAAGGAGCAGCTCTCCTTTCTGCGCTATGTGCTGGAGGAAACACAGATTCCGCCGTCCAACATGCTTCCGACGCATATCAACAGAAGCCGTTCTCTGATGGAGGATGGCATCGACTATGCGAAACATATGGGAGGATACATTGACCTGACCACCAGCTCGGATCCTGATTTCCTGGATCCCGAGGAGGTAAAGGCCAGCACAGGGCTTAAAATGGCGCTGGATGCGGGAGTTCCCGCGGAGCATGTGACATTCTCCTCCGATGGCCAGGGAAGCCTGCCTGTGTTTGACAGCCAGGGAAAATTCCTGCATCTGGGGGTGGGAAAGGTTTCATCAATCTACAGAGAGATGCGTGACGCAGTGCTGACGGACGGCGTTTCTCTTACGGATGCCCTGAGGACAGTGACTTCAAATCCTGCCTCCCTTCTGAAACTTTCCCACAAGGGCAGAATTGCCGAAAATGCAGACGCCGATCTGGTGCTGTCTGATTCGGATACATTGGAAATCCACACAGTTCTCGCCAAAGGCGAGCTGATGGTTTCCGAAAAAAGGGTTCTGAAAAGGGGGACCTTTGAATACTAAAAGGAGAGTATGATTATGGAGAAACAGAAGAAAACACTCCAGATGCCTCACACGTATATAATCATTTTCCTGGTTATCTGTGTGGCGGCTATTATGACACTGTTCATCCCGCTGGGGACGTATCAGCAGAAAGAGATTACGTACATCCAGAATGGGGAGGAAGTGACGAAGACAGTTCTCGATCCTGACAGCTTTGAGTATGTGCTGGATGAAAACGGAAATAAGGTAACTAAGGCAGCTCCGCTCTGGGGAACCGAGGATTTCGGCGGCCAGGGAATTCTGAACTTTGTGTTTGAGGGAATGACGGTAGGAGACAAAAACGGGACTGCTGTAGGAATTATCGCCTTTATTCTGGTGGTGGGCGGCGCATTCGGAATTGTGCTGAGGACCGGAGCAGTGGATGCAGGAATTATGAGGGTTATTGCCATCACCAAGGGGCGGGAGATTCTCCTGATACCGATTCTGATTACGCTGTTTTCCCTGGGAGGCGCAGTCTTTGGAATGGGAGAGGAGGCGATTCCCTTTGTCATGATCCTGGCGCCTATGTTTGTGGCCATGGGATATGACGGAATTGTGGGCATTCTCTGTTCCTATGTAGCAACCCAGATCGGCTTTGGCTCATCCTGGATGAATCCCTTCAGCCTTGCGGTTGCCCAGGGAATCGCGGGAATACCGGTTATGTCCGGCGCGCCGCTCCGTATTGTCCTGTGGATTCTGTTTACAGGACTTACCATCGTGTTTACCATGCGCTATGCGGCTAAAATCAAGAAAAATCCGAAGCTTTCTGTGGCATATGAATCAGACGCTTACTACAGAAATGAATTCAGGATGGACAGCAAGCAGGAGCTTCCCTTTACGCTGGGACACAAGCTGGTTCTGTTATCCATTCTGGCCACGATAATCTGGACAATCTGGGGCGTTATAACCCAGGGATATTATATTCCGGAGATTGCATCCCAGTTCTTCGTGATGGGATTTGTTTCCGGTATTATCGGCGTTGTGTTCAAATTAAATGACATGAGGCTCAACGATATTGCAAAAGCATTTGACAAGGGAGCAGCTGATCTTCTGGGAGCGGCTCTCTGCGTAGGTATGGCTCAGGGAATTATTATCGTCCTGGGAGGAACAAGCCCCACAGACGGAACGGTTCTGAATACGATTCTTCACACGATTGGCGAGGGAATGAAGAATTTCCCGCCGGTTATCTCCGCATGGCTGATGTACGTGTTCCAGTCTGTGTTCAACTTCTTCGTTGTATCTGGTTCAGGACAGGCTGCTCTGACTATGCCGATCATGGCGCCGCTGGCAGATATCGTGGGCGTTTCCAGACAGGTTGCTGTCCTTGCCTTCCAGCTGGGAGACGCATTTACGAACTTCATTGTTCCGACCTCAGGCTGTCTTCTCGGCGCTCTTGCCGCTGCGAAGCTTGATTGGGGAAAATGGGCAAAGTTCCAGATTAAATTCCAGGCTATCCTGTTTGTATGCTCATCCCTTGCTGTAATTATTGCAGTGATGATTGGATTCTCATAAAGGGGGATGCAAAGGGGAAGTTCTTTTTAGTCCGCTCTTGACTTTCCCGAAAAAAGCCCTTATAATAGCACATAACCTGCAGGGGGCAGATTCAGCTGACAGGAGCTGAAGGCAAGATTTGAACCGGCAGGAATGACAAACAGATACCAGGCGTTGACGGGAAAAAGTAGCCGCCCCGCACCCCATACAGAGAGCCGCCGGATGGTGAGAGGCGCATGGAGGAGAGGCAGACGAATACATCCCAGAGCCCTGCACCGAAGGGAAGAGAGCGGGAGAGCTTTTGATTTCAGCTTTACGCTGTCAGCGGACCGGAAGGCTTCCTGTGTAGGCTGCAGCGGGGTCGCCGCACGTTACAGCGGCGGGAGTATAGCGGCAGGCTGAAAGCAGGTTTGATAATATGCCGACTGTACTCGGTGAGGCGGGACATGCGAGTGTTTCCGCGAAATAAGGTGGTACCACGGAAGTTTAAGGCTCCGTCCTTTTGAAGAAGTTCAGAGGGATGGAGCTTTTTGTAGTTTGAGCTTTTAAAGCGGTAAAAATTTCAGGCCAACGGTTCTGTCCCGGAACAGAAAATGCCTTAAATGCAGTCTGGGTTCATCCTGAAGCGGAATGAGACCTGAAGGGCGAAGCCAGACGATATGAAAAATGAAAAAGGAGAATCAGTATGAAAATCTACGAAGAGCTGGTTGCCCGCGGGCTGATTGCCCAGGTGACCAATGAGGAAGAAATCAAAAACATGGTGAACGAGGGAAAGGCCACCTTCTATATCGGCTTTGATCCCACTGCCGACAGCCTTCACGTAGGGCATTTCATGGCTCTCTGCCTGATGAAGCGTCTGCAGATGGCCGGCAACAAGCCGATTGCCCTGATTGGAGGGGGAACCGGATATATCGGCGATCCGTCCGGAAGAACAGACATGAGATCCATGATGACCCCGGAGATCATCCAGCACAACTGCGACTGCTTCAAAAAGCAGATGAGCCGTTTTATCGACTTCTCTGACGGAAAAGCCCTGATGGTAAACAATGCGGACTGGCTTTTAGGGCTCAATTATGTGGAGCTTCTCCGTGAGGTGGGCCCCCACTTCTCTGTAAACCGTATGCTGACAGCTGAGTGCTACAAGCAGAGGATGGAGAGAGGACTGAGCTTCCTGGAGTTTAACTACATGATCATGCAGAGCTACGACTTCTACATGCTGTTCCAGAAATACGGCTGCAATATGCAGTTTGGAGGGGACGACCAGTGGTCTAATATGCTGGGAGGAACGGAGCTGATTCGGAGGAAGCTGGGAAAGGACGCGTATGCCATGACCATTACCCTTCTCATGAACTCAGAAGGAAACAAGATGGGCAAGACTGCAAGAGGCGCTGTATGGCTGGATTCGGAGAAGACATCTCCCTTTGAGTTTTACCAGTACTGGAGGAATATCGCGGACGCGGATGTGATGAAATGCATCCGTATGCTGACCTTTATTCCGGTGGAAGAGATTGATGCCATGGACGGATGGGAGGGAGCACAGCTAAACAGGGCAAAGGAAATCCTGGCCTATGACCTGACTGCTCTGGTCCACGGGGAAGAAGAGGCACGCAGGGCAAAGGAGACCTCCGTTTCCCTGTTTACCGGGGCCATGGATGATGACAACATGCCGTTTACAGAGGTTGGGGAGGAAAAACTTGTCCAAGGCAGCATCAATATCATGGATCTCCTGGTGCTGTGCAGACTGGCGGCCTCAAAAAGCGAGGCCAGAAGGCTGATCACACAGGGCGGCATCCAGGTCAGCCAGAAAAGGGTGGAATCCATAGACTTTACCGTGACCCGGAACATGCTGATGGACGGAATCATCATTCAAAAGGGCAAAAAGGTGTTTAGAAAAGCAGGGCTGAAATAGTAAAATGACTGCCGTATAAGCCGTCACATAGGTTTCAGATTTTTCTCCAGCCGTTCAACCATCCATGCAAAGCGTCTGGCGCGTCCGTCGTCTGTCCTGGCATCATAGTATGCCCTGGTATAGGTTTTTTGGACGGATGGAGGCATTTTCTGAAAATTAGTATAGGCCGGCTCATGTTCTTTTAAAAGGCCGGCCACGGTCCCGATTTGTTCTGCTGTGACAGCAGGCGGTCCGGAAGGCTTGTCCCATTGACCGTTCTTCCTGGCCTCCTGTATTTTCTCTCTTCCAAAATCAGTCATCAGGCCGCGTTTTTCCAGGTCTTCTGCCAGAGCTTTATTTTTTTCAGACCATTTGCTGTCCTTTCTGCGGGCAGAAAAATATTTGATATAGGATTCATCGTCAATCCGTTTCATCACTCCGTCAATCCATCCAAAGCACAGTGCCTCTTCCAGGGCGTCGCCGGCCTTAAACGCTGTATTCTTTGACTTTTCAAACTTCAGCCATATGCCGCCGCCGGACATGCAGTGATTTATCAGCCAAATGCGGAACTCGTCACGTGTCTTAAAGTGAAGGGGCTCGTTCATAATATATTCTCCGTTCTGTATTGGGGTGAATTCAGGTGCTTAAATTATAACATGGGTCAGGGAAAAAGAATAGGACCTGTGGGAAGATATCAGAGCGGGCAGACTGGAACCGAGGAAAAACCGCTGTAATCTGGTGATATATACTTTGTTTTTATGGGGTTGTCTGTTATAATATTCAAAACGATTGACGGTTCTGAGTGTGACGGCAGAAGGAGATATTAATGGAACGCAGAAAAGTGATGACCATTGCGGCAGTTTTGATTTCAGTTATGGTGGCTGCGGGGGCCTGCGGTAAGATGATGGGAGATGCCCCAGTGCCGGCAGAAAAGGCCGGAGTCTCATCGGGAGACAGGAAGGCACCGGCGGACAGTACTGAAAAAGCTGAGGCAGGTACGGCAGATACGGAAAAGAATGAAAAAGAAAGAACAAAAAAACAGAGTCCGACGGAGACACAGGCCGAATCAGAACAGGCTGCTCTCAACGTGCAGGAAGTGCCTGTTCTAAAGGGTGAAGCAGAGCCTGCGAAGCTGGATTCTTCCGGTCTCCTGGCTAAGGCATCGCCTGAAACCAGCGCCATGACTCTGTTCATATACGACGGAACCTCTGTGCGCCTTTACTATATGTTTGACAGCGAAAAGGAGAGGGAGATACTGGATGACTTAAGTTCCGTAAAGGCAGAGCCGGCGGAGGACTGGTCGGCCAAGGATGCCTCCCTGCCTGTATACGGAATTGAGATTGGCCGGGAGGATGGACTGAGCCTGTTTGCGGCGTGGACCAACGGCAGGTGGATTGCCCAGGATGGGTCTGTGTATCAATTCGATTATGATTTTGAAGCTCTGAAGCAGAGGAAGGAGTGGGAGAGTGCAGGAGAACTGCCCTCTTTTACAAACTTTCCGTGTGCGCGGGTATTTACACAGGAAAAAGAACAGTGGAATACCCGGTTCCTGGTTCCGGCAGCTCCTTTAAATCCTCCCAGGGGAATTACCATGACGCTGGATTCCTGGGATAATGATATAGCGGCAGTGACCATTAACAATGAGAGCGGCGGGGAATGGAGCTGCGGTGAATTTTATGAGCTGCAGGTTCTGATTGACGGCGTGTGGTATGAGATTCCGGCCATGCCGGGCAACTGGGGATTTAACTGCATGGGGTTTTATATACCGGACGGAGGCAAACAGAGCATGATCAATCATCTGACAATGTACGGGGAACTTCCGTCAGGAACATACCGTCTTGTCATCAAGGAATTGTCCGCAGAGCATGTCATACCGTGATTTTATCAGGAACACGCTGCGGGGCCTGCTGGCTGGGGAAGAAGGCAGCGTTCTAAAAGCACGATGCTGGAGGACGCAGACAGGAACTCCTGGGTGGTGAGCATGGATTTTTGCTGCTGCTTCAGTTCATCGTGCCGGAAATTCCGGCGGTATTCCTTGGGGGAGCATCCATACTGCCGCCTGAAGCCGCTGTTAAAATATTTGGAATCAGAAAAACCGCAGGACATGCAGATGTCTAACAATGGGAAGTCCGTCAGCAATAAAAGCTGGCGGGCTTTTTCGCATCGGATTTTGGCCAGGTATTCCTGAAAGGGAAGTCCCAGGTAATCCTTAAAAAAGTGGGACAGGTAGGTAAGGCTCAAATCTTCTTTGCGGGCAATGTCCGACAGGAGAAGTTTTTCTGAATAATGTTCGTCGATATAGTGGGTGATTTTGCGCATACGTGAAGCCTTGCTCTGGGAGGCGTTTTTTTCCTTGTCGGACAGAAGCCTGTTGGGCAGGGTGTCCAGCAGGCCGGCAAAGAGCAGATTTAAAAGTCCGACGCATTTTAATTCAAATTTGTCAGCTTTTTTCAGGTAAAGGCAGGCAAGCTCTATCATCATGTCATACAGTTTTTTGCAGACATCCGTCCCGTCCCTTTGAAGAATCAGGGAGGTAAATTCCAGATTGGCAATCCGCGGGTAGTAAGAAGAAAAAAAGGATGGGTGTACCTGTAATGAAACTAAGAGGGCAGGGGAATCAGCCTTCAGCTCATGGCTTTGAAATGGATTCACAACAAAGAAATCCCCGGTTTCCAGGCTGTGGGTTTCATTTTGGGCCTGAAGAAAGAGACTGCCGTCCAGAAGAAGGCAGAGCTCAAAATCCTTATGGATATGGGGGGTGCGGTAAAGCATATTTACAAGAAAAAGCTTAAAGTTCATCTGGCTGTGGGATATGATTTCAAACTCCTGGTTCATGGTATCTCCTCCCTTTCTGACAGTATACGTCCCCGGGGGCGGGCTTGTAAAGTAAAAAGCAAATTTGTCATGGTTTGAACCGTAAATTTGTTTGGGATTTGAGGCCGGGAACTTGATATAGTATAGGTATGAGATACAGATAACCGATGAATCAGGAGGGTAAGGATATGACAAAATTCAAGTTTTCCGTGGGACCGTGGAATGTGCATTCAGGAGCGGACTCCTACGGACCCGCGACCAGAGATGAAATTGCCTTTGAGGAGAAAATCAGAACATTCGCTGAGCTGGGTTTTTCCGCCATCCAGTTCCACGATGACGATGCGGTGCCCAACATCAATGATTATACGGAGGAAGAGATAAAGGAAAAGGCCAGAACCCTTAAAAAGATGCTGGACAAATACGGACTGGCTGCTGAGTTTGTGGCTCCCAGGCTCTGGATGGACGGGCGGACCGCGGACGGCGGATTTATGAGCACCTCAGAGGAGGACAGGGAATACGCCATGTGGAGGGCTTACCGCTCCATTGACATTGCAAAGGAGCTGGGCTGTAATATGGTGGTGCTGTGGCTGGCAAGGGAGGGCACCCTCTGCGCGGAGTCCAAATCCCCTGTATGGGCCACGAAGATGCTGATTCAGGCCATCAATAAAATGCTGGAATATGATTCTGATATCCGGATTTGCATTGAGCCCAAGCCAAACGAGCCCATTGACAGAAGCATCTGCGGGACCATGGGCCATGTGCTGGCAGTGTCGGCAGCCACCATTGACCCGGGACGGGTGGGCGGCAATCTGGAGAGTGCCCATGCCATCCTGGCCGGCCTTGACCCTGCCCATGAAATCGGGTTTGCAATGGCAATGGGAAAACTGATGACCGTCCATCTCAATGACCAGAACGGTATCAAGTATGACCAGGATAAAGCCTTTGGTGTGGAAAACCTGAGGGCTGCCTTTAACCAGGTAAAGGTGCTGAAGGAGAATGGCTACGGTGAAAACGGGGAGTATGTGGGCCTGGATGTAAAAGCCATGAGGACCACCAGGGATCAGGACAGCTATAAGCATCTGGAGAACAGCCTGAACATATTTAAGGCACTGGAAGAAAAGGCGGACCGGTTTGACTATGAGTTCCAGAAGGAATGTGTGAGGAACAGAGACTTTGAGGGGCTGGAAATGTATGTGATGAATCTCCTGATGGGCCTTGTCTGATGTGAATGTGAAGGATGGTAACAGCGGATAGGAAGGTAAAACGGGAAGGCCAACTGGAAAGGCCAAAGGGATAAACCCGTGAAAGGGGGTGGTGTGGTGGCTGATGAGAGGGCAGCGGAAAGCAAGAGAGCAGCAAAAGACAAAAGGGCGGTGGCGGCAGGACATATATGCATTGATATCACTCCCCTGTTCCCGAAAGGGAGCACAGGAGAGGCAGGAAGGATACTGGCGCCCGGACAGCTGGTACAGATGGAGGGGGTGAATATCCATCCCGGCGGGGCAGTGGCCAATACAGGCCTGGCCATGAAGCACCTGGGAGTGGATGTCCGTCTGATGGGTAAGATAGGAAAGGATGAACTGGGAACCCTTATCCTTAACTGCCTGGAGAAATACGGGGCGGCTGAGGATATGATTTTGGCGGACCAGGAAAAGACTTCTTATTCCGTTGTCCTGGCTATTCCGGGAATTGACCGTATTTTCCTTCATGATCCGGGCGCCAATGTGAATTTTTCGGGCAGCGATCTTGATTTTGAGGCGATCAAAGAGGCGGACCTGTTCCATTTCGGATATCCCACCCTGATGCAAAACATGTACCGGAACCAGGGGGAAGAGATGGCCCGGATGTTCAGGCAGATAAAAGAGGGGGGAACCGCCATATCCTTAGACATGGCCGCCATTGACCCGGCCTCAAAAGCAGCCGGAGCGGACTGGAAAGGGATTTTGGGAAACATATTGCCCTATGTGGATTTCTTTGTGCCAAGCGCCGAGGAGCTGTGCTTCATGCTGGATGGGGAGCGTTACCGGGAGTGGACCAAACGGGCGGATGGAAGGGACGTCACAGAGGTGATCCGGGTCCGGGATGTAAAGCCTCTGGGTCAGATGGCCCTGGACATGGGGGCCAGGGTTGTCCTGATTAAATGCGGCGCTTTAGGCATCTATTACCGCACGGCATGCAAAAACGGCATAGAGGACATGTGCAGGCAGCTGAATCTTTCCATGGAAGCCTGG
>OLVT01002923.1_pt1 | contig 10869 bp, 9 predicted proteins | sample 1673241 | NCBI WGS metagenome assembly OLVT01 (sample SAMEA3178936, study PRJEB25190) | human gut metagenome | biome: human gut; feature: human-associated habitat; material: faeces | place: Austria | collected 2013 | reverse complement strand
GGTATCTATGCTGCACAAAACAAACAAGACTTCCTCTTTAACGGTGAAGAAGTTCAGACATCTGGAAATCCGTTAGCACACGCTATCCTTCGTGGATCAACAAATGAATACGGGAAGAATATTCCTAATTTCTACTATGATGATATCCTTGATACTATTAACACCTATGAAAAGATGGGACTTCAAAATCCATTTATCGTGATTGATACGAACCACGATAATTCTGGTAAACGTTACTTGGAGCAAGTACGTATTGTACGTCAGACCTTGATTAACCGTGATTGGAATGAAAAAATCAATAAGTTTGCACGTGGATTTATGATCGAGTCTTATCTTGAAGATGGTCGTCAGGACACACCAGAAGTTTATGGAAAATCAATTACTGACCCATGTCTTGGTGGGATAATACTGAGCAATTGATTCGTGAAATTCACGCAACACTTTCAAAATAATAATTTGAAAACAGTCTGAATGTAAAGAATTGAGCCGTTTTGGGATCTTCCAAACGGCTCGACTCTTTATCCAAAATAGGAAGTAGAGAATAGGGAAATGGGAATTCATAAAATTAGTTCATTAATTGATACAGCAGAAGTAAGAAAAGCACATGCTCTTACAGGAGATGACTTGGCGAAAAAACAGGTTAATGATAGTGCCTTAGCTAAGATAATTAAAGGTGAGGATGATCGTCTTCTCTTAGTTATTGGACCATGTTCGTCAGATAATGAAAAAGCTGTACTTGACTATGCTCATCGCCTATCTAAGTTGCAAGAGGAAGTCAAGGATAAGATTTTCATTGTTATGCGTGTTTATACGGCTAAACCACGCACAAATGGTGATGGTTATAAAGGACTTGTTCACCAACCTGATTCAGAAGGAGCTACTGATCTTATAACAGGTATTAAGGCAGTGCGTCGTCTACAATCTCGCATTATTAGGGAAACCGGACTTCCGCTTGCTGATGAGATGCTATATCCGACAAATCTAATCTATTTTGAAGATTTGTTAAGTTACCATGCTATTGGTGCTCGATCAGTTGAAGATCAAGAACATCGTTTTGTGGCTTCGGGGCTTGATGTCCCAACGGGGTTGAAAAATCCAACTTCTGGAAATCTTAATGTTATGTTCAATGCTATCTATGCTGCTCACAACGAGCAAGAGTTTATCTACAATGGCCATGAAGTGAAAACAGACGGTAATCCATTAGCACATGCTATTTTACGTGGTTCTAGTAACGAATATGGTCAAAACGAGGTTAACTACCACTACGAGGACTTAGTTAAGGCTTTGGATAAATATAGTGAATTTGGTTTAGAAAATCCATTTATTCTTGTTGATACAAATCATGATAACTCTGGTAAAAACTTCATGGAGCAAATCCGTATTGTGCGTGAAGTTCTTCTTAACCGTGAGTGGGATAAGCGTATTGCTGATACTGTGCGTGGCTTTATGATTGAATCTTATCTTGAAGATGGTCGTCAAGATACACCTGAAGTTTATGGAAAATCAATCACAGATCCATGCCTCGGTTGGGAAAAAACGGTTAACCTTATTCGTGAAATCCATACTACCCTTTCAAAATAGTTTATGATTTTTGGACATGGTATAGACTTGCAGGAAATTTCAGCAGTTAAAAAGGCCTATGACCGAAACCCACGTTTTGCAAAGAAAGTACTGACACCAAAAGAATGGGAGCGTTTCGAGTCCCTTTCTGGAGAGCGTCAGATGTCGTTTCTGGCAGGCCGTTGGGCGGGGAAGGAAGCTTTTTCAAAGGCCTGGGGTACTGGAATCGGAGCAGTCGGTTTTAAGGATATTGAAATTCTAAATAATGATAAGGGAGCTCCCGTGGTTACTCAGTCGCCTTTTGAAGGAAATGTCTTTATCTCCATTTCTCATAGTGGTGATTTTGTTCAGGCAAGTGTCATTTTAGAAAAAACTAAGAGATAGATGTTGGAAGAGGATAGCTTATGATCTCAAGTTTACATCGACCAACCTTGGCAAAGGTTGATCTGTCAGCAATTTCAGAAAATATTGAACAAGTGGTTAGTCATATTCCTAAACAGGTGCAGACTTTTGCAGTTGTAAAGGCCAATGCTTATGGTCATGGCGCTGTTGAAGTGGCTAAACATGTGTCTAAGCAGGTGGATGGTTTTTGTGTTTCTAACCTAGATGAGGCGCTTGAACTTCGTCAAGCTGGCATAGAGCAACCGATACTTATTTTGGGAGTAGTCTTGCCAGATGGTGTTCCCTTGGCTATTCAAGAAAACATTAGTCTGACGGTGGCCTCACTTGAGTGGTTGGCACTGGCTCAGAAACAAGGGCTTGATTTGACAGGTTTGACCTGTCATATTAAGGTTGATTCAGGTATGGGTCGTATTGGGGTACGTAACCTAAAGGACGCAGATAACTTGATTGCTGGTCTGAAGGCTCTTGGTGCTGATGTCGAAGGTATTTTTACTCATTTTGCAACAGCTGATGAAGCAGATGATAGTAAATTTAAGCGTCAATTATCTTTCTTCACCGATTTGGTGGATAACTTGACTGCTAGACCTCGCTTGGTGCACGCTAGCAACTCAGCGACAAGTATTTGGCATGCAACAACCGTCTTTAATACGGTACGTCTGGGTGTTGTCATCTATGGTCTCAATCCTAGTGGCAGTGTCTTGGAACTTCCCTATAATATTCAACCTGCCCTAAGTTTAGAGACAGCTCTTATTCATGTTAAGACCCTTCCAGCCGGTCAAGAAGTGGGTTACGGTGCAACCTATACAACTACGGCTGAAGAAGTTATTGGAACGCTTCCAATTGGCTATGCGGATGGTTGGACTAGAGATTTACAAGGTTTCCATGTTATTGTGGATGGACAACTTTGTCCTATTGTTGGGCGTGTGTCTATGGACCAGATCACTGTTCGCCTTCCTAAGGTTTATCCCCTAGGAACTCCAGTTACGCTTATGGGTGAAAATGGAGGAGCGAGCATTACTGCGACAGAGGTGGCTGAAAAGCGTGGCACAATCAACTACGAGGTCCTTTGTTTACTTAGTGATCGTGTACCTCGTAGCTATGACTAATATAAAAAAGGAAATCCAGTTTGATACTGGATTTTTTGATTTTAGGGAAGATCATTTCCATGTGTTATAATAGCTGATAAGGATTCCTCTTTTACAAGGAACAGAACTCGATAGAAATGATATAGAATATGATTCAACTAGATTCACCAATTGCAGATTTGAAGGGCTTTGGTCCTAAGTCCGCTGAAAAATTTACCAAATTAGATTTACACACAGTTGGGGACCTCTTGCTTTATTTTCCTTTTCGATATGAAGATTTTAAGAGTAAGTCCATCTTTGAACTGATGGATGGAGAAAAGGCCGTCATTACAGGAACAGTGGTAACACCGGCCAATGTGCAGTATTATGGCTTTAAACGTAATCGTCTTAGCTTTAAAATAAAGCAGGGTGAGGCTGTGATTGCCATTAATTTCTTTAATCAGCCTTATCTTGTGGACAAGTTTGAGGTGGGGGCAGAAGTGGCTATCTTTGGCAAGTGGGACCGTAAGAAGTCTGCAGTGACTGGTATGAAAGTCTTGGCTCATGTTGAGGACGATATGCAGCCAGTCTACCATGTGGCTCAGGGTGTTAGTCAGGCCCAGCTGATAAAGGCTATAAAGGTAGCTTTTGACAGTGGCGCCCTTAATTTGTTGGAGGAAAGTCTCCCCCAAGTGCTGATGGACAAGTATCGTCTCATGGGACGTCAAGAGGCTGTGCGTGTCATGCATTTTCCTAAAGATTTGGCTGAATATAAGCAGGCCCTACGTAGGATTAAGTTTGAGGAGCTCTTTTATTTCCAGATGAATTTACAGGTGCTAAAGGCTGAGAATAAATCAGAGACCAATGGACTAGCGATTTCTTACGATGAGGTAAAAATAAAAGCCAAGATTGCTACCCTTCCTTTCCCTCTGACCAAAGCCCAGGAGCGCAGTTTATCAGAAATCCTAGCTGATATGAAATCTGGGGCTCACATGAACCGTCTCTTGCAGGGAGACGTGGGCTCAGGAAAGACAGTTATTGCTAGTCTTGCCATGTATGGGGCTTATACGGCAGGATTGCAGTCTGCCCTTATGGTGCCGACGGAAATCTTAGCAGAGCAGCATTATCAGAGTTTGAAGGGACTTTTTCCTGAGCTAAAGGTAGTCCTCTTAACTTCTGGGATGAAGATGGCAGATAAGAAAGTAGCTCTTTCTAAAATTGAGTCTGGGGAGGCTCAAATGATTGTGGGAACTCACTCACTGATTCAGGATGCGGTGATTTATCATAAACTTGGGTTGGTGATTACTGATGAACAGCACCGATTTGGAGTTAACCAACGTCGTATTTTCCGAGAGAAGGGAGACAATCCTGATGTCCTCATGATGACAGCAACACCCATTCCTAGGACCTTGGCAATCACTGCCTTTGGGGAGATGGATGTGTCAATCATTGATCAGATGCCGGCTGGACGTAAGACTATTATTACCCGTTGGGTTAAACATGAGCAACTAGACACCGTATTGACTTGGATTAAGAGTGAGTTAGAAAAAGATGCTCAGGTCTATTTTATTTCTCCTTTGATTGAAGAGTCTGAGTCTCTTGATTTGAAAAATGCTGTTGCCCTTCATCAGGAACTCACAGAGTTTTTTGGAGATTCAGCTACGGTGGCTCTGATGCATGGTCGGATGAAAAATGATGAAAAAGACCAAATTATGCAGGATTTTAAGGACAAAAAATCTCAGATTTTAGTATCAACCACAGTTATTGAAGTTGGAGTTAACGTACCTAATGCTACGGTTATGGTTATTATGGATGCGGATCGTTTTGGACTTAGCCAGCTTCACCAGCTTCGAGGCCGTGTAGGGCGTGGAGACAAGCAGTCTTACTGTGTCTTGGTGGCTAATCCTAAAAATGATACCGGTAAAAAACGCATGCAGGCCATGTGTGAGACTACGGATGGTTTTGTTTTAGCAGAAGAGGACCTTAAAATGCGTGGCTCAGGAGAGATTTTCGGGACGCGGCAGTCAGGCATTCCTGAATTTCAGGTGGCTGATATTGTGGAAGACTATAATATCCTAGAAGAAGCAAGGTGCGTGGCCAGTCAAATTGTTTCTGACCCTAACTGGCGTGAGAATCCTGATTGGCAGGTGCTAGAAGCTCATTTGAGAAACCAAGATGAGTTTGACTGAGGAGGAAACCAATGAAAAAGAAGCGGTTAAAACTCGATTTTTTGCTATCTGCCATGCCTTCTTTCTTAGGATGATAGGTCTTATATTTTATTTTGCAGGCTTTACCTTATTTTATCCATGATAACAAAAACTCTCAGTGAACTCACTGAGAGTTTTTGCTTCCTTCAAGTTTATTACAAGCTTTCTTTAAGTTAGAGACCCTATAATAAAACCATCAAAACGAGTTAGGTTTTGATAATAAAACGTTTTGGCTAGGTCAAACCATTCCTAAAAAGGAGGAAAAACAATGACAGTAAAAATTAAAGTAATTTATAACCCCAATTTTCAAAAGCATCCTCAAGACTTTAAGGTTTATCAAAACTAATAGTGATGCCCAGGAAGAGGCTAAATTTACCCATATTCTACAACTTTCATCCCTCATTTTCCAAAATCCCTTTTTCCTTTTTTCATAACGTAGAATCCCTCTTCTTAAAATCATAACAAGTCTAGACGGAAGAATGACCAGTTTAGGCGATTAACATAAGTAAGATAACCGGTTGAGATTTTCTTAACTGGTTTTTCTGTTTTTCGAATCATTGAACAAATCTTATTTGTAAAGTAGTAAAACCTTATCTATAAACTAGTATTTTATATTGATATTCGATATAATTGATACTGTTAATAGTTAGCTAATGATTTAGCACAGTACCACAGACCATGGTGACATGTGTCTGTAAGACGATTAGTTCCTAGTGGAAATCTTTGTTTTCCAATTTATCAGTTGCTTCAATGCTAAGTTTCATGTCTTACCCTTCAATATAATCTTTCAATTCTTGGCCTTCTAGTCCTGCACTGAGTGCAATGAGGAGCTTGAGACGAGCTTTTGGAGCATTGAGTTCTTTGATGAACATAACGCCTGCTTCTTGGAGTTTAACACCACCACCTTCATAGGCATAGACTGGCTCGGCGATGCCGTTAAAGCAACGGGGAACGAAAACAACGGGAACTCCCTTGTCCATAAGTGACTTAATTTCTCTTGCAGCTAGTGGTGGGAGATTTCCGGCGCCTAGAGCCTCGATAACCACGCCGTCAATCTTTTCAGGGGCTAGGAGACTGATGATACCATCTCCAATTCCCATTCCAGCATAAGCCTTAATGATTGGCACAGTTCCTGTAATTTGTTTCAAGTCAAAGCGAACACGAGGCTCAGCAGTTTTGAACCAGAGGATATCATGCTTCATGATGATGCCTAGTGGACCATGGGTTGGTGTTTGGAAGGTTGCCACGTTTGTAGTATGGGTCTTAGTCACGTACTTGGCCGCATGGATTTCATCGTTCATAACGACTAGGACACCTTTATCGGCAGCCTTGTCATTGCTTGCGACACGAAGGGCTGAGAGATAGTTGTAGACGCCATCGCTTCCTAGCTCATTTGACGAACGCATGGCACCAGTTATGACGATTGGAATTTCAGGAACGTTCATGGTATCTAGGAAGTAGGCTGTTTCTTCCAGGGTATCTGTTCCGTGGGTGATAACCACCCCATCATATTGTCCAGCTGTTTCCTTGATTTTTTTATAAATATCAAGCATGTGGTAAGGCGTAATGTGTGGGCTAGGGATGTTAAAGAAGTCTAGAACAGTTAAGGCTAGATTATCTAGATCAAGTCCAACATGGTTCATGGGATTATCAGCATTTTGACTGACCTTGCCATCGTCATCTGCGGACATGGAAATGGTTCCTCCAGTATGAAGGACTAGGATTTTTTTAATCATTTATACTACTCACTATCTTATTTATGTTATAATTTATTTTAGCATAAAATGTTAGAAGGAGGGGAGCTCTGTGGCCATTAAAGCAGTCTTTTTTGATATTGATGGGACTTTTCTAAATGACCGAAAACGCGTGTCTAGTTCAACCAAAAAAGCCATCAGTCAGATGAAGGAAGATGGTATCTTAGTTGGTTTGGCAACAGGTCGTGGTCCAGGATTTGTCCAGCCTTTCATGGACAATCTAGGTTTGGATTTTGCAGTCACTTATAACGGTCAGTATATTTTGACTCACGACAAGGTCCTTTATCAAAACCAGCTCCCTAAATCAACAGTCTACAACTTGATTCGCTATGCCACCAAGCACCGTAGAGAGATTTCTCTAGGGACTAGTACAGGTCTTGTTGGTTCTAATATCATCAGTATGGGGACGAGTAAGTTTGGGCAAATCGTTAGTCGTATTGTCCCTAAGTCCTGGGCTAAGATGGTGGAGCGTAGTTTCAAGTCTTTAATTCGTCGTTTCAAGCCACAAAGCATTGAAACCCTTAAAACTATCATGCGTGAGCCTATTTATCAGGTAGTTATGGTAGCGACGGTGGGTGAAACACAAGATATTAAAGAAAAATTTCCTCATGTGAAGATTACCCGCTCAAGTCCTTACTCAGCCGATATTATTTCAGCGGATCAATCTAAGTTGAAAGGTATCGCTCATCTAGGTGAGGTTTTTGATTTCGAACTCAGTGAGGTTATGGCCTTTGGGGATTCGGAAAATGACCTAGAAATGCTGTCTGGCGTTGGCGTTGGTGTTGCCATGGGAAATGGTGAAGATGAACTGAAAGACCAGGCTACCCATGTCACTGATACTAATAACCAGAATGGGATTGCCAAAGCCTTGTCACACTATGGTTTGATTCACTTTGAAACAGAGAATTCATTTACCAGTGATGATGATAATTTCAACAAGGTTATGGATTTCCACCATTTGATGGATGGCTCAACTACCGATATGCCTCGTGTTTACGGTATTGAGGAAGCTAGTCACCGTTCGGACTTCAAGTTGGAAGAAATTGTCGAATTCCTATATGCTTCATCAGGTGGGGACAAGCGTGTCTTTGGTCAGGCTGTTCTGGATTTGCATGCTGCTCTTGACAAGGCAGCGCTCAAAGTTAGTTCTAAAGAGCACTCAGAGTCAACTATGGTTGGTCAGGTGGATGCATTGACTGACTTGCTTTACTTGACCTATGGCTCATTTGTCCTTATGGGTGTGGATCCTAAGCCTTTCTTTGATACTGTTCATGAGGCTAATATGGGTAAAATTTTCCCAGATGGCAAAGCTCACTTTGATCCTGTGACTCACAAAATTCTTAAACCAAGTGATTGGGAAGCGCGATTTGCACCGGAACCATACATTAAACGTGAGCTAGATCGTCAGATTCAAAAATCTCTACAAAGAAGTAAATAAGAAGAGAAAAAGGTTTGGACAGTCTGCTCCAAATCTTTTTCTAATAAAAATGACAGTTATTGATAGCCCTACTTGTGGAAAAATAATGTCATTCCTATGTATTTTTAAGGAGTTTATTATGACTAAAGCAGATTGGTTAGATTTTTTTGAAGCCATTAATGGTCGTTCAGCAACTGAAGAAGAAATTGCAGCAGCACTTACAGCAGGTGAGTTTCAAGATGACGCACCAGCAGTTGAAGCGGCGCCTGTTCAAGAAGCACCAGCACAACCAATCTTTGCAGGGGCTTAAACCAACTCCAGTCCAAGGAGTGCCAAATCAAGCAGTGCGACCACAAGCTGGTTTTGCGAATGGGCAAGCTGGTCAGCAAGTAGCTTTTGCTAACGGTCAACCGCTTCAACCAGGTCAAAATGTTCAATTTATCAATGGCCAAGCTGTAGTTGTTCCAGCCCAACCATCAGCATTTGCAACAACTTTCAAAAATTACTGGACAGGGTTGCTTAATGCATGGCGTCGTCCAGCAGATATGACAGATTATGGTAAACATAATGCTTGGCTTAATTATATCTTCTTGTCATTCTTTACAGGGCTTGCATTCTTTACTATCTTGAGCGCAATAGCACGTAAAGTGGTTAACACTTTAAAGTCAACAGCGAGTGTATTCAGCAGTATCTTTGGATCTTTCGGATCAAATGATTACTCACCATCAGTTTCAAGTCATGCATCTAGTATTGGTTTTGCGGCTTTCTTTGCAAGTATTTTAGATGCCTTCCTCTTTATCTTTGCCTTCATCTTGGCAGGATTTATAACACGTAAGGCCATCTTTTGTGCCCCTGCAACAACCTTCTTAAATAGCTTCGATCGTTTTGGTCGTTTGACATCATTAGCCTTGCCAATCTTGCTTGTAACAAGCTTGTTGGGAGCTATTGGACTTGTTGTCTTCCCAAGCTTTTTGTTTAATATAGTTTGTACTTTGTTTGCAATTGCTAACCTCTTTACAATTGTTCCTGTAACAACAGCATGGAAGGCTGATAAGTTCTATCAAATGATCTTGGCAGCACTCTTGAACGGTGTCGTTTTGTCTATCTTGTTTGCAATCGTATTTACTATCATGTCTTCATTTACGGTAGGTCTTCTATTCTAAGTAAGCTTAACGATTTTTGAAAAGGCAAGTGTATAGGAGTCTTTATGGCAACAAAAGAAAAGTAGATTGATTTATTTGAAAAGGCAGTTGGTCATCCGCCCCATGTCTTAGAAATTGAAGAAGGCCAAAAATCAGATTTTGATTTAAAGGCTATTAAAGGCATTGCGGCAATGGGCTTGGACCAAGAAGCCACTCCTTCTGAACCAACAGAAGAAGTGGATGAGTATGACGTTGCCGAGGAAGTGTTTGAAGATGTACCGCTTGGTGATGAAGAGGAAACGACTCCTTTAGAAACTGAGGAGCTCACGCCGGTGTCTCGCGAAGACCAGACTCACACCGAAGAACATTCATAAGCTACTTCTAAAGAAGCACAAGTAATCTGGATGAAGGCCTTCAAAAACTAAGTAGGTCGTCAGCCTCTTCCTGAGGAATTTCTTATAGGTAGGTCTTCAGGTTATGATGTGTCGATCATCTATCAGTTTATCTCATATGGTAAGGCTGCTAAACTGGCCAATCCAGCCATGGCAAAAGGAAAGAGAATCCTGATTATTGCTGGTATTGTTGTGGTAGTCTTAGCGCTTGCTGGTTATGGATTTGGTTTTTATTATTACTCACGTGGTCAAGTAGCAGATCGTTATGAATCAGCAACTTATGGTAAGTTTGATAGTTATGCCTCAAATCATAACACAACCCCAGATGGTGTTTCTGACATTTTCCTTAATGATACTGATGATACCATGTATAAGGATGTAACGGCTGATATCGATAAAAATACTACGGGAGCCAAGAACCGTTCCGCTGATAGTATTACTTTCTCAGATGTTGATGTAACTAAAGTCGTTCAGACTGGTGAAAAGAACTTTAAAGTAACTTTCACGGCAGTCTATAATTTCTTTTATGGCTATGATTCGAAGCTCAAGTCATCAGGAGATATTAAAGACAAAATTTCATGGTCATGTAATGTGGAATATGTTGGTGACGATAGTGACTCTAGTGGTAGCAGTTCTAACTACAGCTACTACCATATCAATGGTAAAGCTATCGAATCACAAAAAGTGAGTCGTGAAGATACTGTGAAATAGTAGTTGTTTTCTCATAGAGCTAGTCATTGTTAAACTGATTACAATTAGGAGGGTAGCCCTCTCTACTAAAAATGAAAGCCTGGTAATTGCCAGGTTCTTTTGTTTGTCTGTTTTTACCTCTTAGGGTCTAAACTTTACCACTTACCTAAAAGGCCTTGTTTAGTTTAAAGCAGCTGTTATAATAGAAGAACCATCAAAAGGACAGAAAAGGAGTATTATG
>OLVT01002921.1_pt1 | contig 10873 bp, 8 predicted proteins | sample 1673241 | NCBI WGS metagenome assembly OLVT01 (sample SAMEA3178936, study PRJEB25190) | human gut metagenome | biome: human gut; feature: human-associated habitat; material: faeces | place: Austria | collected 2013 | reverse complement strand
GAAATTCCTCGGTAGCTCAACGGCAGAGCATCCGGCTGTTAACCGGAGGGTTGTAGGTTCGAATCCTACCCGGGGAGCCATGAAGCTCCAAGAACCGCCAGCGCAAGTTGGCGGTTCTTTTTTTATCTCGCGCGGATTCCCTCCTTCGTCGAGGGTATCCGTTTTTGCGTTCATTTCTCGGTGTCGGCTGCCCGCTCCCTTCGCGTAGGTTCGTTTTAGCGCTAAAGGAGTTGTCGCACCATGATCATGCAGGTTGAGCATCTGTCGAAGTCGTTCGGCGGGCGCACGCTGTTCTCCGACGTCACGTTCAAGCTGGAGGAATACGACCGCCTGGCGCTCGTAGGCCCCAACGGCGCCGGCAAAACCACTATGCTCAACATCATCAGCGGCCGCGAGGACGCCGACGAGGGCCGCATCCTGTTCGCAAAGGGTGCCCGTGTGGGCTACCTGGAGCAGGAAGCCATCGAGATGCCCGATCGCCCCATCTTCGAGGAGGTCATGTCCTCGCAGGTGGAGATTCTGGAAGCCGAGCAGCGTCTGCGCGAGCTGGAGGAGTCGCTGGGCGACAACCCCACCGAGCGCCAGCTTGCCGCAGCCGGCCGTGCGCGCGACGCCTACGAGATGTTGGGCGGCTACACCATCGAGGCCAAGGTCCGCGGCGTGCTGTTCGGCCTGGGCTTCAAGGAAGGCGACATCAAGCAGGCCACCACGAACTTCTCCGGCGGCTGGCAGATGCGCATCGCGCTGGCCAAGCTGCTGGTCCGCAATCCCGAGGTGCTCATGCTCGACGAGCCCACAAACCACCTAGATCTTGAGTCGGTGAAGTGGCTCGAGGGCTTTTTGCGCGGCTACGAGGGCACCGTCATCGTGGTCAGCCACGACCGCGAGTTCATGGACAACATGGTCGACCGTGTGGCCGAGGTGGCCAACGGCCGCGTCAACCTGTACAAGGGCAACTACTCCGCGTACCTCAAGGCGCGCGAGGAGCGCATCGAGCGCCTGCGCCAGCAGCGCACCAAGCAGCTTGAGGAGATGAAGCATCTGGAGGACTTCGTCGAGCGCTTCCGCTACAAGGCCACCAAGGCCCGCCAGGCCCAGGAGCGCGCACAGCGCCTTGAGCGCCTGAAAGAGGAGCTCATCGAGATCCCCGAGGAGAAGAAGCCCATCCACTTCAACTTCGTGCAGCCGCCGCGCACCGGCGACGAGGTGGTGCGCTGCCGCGGCCTGGTGAAGGCCTTCGGCGACAAGCGCGTCTACGACAACTTCGACTTCACCATGTACCGCGGCGACAAGGTGGCGCTTGTGGGCCCCAACGGCGCGGGCAAATCCACGCTTATGAAGATGATTGCGGGCGTCATGAAACCCGACGCCGGCACCATCGACTACGGCGTGCACGTGGCGCTGACGTACTACGCGCAGCATCAGCTTGAGGAGCTGCACGCGGGCAACACCGTGTTCGAGGAGCTCGATCACGTTGCGCCGGGTTGGAACATCAGCCAGGCGCGCAGCCTGCTCGGCGCCTTCCTGTTCGAGGGCGACGCCGTCGAGAAGAAGGTCAGCGTGCTCTCCGGCGGCGAGAAGGGCCGCTTGGCGTTGGCGAAGATGCTCGTGGCGCCCAAGCCGCTGCTGTGCCTTGACGAGCCCACCAACCACCTGGACATCGCCAGCGCCGACGTGCTTGAGCAGGCGCTCAACCGCTTCGAGGGCACCATCCTGCTCATCACGCACGACCGCCATCTCATCCGCAGCGTCGCGAACCGCATCGTGGAGGTGAAGCCCGGTAAGGTCACCGTCTACGATGGCGATTACGACTACTACCTGTTCAAGTCCGGCCAGCTCGACGGGCCCGAGCCCACCGACGAGTCGCTGGTCGACGAGCTGATGGAGCGCAAACCTGCCGGAAAGGGCGGATCGGGGAAGGGGAAGGCGTCGAAAAGCGCCTCTTCCACGTCTTCTGCGCCCGCTTCGCCTGCGTCTGCCGCTTCGGGTGAGCTGACGGCCAAGCGCGGCAGCTCGCCGAAGACTAAGGAGCAGAAGCGCCGCGAGGCCGAGGCGCGCAACCGCGCCTACGCCGCGCTGAAGAACCATCGCAAGCGCATCGCCGAGCTCGACAAGCAGATGGAGCGCGACAACGCCCGCATGGAGGAGCTGCTGGCGAAGATGGCTGACCCCGACTTCTACATCAACGAGGATGCGTCCTCGGATGCCGTGGCCGAGCACTCCAAGCTCAAGCAGCGTATTGCCGCTGCCGAGGAGGAGTGGTTCATGCTCAACGAAGAGCTCGAAGAGGAGATGGCCAAGCAGGCTGAAGCTATGGGCGTGTAGGGGCTTCGCCGGGCGTGCGATTGCGCGTCCGGCGGCGCTCGAGTTGTCAGGGCTCGGTCATTTGGGGCTGCGGCGCCTGCGGGCTTGAAACGGCAGGAAGCTGTAGGCGCCATGCTGTGGATGCTGGTGCATCGCGGTTGCCGAATGGCGTGAACAGGTAAGCGCGCAGCAGTGGGAGGCTGCAGGCGCGCAAAAGTCGGGTTGTTCGAACGAAAGGTTGCAAGGATGCTCAACATCGTGTTGGTGGAGCCTGAGATCCCCCAGAACACGGGGAACGTGGCACGCACGTGCGCGTGCATCGGCGCGCGGCTGCATCTGGTGGAGCCCATGGGTTTCGCCGTCACGCAGCGCAACCTTGCGCGCGCGGGGTGCGACTACTGGGATGACGTCGACATCGTGCGCTGGTCGTGCGCCGACGAGTTCTTCGAGGCCCATGCCGCCGACGAGTTGCACCTGTTCACGGGGCATGTGCAGCGCAGTTTCGCCGACGTTTCGTACGGTCCGGACGCTTGGCTGGTGTTCGGGCGCGAAAGCCGCGGGCTCGATGAGGCTGTTATGCAACGCTTCGAGTCCGCCTGCGTGCGCATCCCTATGCGCGATGGCATGCGCAGCTTAAACTTAAGCAATTCAGTTGCAATAGCCGCTTACGAGGCTTTGCGCCAGCAAAACTGGCCCGGCTTGGCTTAAGCGGCGACTTATGAGACGAACAGGGAAAGGAGGGAAGGCGATGGCGGAGCAGAACGCGCATGACGACGAGCGCGATACGGCGGATCTGGTCGCCGGCGGTGCGACGGATTTGGCCATCGATGATGCGACGGATTTGGCTGTCGCGGACACGGCGCGCCCTCAGGCGCCCGCTGAGCAGCTGACGCCCGCCGGCAGCGCCGTCAGCCCTTCCTCTAGCCCCACGCCCACGTTCGCCGCAACCGACCGCCCTGCGCGCCGCGCGCGCAGGCTGCGGTGGAAGCCCGGAATCACCCGTCCCATGATGGCGCTTTCGGCTGCGTCGTTCGCCCTGATGGTTGCGGGCGTCGGCGGTTACGTGTCTGCAATCCCCGCCGTGGTTGCCGGCGACAAGCCCGGCGCGGTGGTGATCCCGCTGGAGTCCGCGCTGTGGCTCGACGGCCAGATGCGCGAGGTCCAGGCAGGCCCTGCGAACTCGACGCGCGCAGTGGGTCCCTTGACGGTCGAAGGGTCGAAGACCGATGCCGCTGCGCCCGATGCCGCGGCTGCTTTGGGCATTGGCTCGAGCTCCGGCATGCTGGGCGTTGCGTCGCTGACCGGGGCATCTGCGGCTTCTTCGGTGGATTCGTCGTTCACCCGTGCTCAGCAGATCGCTGGCGCCTCGGCTGCGTCGGGGTCTGGTTCCGCGTCGGGCTTCGCGGCTTCCGGCGGCTCGTTGCAGGCGGGCTCGGGGTCTGCGGGAAGCGGCTCCGCGTCCGGCTCTGGTTCCGGTTCGGGCAACTCCGGCGGTTCGGGCGGCGCGTCGGGCGATGCAAGCGGCTCGGGCTCGGGCTCGGAAAGCGACGGCGGCTCAGGTTCCGCACCTGCGCCTGCCGGCCCCACGGCCGAGCAGGAGGCGGCGGCATATGCTGTGCTGGTCGACCATCAGGCCCGCGTGAACGCCTATGTTGCGCGCGTGAACAACGCCGTGGCGGCGTTCAACAACGACTGCATGAGCACGTCGCTTTCTCTTCGCCAAAGCGATTACAACGAGTGCGCCGCCATAGACAGCCAAACGCTCACCGACTTCCTGCTGCTGCGCAATTCTAACGCGTTCGCCGATGGCTCGCGTTGGCTGGAGCAGAAGGGCAACCTTCAGCGTGCCTACATCGCGTTGGACCAATACCTGACCGTCATTTACGACGCGTGGGGGTTGAACTTGGCATACGAGAACCCGGCGGAAGGGGTTGATCGCTGGATGGAACCCGTTCGCGCTGATCAGGATGCCTCCGGCAACAGCATGGCGGCGGCGCACCTGAACGAGACGTTAGCGAGCATCAGCTTATGAGCGGGCGTGTGGACAAGGGCGGCGCGCTCGCCTCGTCGGACGCCGTTCAGGGCATGCGCCTGGTACGAGTGGCCGATTTCAGCGCGCCGCTTTCGCTTTCCGATGCCGATCGGCCGTCCTATGTGCGCCGTTTCGTCACGTTGTTCGTGTTGCAGGGCCAGGGGCATCGCGGTGGCACGGGCCGTGTGGAGCATGCGCGCAACGCGCAGGGCGAGCACCTGGCTCTCAAGCTGCTCTCGCTTCCGCATCGCCGCGATGGCGAAACCGAGGATGATTATGAGCGCCGCGTGCGCGCCTCGCGTTCCGCGTTCGAACGCGAATACGAGTGCCATATCCTGCTGTCGGGGCTGAAGGGCTTCCCCCGTCTGTATGGCCGGGGCACCATTGACGGGGTGCCGTGCATCGTCATGGAATGGGTTGAGGGAATCACCTTGGACCGCGCACGCCGGCAGCTTGCCGTCGACGGCTGCGGCCGTGTGAGCCCGCTGGTGGCGGTGCGCCTGGGCCGCGATCTGTTCGACCTGGTGGCGCGCATGGGGTATGTGGAAGGCGGGTTCGTGCACCGCGACATCAGCCCGCGCAACGTCATGGTGCGCACCTCGCGGCTGTCCTTGGAGCAGCAGGTGGACGAGGGCGTGTTCGACCTGTACCTTATCGACTTCGGCTCGTCGGCCGAGTCGGAGCCGCGTTCCACGTCGTTTACCAGCGAGAATGCGGTGTTCCGCGGCGCCACGGCCGATTTCGCGCCGCCCGAGATGCTCAGCGACGACATCCCGGGCCTGGCCGAGCTGCGCAAATCCCCGGCGATTGACGTGTACGCCGCGGCAAGCGTGGTGTACCTGCTGGCATGCGGGCAGGCTCCTTACGATTTGCATGCGGTTGGGGAAGATGGGGCGCCTGTTTCGCCGTATCGCGCGAAGATGGCCGCTCCCGCGCCGGCTGCGGTGATGGCGCACGCTCGCGCCGACGAGTTGCTCGAGGCGCTTGCCCGCGAACCCGAGGTGGCGGTTGCGGTGCAGCACGCGCAGGACAAGCTGTCCGCGCCGATGGTCGTGTCGGAGGCGGCCGAGGCACTTTCCTTTGTGGACGAGCAGCTGGGTATCGTGTTGGGCGATTGCCTGGCTCGCGGGCAATCCGAACGCCCCGACGCTGCGGCGGTCCGCGATGCGTTGTCGTCGTTCTCCATCCACTACGCCGACAACGTGGAACGGTCGTTTTGCGGTCGTCCGCTGGTGCCGTGCGTGCCCGGCGGGTTCGCCGCGTCGGCGCTTGATGTGGCCGATTCCACGCTGGCCCATGTGCGCATGGCGTGCAAGGGCGTTGCGGCGGCAGTGCTGGCGGGGGTTGCGGTCTCGGCCGCCTTGCTTGCCAATGGGGCGCAGGCGTCGCTTGATGCGGCGGGTTTTGCCTGGTCAGGCGACGTTCCCGGGGTCGTGGTGGCTGTTGCGGCGTTGTTCCCCGCGCTGGTGGGGTTGTCGCTGCGCTTCGGCAGCTCGCGCACTACGGCGGGCTTTTTGCGCGGCACGGCGGGCCTTGCGGTTACATTCGCGGCGCTGTGGCAGGTGCTTGTCGACATGCGTTTCGAGGTAGCAGCCCAGCAGCATTTGCTTTCCACGGCGTTGGTGGCTGCTGCTGCGGCAGGCTGGTGCATTATGGTGGCCGATTTTGCGCTGAACGTGGCATTGCCCCAGATGATTCGCCGCAAGGCGCTGCCGTCGGGGGATCGCGACGGCGCCGACGCGCTTCCGGGCGCAGCGGCGCCGGCGCTTGAGGGTGAATATGACGATATGAGCGAAGGAGCGTGAGGCTGATGGCGACGGAGTTGACGCCGTGCGGCGCCCTGTTCGAGACCATGAAGCGCTATGGCGGCATCAGCCATAAGGATCTGGCGCGTTTGGTGCTGTCCGGCCGCCCGCTTGCCGACGGCAAAAGCCCGCTGTCGCGCTGCGACGACCGCACGTGGGTCTCGCGCTTCATCGTGCACGCCCCCGTGGGCTCGCTGCAGGACCGCTACTTTTGCGACTGGGGCGTGGCTGCCCTGCGCGTTTCGGCGCGCCTGCGCTCGCGCGACGGGAAGGGCCTGTCGGCCGAGGAGGCGTTGTCCCTGGTCACGAACCAGGGCGGCGCGCTTATGGAACAGGCGCTGCGCGAGTGTCACCAGGATCTGGCGCTGTACCGCAACGTGCTGGAGCGCCTAGCTCGCGGTGCGGGCTACAGCGTGGAGGAGCGCTCCGAGCTGGTCATGGTTCTGTTCGTGGCGGCGGGGTGCAGCGCGAACGTGAAACGCGCGTGTGCCTATGTGCTCGATTACGTGAAGACGGTGCACGGTGGAAGGTTGGAAACCGTTCCCGCTGCCGTCATGGACTCTGAGCAGCCTGGCGAGGTGTCCGCCGACCCACGCAAGCAGGCGCAGGCGCTGGGCCTTTTGCGCATGGTGGGAGGCCTGGTTTCCGGAGGTTTGCATTGGGTGCAGCCGCTTTCCGACGGCGTGGAGATCGGCGCGCTGGCTTTGGGACCCGACGACATCAACGACGTGGAGCCCGATGTGTCGGGCCATCATCTGCGTGTTTGGTGCAATGAAGCGGGCCGGTGGTGCGTGCAGGGCCTCGGAAGCTCCAACGGCACCGTGCTGATCAGCGGCGAAGATGGCTCCGAGACGGTGGTGGAGCCGGCACGCGCGAGCGCTTCCGCATGCGCGGAACCGGTAGAGGTGCACGCTGGCGACGAGCTGGTTTTGGCGGGCTCGACCCGGTTCATGCTGATAGAAGGCATGCCGGAAAGCTGGGAATGACCCTTTACGCTTCCTGCTCGTGGGGGAGCAGCGGGGCTAGGAAGCCCTTGTCGGCGAGCGCCCTGCCGATAGCTTCGAGAGCCTCGTCGCTTGGCGCCGACACCAGGTGATAGTGGTACCCCGAGGTGGCGGTGCTGAGCGGCGAGGATTTCCCGCTTTCGATATCGTGGATGAATCGCTCGATATCCGCCTGGTCGGCGATCTCCAAAGGCGCGGTGATGCGACCGTAGGCGCGATGGCTGATGGACACGTTGTGCACACGACCGCCGAGCGCAATGATGGTCTGCAACTCGTCCCTGGTTTGCTCGACCTCGTGGTGCAGCTTGAACGTGCGTGCGGGTTCGTCGAGGACCGCGGCTGGTTGCTCTGCGGCGTTTTGCGCCATGGTTTGCGTTGCGTTTTGAGCTGAGGTTTGCGCGGTGTCTGCCAGTATGTAGCCTTTCGTGGTTGCCACGATGTTCGCGCCCGCCTCGCGCAGCAGCGCGATGTCCTGCACGATGATCTGCCGGCTGACGTTAAGGGTGTTCGCAAGCTGGCCGCCGGATACCGGTGCATCGGACGATCGAAGCGCATCGAGCAGCGACGCGCGTCTGGCCTCGGATTTCGCTGCCATGGCTACTGCCCGCTTTCCCGGTGTATATCGGTGACCGGTGCGTTGTCGCCGGCGGCGCGCGCTTCGCTATCGGCGTTGCCGTCCAGCATGCGCAGGTGTTTCATGGACACGTCCAGGATGGGCGCCGAGTGGGTGAGCGCGCCGCTGGATACGAAGTCGATGCCCAGGTCGGCGATGGCCTGCACGTTGTGCGCGTCGATGTTGCCGGAGCACTCGGTCTTCGCTCGCCCGTCGATGAACGCGATGGCCGCTGCCATGGCGTCGCGGTCCATGTTGTCGAGCATGATGATGTCGGCTCCGGCGGCGATTGCCTCCTCGACCTGCGTGAACGTCTCGCACTCCACCTCGATTTCGCGCACGAACGGGGCGTGGGCGCGCGCGGCCTCGATGGCTTCGCGCACGCCGCCCGCGGCGGCTATGTGGTTGTCCTTCAGCAGCACCCCGTCGGAGAGGTTGTAGCGGTGGTTACGCCCGCCGCCGCACCTGACGGCCTCCTTCTCGAACACGCGCATGTTCGGCGTGGTTTTGCGCGTGTCCACCAGCTGGGTGGCGCTGCCCTCGAGCAGTGCGGCCACGCGGTGCGTGTAGGTGGCGATGCCGCTCATGCGTTGCAGATAGTTCAGGGCCACGCGCTCGCCCGACAGCAGCACGCGCACGTCGCCGGTCACCGTCGCAAGCGTCTGGCCTGCGCAAACGCTGTCGCCGTCCGCAGCGAAGCGCTGGACGCGCGTCTCGGGGTCCAAGATGGCGAACGTGCGCTCGAACACATCGAGGCCGCACAGCACGCCGTCGGCCTTCGCGATAAGGTCCACGGCGGCGGGGCGTGCGTCGGGCATGATGGCGGCGGTGGACACGTCTTCGTTGGTGATGTCCTCGGCCAGCGCCTGGCGGATAAGCGGCTCGGCCACGGTTGTCAGCGTGATGGGGTTCATGCGCAAACGACCTCCTTGGAGCTTGCGGTGCGATCGGTATCGGATGGGGAAGGGCTTTGCGGGCAGGTTTGCGCTTCGGTTTGCGAACCGGGGCGCCCAGCGTTGCGGGGCTCGGTTGGCGTCGCGCTTTGCCCGGCGTTTTGCGTGCAGGTTTGCGGCCTGTCGTGTACTGCGTTTTGCGTGCAGGTTTGCGAACAGGTTTGCGCTGCGGTTTGCGGCTTGCCTTGCGTCGCGCTTTCATGGGTTTTGCGTTCAGCTTCGGCGCAGAGGCGCTTGTACGCCTGCGCGTCGGCACCGCAGGGCTGCTCGGGGTAGGTTTGCGCGACGGGTGCCTTCACTCCTAGCTGTCGGCACATGTCCCACGCCGCGCGCTGTGCGAACACGAGCGACTCGAGCAGCGAGTTGCTGGCCAGGCGGTTCTTCCCGTGCACGCCGTTGCAGCTGGTCTCGCCGGCGGCGTACAGCCCCGGCATGTCCGTGGCGCTGTTGCGGTCAACCCGCACGCCGCCCATGAAGTAATGTTGCGCCGGCACGACGGGGATGGGCTCGCGCGTGATGTCGAACCCCTCCTCCAGGCAACGCTGGTAGATATTCTTGAAGTGTTCCGTGATCTCGTCTTTCGGCATGTTGGCGAAGGAGAGGCGCACGAAATCCGTGCCTTCTGCGGCCATCTGCCGGTATATGGCGGCGCTCACCACGTCGCGCGGTTGCAGCTCGTCGGTGAAGCGATTCCCGTTAGCGTCGAGCAGCACAGCACCTTCGCCGCGGCACGATTCCGAGATCAGAAACGCCCGGCCCGGCCGCGTCGAGTACAGGGAGGTGGGGTGAATCTGCACGTAGTCCATGTGCTCAAGGGCGATGCCGTGGCGTGCGGCGATGGCGCACGCGTCGCCGGTAAGGCTGGGGAAGTTGGTGGAGCGCGGGTACGTGCCGCCGATGCCGCCGCAGGCCCAAAGCGTCTGACTTGCGAAGATACGCAGCTGCGCCCCGTCGGCCGTATGCGCAAGGACGCCGCAGCAGCGCGTTTGCGGCTGGCGGTGCTCGCCGTCATCCTGCGCGATCAGGATGTCGTCCATGCAGGTGTGCTCCAGGATGCGGACGTTGGGCAGCTCGCGCACGCGAGCAAGCAGCGTGGAGGTTATCTCGTCGCCGGTGATGTCGCTGTGGAAGCAGATGCGCGGACGGCTGTGCGCGCCCTCGCGGGTGTAGCGAAGGTTGCCCGCCTGGTCGCGCACGAAGTCCACACCGCGCTTCACCAGGTCGGAGATGATGCTGCGGCTTGCGCGGATCATCAGATCCACGCTTTCGCAGCGGTTCTCGTAGTGGCCCGCGCGCAGGGTGTCTTCGAAAAACGGCGCGTAGTCGGCGTCGTCGTGCTGCACGCAGATGCCGCCTTGCGCCAGCATGGAATCGCATTCGTCCACGGTCGTCTTCGCCAGCATCACCACGGAAAGCGTGGAGGGAAGGTTGAGCGCGCAGTACAAGCCCGTCACGCCGCAGCCGACGATGACCACGTCGCAGGCGATGTCGTGCGCCTCGGTAGCGCCGTCGTACTCCGGTTGCAATCGGTTACCGGTTGACTCGCATGCGTCATCGATGTGCGTGAGAGCTGCAGCGGAAGCCATCGTTTCCGCAGATGCAGCACCCGTTTCGCTAGCTAATTTGTTCTTTTCGCTCATCTTCGCCCCCTACTTTGCCGCGTACTCCAGCATGCGTTCGAGCGTCAGGCGCGCCGCGGGGGCCAGGCTGTCGCCGACGTACACCTCGTACGGGGCGGGATTGCGCAGGCATGCGGCCAGCTTCGGCAGCGTGACCAGGTCCATGTTCTCGCAGCGCGGCGTGGTGGCGGGGAAGTGGAAGCGCTTGCCCGTGCCCTGGGTGCGCAGCTCCAGCTCGCGGATGATGCCGACCACGGTGCACACGATGAACTCCTGCGCGTCCGACGCGGCGGCGTGCTCGATCATGCCCTTCGTCGACCCGATGTAATCGGCCTCGGCCAGCACGTCGGCCGGGCACTCGGGGTGCGCCATGACCACGGCGTCGGGGTGGGCTTCCTCCAGGTCGATGATCTGCTCCACGCTGATGGTCACGTGGCGCGGGCAATAGCCCTTGTTCAGGATGACGTGCTTGTCGGGAAGCTGGCTTGCCACGTAGCGGCCCAGGTTCATGTCGGGGATGAACAGGATGTTGCGCTGCGGCAG
>OLVT01002917.1_pt1 | contig 10896 bp, 9 predicted proteins | sample 1673241 | NCBI WGS metagenome assembly OLVT01 (sample SAMEA3178936, study PRJEB25190) | human gut metagenome | biome: human gut; feature: human-associated habitat; material: faeces | place: Austria | collected 2013 | reverse complement strand
TCGCATTTGCTTCAAACTTGGATCCATCAATGTATAGATGTTGAAGATCCACATGTTCTGTCTCGAAAATTTTTTTGTTTATGTCTTGAAATATCTCTTCAATGGAATCAGCAAGTACCTCGTTAATGAAGTAACCGAAGGTACGATAAGAAGGTGTTTGATGATCCATGAGATACATGAAGCGGAGATTGACTTTACACTGATCCTCCAGTTCACGTAATGATATATAGTCATTCTCCATAAATCCAAACAAAACTGTCTTCAGCATGCTGACCGGGTCATATCTGAGTCTTCCTGTATAATGTTGCGGAATATTTTTCAGATATTTCTCCAGTTCGATTCCTCCCATAAATCTGTCAAAAGTCAGCACTGGATCACAGATGTCCAGATAATCTTGAATTAGCATTGGCAAAATTGCCTGTTTTAGGTTAGAATAGATTATGTTATTATTTTTTGTCACAAATTAATTATAACAGAAAGAAAGACCTTGAGTTCAATATAAACTCTTGGTCTTTCTTTTTTTCGGGACTATTCTTTTTTTACAGCCCCCTTTTTGCACTCAATTCTTAATTCGAGGTTCTTTCTTGCATTTTATACAAATATAGAGCATCTTTTTTGTCTATATTGCCCTTTATAATTTCTAATCTTTGAAAAAGCATATCTTCCACATCATTTTGAAGAATAATTGCCACAAAAACAAACATTTGTATTTAAATACGATTCTCCCGATAAGAATCAAACAGATGGATTCCTTCCTCTCTGAAGGTATATCTGATTCTGTCACCTTTTCTTATTTTTGTATCTGCATCTATGCGTATTGCTCTGCTTTTTCCATTATAATCAAAATACACATATGCTTCTGCTCCAAGCATTTCATAAACATTTACTGTTGCCTCTAATCCCTGCTCAGATTTTTCTGGAAGAATCATCATATCTTCCGGGCGGATTCCAACAATCACATTTTCTCCCATATATTCCTTTTCCCGGATTCTCTCTGCCAGTTCCTGCGATACATGAAATGTCTTACCTTCTATTCTGACAACCACACGCTTTTCATCATCAATACCACATTTTCCTTCAAAAAAGTTCATCTGCGGGACTCCTATAAAACCTGCGACAAACACATTTGCCGGTTTATTATAGAGTTCTTCCGGAGTTGCTATCTGCTGAATCTCTCCGTCTCTCATAACTACAATTTTCGTTCCCAGCGTCATAGCCTCTGTCTGATCATGTGTTACATATATAAAAGTTGTGTCCAGCTGTCTGTACAACTTCATGATTTCCACACGCATCTGATTTCTTAATTTAGCATCCAGATTCGACAGTGGTTCATCCATAAGAAATGCCTTTGGCTGACGGACAATCGCACGTCCCATAGCCACCCTTTGTTTCTGTCCACCTGATAACTCCGCCGGTTTACGATCCAGCACCTGGGTCAGTCCCAGTATTTTTGAGACTTCTTCCACTTTTTTCCGTCTCTCTTTTTTGGGAATTCCTTTGATTTTCATACTATAAGCCATATTCTCTGCAACTGTCATATGTGGATATAATGCATAATTCTGAAATACCATAGCAATGTCTCTGTCATAGGACGGAACATGATTCATCTCTTTTCCATCTATAAAAAGTTTTCCCTGAGAAATTTCTTCCAGCCCTGCAATCATTCGAAGTGTTGTAGACTTTCCACATCCTGACGGTCCGACAAAAATCACAAATTCTTTATCTTCTATCTGAAGGTCAAAATCACTGACCGCTGTCACACCATCATCAAAGTTCTTATATACATGTTTTAACTGAATTTCTGCCACAGTATTTCCTCCTTAACTGGCCCTGTCGTTCTTTTTTCTTTTACTTTAATTGACCTGTTACTGTTCTCAGGTTACCTGTGATCAGTAAACATTAATCCTTCTTTTCTATCTTGTCCAATAATGCCGGAATCTCACCTACTGATCTTAGAATGTAATCAAAAGAATCTTCAAAATCCTTTTTACTGCTTACTCCGCTCAGTACAGCTACTGAAATACCACCACATCTTTTTGCAAATAACATATCATTAAATGTGTCTCCCACAATCATGATCTCAGATGGTAAAAACTGATATTCCTCTGCAAATTCCTGAAACATATCTTTTTCCGGTTTTGGTTTTCTTTTCCCATCATCAGCACCTATATAATCAAAATATTGCATGATATGAAGTTTTTTCAGGCAGCTTTCTGCTGAAACAGGCGTATCTGCCGTTGCCATCCCTATTCTGATTCCTCTGACTTTCAGTTCTTTCATCAGGCACTGCAGATCTGCTGTTTCTTTATAAACTGCCTCATCACTCTGCGCATATTCACTAAACAGACGCTCTAACTGTTCTCTTATCTGATGCTTCTCAATTTGGATTTTCTTTTGATCTAATGCGATACAGATATCTTCTGCTATTTCAGAATATGTCTTATATGCAAGAGCACCATCCGGATCTACATATTCATTGCTGACTCCAATTGTTTTAAGAATGTATTGTTCAAGATTCCCTGAGACGGTATTTTCTTCCAACATTCTCGGCACAGCCCATTTTGCCGCTCCCAGCCATAATTCATAAAAATCAATCAATGTCCCGTCTTTATCAAATAAGATTCCTTTTACCATGAATCCATTTCCTTTTTACCCTATTTTTTATCTCATTAGTGTGTCTGCAAATTGCAAGAATGCATTTTAAACCACTCTCTGACATAGATTTGGCAGAAAGCCGTCCCGGGTAATCTTTATCCCTGATCCATCCTGTCTGCAATCTCACCAAACGTTGTATACTCAGGTTCTTTTTTCCCCTGATATACCGGATTAACATAGCCCAACAGCTCTCCTGCCTGCGTTCTGATCTCCAGTCGAATCCATTGCCATTTTCCACGCTCTAATGCGATACATTCCTGTATTTCATAAGTTCCATCTAACTTTTGTTCTACTGATAATTTTGTTTTGATTCCATTCTTGATCAGATACACCACTGGTTTCTCTTCTGCATCTCTGATTAATGCATGATAAGTGATTTTATTGACTTCTCCAAGTTCATCTCCCGGAAGATATTCTTTTTCTCCTGCCATAATATGTGGTTCTACCTGAATAAATCTCGTCACGCAGACATGTCCTTTTTTCACATTTTCTATCAAATGTGCTGGCATCAATTTATCACAGAATACATAAGTTCCAGGATCTCCTGCAATCGATGGAAGCGTTGCACCTTCATAGCGTTCATCGATCAGATTGTGTGAATCACTTCCACCCACACCAATCATTTTATGTCCGTCATTCCACAATTCATCAAGAAAACAAATCGCTTTATCATTTGCCTGTGGCGCATCCGGATATGTTGGATCATTGATAATCTCCAGACAGTCAATTCCATCAAGCAACGTCTCTTTATATCTCCAGCTCCAAATGGTAAGAAACGGATGATTAATACTTGTAAGCCAGCCTTTTTCTTTTGCTTCACTGATGATTTCATCTACATACCCTGATACTTTGCTTTTCTTTCCATTCTCAGCAACAATATTCAAAATACGTTTCGGAAATTCCGTGATTCCAAAGAGATTCATGTGACCAAAATCTGTTGTTACCTCCACACCCGGAAGAACACATAAAGACGTGTCACACCAGCCGGTATGGATTAAATTATGTTCTGTAGGCACATAAAAATCCATTTTCATATCTTCCGCTTTCTTCATTGCATTTGTAATCGGTTCTTTTCCATCTGACAAACGCGTATGTGTATGAAAATCTCCTTTATACCATCTGGATTCCTCATGATAAACTTTCTGCCAGTCATAAAGTTTCGGTGAAATATGCAGTCCTTTTTTTACCCAGCATGTACCCAGAATTGGATCCGATATTTCTCCCTGTATCTCTGCTTTTTTTACAGTATTCTCTTTATCATTTTCATGTACTTCCGTAATTGTAATACACAGTTCTTCTACGTTTTCTCCCAAGATCTGTACAACATATTCCGTAAATATCCCGATTCCAATCTGCCATGTTCCCGGCTGAATTATCCCCGGGACACCACCTATAGAGGTTTCTTTTGTTGTCAGTCCAATCCCCAGCTTCTGTTCTCCATGGCCAAGAAGTTTCTGAAGTCTGATAACTCCCTCTGAATCCTTTACCAGAATAAACGCCATGCAGCGGCATTTTTCCGGCATATCTGCCTGAATTAAAAGACCGGATGTCATACTGGGAATCTCTGTAGATTCCCAGTGAAGCTGCTCCGCCTGATGACTGATTTCATACTTTATCTGTTTACTCATTTTCTTTTCTCCGACAAATGCTGCTCTTTTGTTCTTACAACATTATTCTGCTACTGCATCCAGGGCTTCCTGTGCTGTCTTCTGAGCCTCATCCAGCGCCTCCTGTGCAGATACATTTTCAAGTTCTACTTTATCTGCTGCAACTTTCAGCGCATCAATAATTTTTCCTCCTGTTGGATCAACCAGCGCAGGTGTACCATGTTTTGCCTGTGAAAATGGTACAAGAGCCTGCGGATTTTTCTCTGTGTAATCTTTGTACTCCTGAACTTCCTGTGTTGATTCACGAACTGGAATATATCCTGTACTCATTGACCACTGAGCCTGACTTTCTGCAGATGTAAAATACTTCATAAATTCAAATGCACCCTGTTGTTCTTCATCGGATGACTGCTGAAGCATTACAAGCTGAAGAGCATCTGCTGTCGGTGCTGAAGCATTCTCATTAAATCCAGGCTGCTCCATTGCCTGTACAATGGAAAAATCAAGGTCTGCCTGATCTCCTGAAGATCCTGTATAACCACCAGCTTTATTCTGAAGCACATCATCAATCGTTGTATACCAGTATTCCCATCCCTGTCCGCCGGAATTAACTTTCATAATTTTATCGTCATGAATCCATGTACGGAAACTCTCCCATACATCCACCCATTCTTTGGAGTTAATAAGACATGTTTTTCCATCTTCACTAAGGAGAGAGGCCCCATTACTTAAAGATGCATCTACAAGATTCGCATATCCCCACATTGGCTCCCATCCGATAAAAGATCCATCTGTACTGGTCATCTTTTTTGCTGCATCTGCAAGATCCTGCCATGTCTTAATACTTTTCGGATCAATTCCTGCACTCTTAAATGCTTCTACATTGTAATATAATACCTGTGTTGTTCCATAAGCTGGCAGTGCAAATAATTTACCATTCTCATCCAGTCCCTGATTATAAAATACCGGAAGGAAATCATCCGCATTGAAATCTGCATCTTCCTCTACATAACTGCTTAAATCTTCAATCAGATTTTTCGCAGACAGGTTTCTTGATTTATCCACATCCAGTAACGCCAGATCCGGTGCGTTATTTCCTGCGATACCAGCCTGAAGTTTTTCATAGGTCTCTGTATAATCTGCCTGAGTTGTTGTCTTTATTTCATATTTATCCTGAGATTCATTGAATTCATCTACGATGTCCTGCACCACATTTACAGCCGTCTTTCCACCGGAATACCAGAAATCAACTTCAACTTTTCCATCTGCATTCTTTGTTGTTTCTGCCTGTTTTGATGTTCCACATCCTGAAATAAGGGAAACTCCTAATGTACAAAGTAACAATATTGATACAACTTTCTTTTTCATAATTATCTCCTTTTAAATCTTCTTGTTTACTTCTTTACTTCTTTTTCTATAGTAAGAGGGTTTTATTTATCCCTTCATACCCGTATCTCCGCCGATTCCATTAATAAACCATTTTTGCGTAAACGCAAACATAATCAGTAATGGCAATACAATCAATGCACTTCCTGCCATAACAAGAGGCCATTCCGTACCATAAGCTCCACCTTCAATAAAGAACTTTCTCAGTCCCTGTGAAACCATCATTTTGGAATCATCATCCGTAATCAGAGACGGCCACATATAATTGTTATAGCAACTGATAAAACTCATTAATCCAAATGTAATGAACGAGGATTTTGTCATCGGACAAACTACTTTCCATAAGATTTTCCAATGATTTGCTCCATCGATTCTCGCTGCTTCGATCAATCCTGTCGGGATCTGCATAAAAGCTGTCCTCAGAAGAAATATTCCAAAGATGCTGACACAGTTTGAAATGATTAATCCTGCAAATGTATTCAGCAGATTCATTTTTGACAAAATAATATAACTTGGAATATAAGTTGCAGCAGTCGGCAGCATATAAGTTCCCATAACCACCATAAACAATAACTTTCTGCCTTTGAAATTCATAAATACAAGTGCGTAAGTTATCATCGCTCCTGTTACCAATTGAATTGCAATCGTAACTACTGATATAAATAAACTGTTTCCCACATATTTCAAAAGCGGTGACTCAAATATTACCCGATAAAAATTGTGCCACTGAAATGTCTCCGGGAAAAAAGCACTTACATCCATAATTTCCTGTTTTGTCTTCAAAGCACTTAAAAGCATCCATATAAACGGGAACACTGTAAACAGGCTGAATACAAACAATATAATTGCCTTTCCTGCTCCGCATAATCCCTTTCGTATTTTTATTTCCATACAAACTCCTCCTAATAATGAACCCATTTTTTGGATGCAGTAAACTGCACTGCCGATAAAAGAACAGTTATAATTACCATGATTACCGCTACTGCAGTTGCCTGTCCCATGTTAAATTCCTGGAATCCAAGCTGATAATACATATACAATAAAGTTCTTGTACTTCCAGACGGTCCCCCCTGTGTCAGGATCTGGATCTGATCATATGCCTGAAGGGATGTGACCATTGTAATAATCACCAGGAAAAAAGTTGTTGGTGAGATGCACGGAATTGTTACATCCCGAAATCTCTGCCATCCTTTCGCACCATCCAGTCCACTTGCTTCATAAAGTTCTTTTGGAACTTTTTCAAGTGCTGAAAGATAAAAGATCATTGCATATCCCAGACTTTTCCAAACTGTCACAATGATTACTGCCAGCATGGCTGTCTGAGAACTTTTGATCCATTGAAGCGCCGGTAAGTGGAAAAATCCTAACACTGTATTCGCAATTCCAGTTCCCGGGTCATAGATCCAGGTCCACACAATTGAAATCGCAACAGTTGGTGTGATCCATGGAGAAAATAAAATAAATTTTACAATTCCACTTCCCTTAAAAGATTTTTGAAGCAGCAAAGCCAGCAGCAATCCTAAAACAATCGTTGGAATCAATGTTCCCAAAGTAAATACCAGTGTGTTGATCAATGCACTGTAAAATCTTGCATCATGAAACAATGTTTTGAAATTATCTAAAAAAACAAAATTATAAGTCGGGGACATGTAATCCCAGTCTGTCATACTGATATAAAAAGATCTCAAAATCGGATAGATCCAGAAAACAATCAATGGAATCAGTGCCGGGAGCACAAACAGCCACACACTGCCTACCCGCTTCAATTTTATTTTGTCATTCATAAATTACCTTCCTCTCATGTCCTTTTATTTTCTGTTATCCCTGCTCTAAAAAGAAGGAACAGAAGATTCATCATAGCTGCAGTTATCGGAAGTGATACCCAGATTCCATTGATTCCCAGGAATGCCGGAAGCAAAAACAATGATAACGGTGAGATTACCAGACTTTCTATGTATGTCAGACTCGTAGCAGCCCGGGTATGCATTGTTGCATTCAGTGACGATAAATTAAATCTTGACACTCCGATGAATACAAATGCACATGCACTGATCCGCATTCCCTTTCCAAAATAGCTTTCTGCCTTCTCAGATAATCCAAATCCTTTTGCCAGATAGACACTCGCCACCATAGCTCCGGCAGTCGCGCATATTCCCAAAACAATTGCTGATATATATGCAATCTTTTTAATCTGATCTACTTCTTTTTTTCTTCCTGCTCCATTGTAATAACTCAGCAAAGGCTGAACTCCATCACCAATCCCTGTCAGCAGATATTGAACTGGAAAAACAATATAGGAAATAACCGCATAACAGGCAACTGCTGCATCTCCTCCATATCGAAGGCACTGAAAATTAGTGAAGATCAATGTAATTGTAGGTGCCAGGGAAATTCCAAATGCTGTGATTCCAGTCCTTACAGTTTCAAAAACAATTCTTTTATTTAAATATGCATGGATCTGTACTGTTTTTCTCAAAATCAGCAGACTGCTGACAAGCACCAGAATCTGCGCCATTACCGTTCCTATTGCGGCACCCCGGATTCCCATTTCCAACTGAAACATCAGCAAATAATTTACAACAATATTGGTAATGAATCCTGCAATCATACAAAGCATCGCTTCTATGGAAAGTCCCTGATTTCTAAGAATTGGAAGAATTCCAGTACCTGCTACCTGAAAGACCGCTCCTGCTGTTATGATTCCCACGTATCCTTCTGCCTGTCTAAATACTCCGCCTTTTGCCCCTAATAACGTAAGAAGCCGGGTTTCTGTAACACCAAACAAAATCAGAATCAGAATACCGGCAAGCAGCAGGCAAATCAGCGTATTATTAAGAATCTTCCGACAGGAGTCCTCATCACCTTTTCCTTTATAATTGGAGTAGAGAACACTTCCCCCGGCTCCGATTCCAATCCCAAGAGCTGTGATCACAGCTGGTACAGGCCATGCTATATTAATTGCCGCCAAGCCCGTATCACCTGTTGCTTTCCCTACAAAAATCCCATCAATTACGCTATACAACCCTGACATGGTATATGACAAAATTGTTGGGAAAGCATCTCTGTATACTTTTCTGACCATATTAAATTTTCCTTTCCGTGTTCGTTCTGGAACATTTTCCGAAAAATTATTCTTAAAATCTGTATGACATACTTTGCAAAAGATACAGATTACAGAACACATTTTTCAGACACGTTCTAAGCGCGCAGCCATGTTCAACGAACATTTGGAATGCTAACAAAATTCTTTAAAAGAATCTTCAAAAACAAGTTAAAGAATTGTAAACCCATTTTTTAGCTGAAAATGTTAAAAAAAGAGAACTCGGAGTAAAACTCCGCTTTCTCTTTCTCTTTTTTATATCTTTTGTCATTTCAATGAACGATATCTTCCACAAATTCGCTTGCAGATTGTGTAAGCATCTTTCCAAACTTTTCTCTGTCACTTTCTAAGATTGCAGCACACAGAGCATCCACAAATGCGATTTGAGAAATTCTGGATGATATCCACCGGCTCACTTCACTTGTATGTCGAACCGGTGTCATAAATACATAATCTGCATCTTTTGCCAGATCTGATTCTTCTTCTGCTGTTACCGCTATTGTTACTGCCCCCGCTTTCCTTGCAGAATCCAGTGCCTCGATTACTGCTTTTGTTGAACCCGAACTGGAAAATCCTATTGCAACATCTTTCATCCCCAGATGCCTCGCACTGATTTTCTGAAAGAAGAGGTCTGAATAGTTTCTGCTTGCAAGTCCAAGATGAAGAAGTCTTCCCGAGAGTTCTGCAGCAGCATTGGCTGAATTATCTGTTCCATATACATCAATCAATTTTGCTTTCTTAATAATTTTTACAACTTCTTCCAACTTCGACATTTCCAGACACATTGCCATATCCTCAATCATAGCCAGATCATTTTCTATCACATGGTAAACAGATACATGTTTTTTTATTTTTGCATTCTCTGTTTTTATTTCATTTCTTCTTTGATCCTGATTTGCATATTTTCTGCTTCCTTTTTCCTGCCATATCATCTTCTGGAATTCAGACCATCCACTGTATCCTGATTTTTCAAGCATTCTTAATACAGTAGCCTGTCCAACTCCTGCCTTTTCTGCACATTCTTTTAATGTCATTTTCCCTGCTTTATCTTTTTCCCGAAAAAACAAATCCGCAACCTTTTTCTGATTTCCACTCAAATTGGAGTAATAAATTTTTAATTCATCCTGCCACATATTCTTCCCTCATCTCATTTCGGAGTATCACTCCGCTTTTTTCTTTTTTCTTCTGTCTGCAACTTTTTACATTATAAAAAAACGTCGACAAAAAATGCGACGTTTTACAAAAGTTTAACATTAAATTTTTCACTTTAAACGGTATTCTTTCGGACTCATTCCATATTTTTCTTTAAATTTCCGATAAAAATAGCTTGTATTATCATATCCTACTGATTCAATAATGTCTGTTACCGGAAGTGCCGAACTTGTAAGAAGATAAACTGCCTGCTTCATTTTTCTTTCCTGAAGTAGTTCTTTATATGTTTTCCCTGATTTTTTCTTAATCTCTCTGCTCGGCCAGTATATATTTACTTTCATTTCTTCTGCCAGTTCTGAAAGTTTTCCTTCTTTATAATGACCTTCTATATAACTTAATACGGCAGCCATGATTTCTGTATCGTATTTTCTTCCTCCTGCTTCCATCTTATCCATATAATTTAAAAGCTGTAAGAAAAGAAGCCCCATTGTAATCTGATTGCAGCTCCGCTTATTGGACGAATTATAAAAAATCGTCCAGACCATATTTTCAATCAGATTCTGTACCGGCAGTACATCTGCAATATGAAAATATAAATAAGATGTTTCCTCGTCCCGGTCACACAAAGCACCTACCAGAAATTCTTTCAGCTGATTATCCTCTGCCCCCATCATGGAGAATGCCATATTAAAGAACTCCGGAAGGACAATAAAATTTACCGCTATATCATCTTTTCCCGCCGGAAGAATCTCCTGTACTGCATTTTGATTCAGGAACAACAGATCATCCTGCTTTTTAATTGCTTCATATAGGTTCTTGTCGCTCTGTGCAAATGCAAGCACCTTGTCTTCATCAAACAACGAAAGTGAAAGATTCAACTGCATATCTCCGTCAATCATAAGGACCTTTTTTCCAAGCTCCTTTTGTGTTTGAAAGAGAGGGGAATCCATTCGTGAGAGGATTTACGTTCATTAGGAAATTATGGCAGTATCAATT
>OLVT01002914.1_pt1 | contig 10899 bp, 12 predicted proteins | sample 1673241 | NCBI WGS metagenome assembly OLVT01 (sample SAMEA3178936, study PRJEB25190) | human gut metagenome | biome: human gut; feature: human-associated habitat; material: faeces | place: Austria | collected 2013 | reverse complement strand
AAGGGGATAATGAGACGGTCGAGAAACCTTAGATAGCTTTAAGACCTGCCGGAGCTGTTGGGAACCTTCCAAAGAAAGGAGATGAGAACATGAAGTACAATCTTAGAGCTATCATGTTGAGAGCATGGAAGAACTACCGTAAGATGCAGCTTTCATTTTCGGAATGCTTGCATAGAGCATGGATCACGGCAAAAGCCGAAGAAGTCAACATCAACCGGATTGAAAGCGCTAAAACGGCAGCAGGCATCATAGAAGAGACAAACACCTGGAGTGGCTGGAAAAAGCACGGATATGAAGTGATCCACGGCAACAAGGCGTTATTTGGTACAGAGCTGATCTGGGGGAGCAAAGGGGACGGGGCCGTATACAAAGCGAGGTTCTTTGGACGGTCCCAGGTTCGGGAGATCGCAACAGTATAAAGAAAATGCCTTTGCCAGTGCTGCAACACTGATTCCAGGCGGCAGAGGAGAGAGTTGAACCACGAGCGAACCGCGGAGAAACGGCGGGAAAACAGAAAATAGCTCCCTCCTTGGGGAGCGGCGTCAACAGCAGAACCGGGGCGGCAGGATGGAAGGGGGATATTGAAATGACAAGAAAAGATGTAATAAACAATATCATGGTAAATTATAGCCCTTATGGTGTAGATATAGAGACCATAGAGGAGCAAATAAAGAGTGGGGAAGCGCAAGTTTTTTTACCAAACGATATATACAGTCTTAAGAATGGCATTAGGCAAGGCGTTTGGTGTGGAAGAGCATTTTAACCAGGCGAATTAGAGGAAGCCTTTGGAGTTAGTGAAGAGGAGATAATACAGGAAATTGAGGCTATGAGGGGAAATATTGCTGCTATGGGGCTAAATCCGGATGATTATGCTAGAGAGATAAGTGCGGAAGAAAGACAGCAGTTTATATTGCCTAAAGGCTTCTTGAAATCATGACTAATATAAATGTTAAGGGTTAATCGGATGCTGACTTGCTGACAAATGCTGACATTTTACCGGATAAAACTTAATAAAACCTAACTTTTTACTAGAAAAAACTAGAACTGAAATGAAAGGAAGTAAAAAGGACAGAAAATATTAATGCCCCGAAGTGCGGCAACACAACGGGGCGAAAACAGAAATAACCCAATACACACAAGATATCGGGCTATCTTGATTATAACTTTCGTATAGCCCGATTGCAAGCAGAATATGCCTGCTGCCATGCAGCAGAGAAAGAGAGGACTATATGACACGGATAGAAAATATATATGAGAGAGCTTTCCATGAACTTCCGGAGTCACGGGCAGATGATGAAGCGCTCGAAGAGGAGATTAGAGAATATCTGGATACTGTAAATTGGCCGGTAAAGGATCGGGAAGAATTGGAAGATATGGTATTTGCAGGAAGCAGCTATGGACAGCATAGTGGATTCATCAGTGGTTTTCGCTATGCTTTAGCCTTGGTGTTTGAAGGCCTTGTCTGAAAGGCGGTGATAATATGGCAGTTGACAAGAGAGGGAGAAAGCTCCCGAGAGGGATACGGCAGAGATATGAAGGCTTTGAGGGACGTTTCATGTACCAGGGGAAAAGGTATCTTGTGCATGGGACAACAGTTACTGAAACACAGAAAGCTATGACAGATCTTAAGTATAAACTGGAACATGGACTGTTTGTGGCAAAAGAAAGGATTACTCTGGATGAATGGTATAGAACATGGCTGGAGGAATACAAAAAGAACAGGGTAAAGCTGGGAACCTATATAAGCTATGAGAAATACTACCAAAGCATAATTAAGAACCGAATGGGCAGCAGGGAGATTACAGAGATCCGGGGCGAACATGTTCAGAAGCTGTATAATGATCTGGTGAAGGAGGGATATGCTCTTTCTAGTATCAAGATTGTATCTGCAGTATTAAATGGCTGCTTTCAGCAGGCTGTGAGAAACGGACTGATAGAGAGAAATCCGGTAAGACTGGCAGAACTGCCAAGACAGACGGAGAAGAAGACTAGGCAAGCGATGACTAAGGAGCAGCAGGCTCTATTCATGGAGTATGCTAAAGAGAGTTACTTATACCATTTCTTTGAGGTTATGCTGCGTACAGGCATGAGAAAGGGCGAGATGCAAGGGCTCAAATACTCAGATATTGACAAGAAGCAGAATGTAATCCATGTTCGCCGGACACTAAAGTATATTGAGCATAGGGGGTATGTTGAAGATACACCGAAAACCCGGACTTCTACCCGGGATATACCGTTGACTGCTGCCATACTGGAGCATATAGAAGCGCAACGGAAATACTGGGGTTTTAAGGTCGTAAAGCTGGATCAATATCTTTTCTGCAATGAGAATGGCGAACCGATCAGCAGGGAAAGGGTTCAAGCAGAAATTGATCGTACTATAAAGCGGATTAGGGCAGCAGGCTATGATTTTCCGCGGATTACGGCCCATGTCTTTAGGCATACATTTGCCACCAGGGCCATAGAGGCAGGGATGCAGCCGCAGGTCCTTAAAACAATCCTGGGCCATAGTTCCCTGGCTATGACAATGGATCTGTACAGTCATGTACTGCCGGATACAAAGGCGGAAGAAATGGAGAAGATAGCAAATGTGTTTTAATATTAGAGCTCTTCATAGGGGCTCTTTTTTATTGCGCACAGTACCAAAAAAGTACCAAATTGCATAAAGCTGGATAAACTTTAATAAAAGAAAAAGCCCGAAAACACAGTGTTTTCATGGCTTAATGTATTAAGATAAACCTATATAAATATGTAGGTATCGAAGTTTTGTTTTACGAGTGGAAGGTCTCGAACACTCGATTCATTTAACGCCGGGAATCGGCGGCAAGCCCGATAGACCTTGGTTTTCGTGGGCTTTGCAACGGGGAATAGTATAACATGGCAGGGTGGAAAAATCAAGGAATGTCCGAGATTTGTCCGACATTGGAAAATGAAAGTACTCTATCCCGTGCAGCTTTTTGCATGTATACATATATGCTATTAGAGAGTGGAGGAAAGCAGGAATTTAAAATGCCTCGTAGTAAAAAAGCTGCCCTTCCAGTGGTGGAATGGGCAGCAGTCTGTAGCTTAGATGTCTATTGAACTGAAATCAATCTCTAAATCATCATAGATTCCGGCTTTAACGGTGTCGGAAAAAGAATGATCTCCGGTATCCTCTAATTCAAAATTGTAAACGAGGATACGATTTTTTTCCGGGTCTACAATCCAGTACTCCCGGACACCTGCAGTACGGTATTTGAACAGCTTTGTAAAATAATCCATTCGTCTGCTGCCCGGAGAGACAATTTCGATGATCCAGTCCGGAGCACCTGTGCAGCCTTTGTCTGTGAGCTTGTCAAAGCTGCATATAACACTTATATCCGGCTCGACATAGTTTTTGTCATCTTTGTTCAAAAATACGGCAAACGGGGCAATGTCGACCTCACAGGAGCCGCCTTTTTTATCAATGTAGTCAGCAATCTTGCGATAGAGAGCCCCTAGTATCTGCTGGTGTCTTCGTGTTGGCGGCGCCATCATGTACATTTTGCCGTCGATCAGCTCTGCCCGCTGTCCGTCCGGCAGGGCATAAATATCATCAATGGTATATTCTTTGTTTTGCTGCAGTAATGGCATAGCTTCACTTCCTTTCAATGGAGTGTAAAACCGTTTGATTTTAAAGATTTAATGGCTTTTGGAATGTTCGTTTTAGCATTACTGACATTCGTATTTACGTTTATGAAGTAATGTTTTCAGCATAGAAAAACCACCCCGGAACTTTGACCGGTATCAGGGTGGCATTTCTATTAACCATTTTGCGAGGTCAACCCCTTGTGGGCGGTTGTTCCTTTTGTGTCTTTAATATAGCATATCTGACCGGGGCTTGCAAGGCTTTATGAAACCTTATATGCCTTCTCTTTTATCTGCCGGAAAAGCAAAATAAAGGTTGTTATCAGGACCATACTGACTCCTGATATGAAAAACCAAGTATTTACGCCGACTTTTTCTGCTATAGGGCTGCTTATCAACAGGCCCACAGGCATTGTTACGGAAGAAATCAGAGTAAGCACTGAAAACGCCCGCCCCATTTTTTCTGCGGCAACTGTTTCCTGTATATATGCAGTCAGAGGAATGGTGTGGATATTTCCGGAGGCGCCAAGGCAGATGCAGGTGGCGGCAAAGAAAATCCATCCTGCATACACCGGCGGAAGCATACCGCAGATTGCTGCTGAAATCCCCATTCCCAACAGTCCGATAAAAGAGGTCCTTATTTTTCTTTTGATCTTCAGCACACTGGAAAACAGAAGCGATGAAGCCATCATTCCAACTGCAAAAGCAAGCTCTACCGCACTTCCGTGTATTGCAGACAGCCGGAAATAGTCGCTGGTCATCAGCGGATAGAAAGAAGACAGCGGAGCATAAAAGAACATGCAAAGCGCTTCACATACGATCAGACAGAAAAGCTTTTTGTCCTGCTGAAAAACTTCTAAGCCTTCCTTAAACTGCAGAGCCATATTTTGACTTTCCATCCTCTGTTTTTCTAACTTAGGCACCTTTACAACCGCTAATGCTGCGCTTGCCAGGACGGCTCCGATGACGTCGCTCATCAAAACCACTGACATGGGAAATGCAGCATAGAGGGATGCGCCGATGATGGGTCCCAGGAAGAAGGAACCGGCATTCATTAACTGCATCCATCCATTTGTTTTTACAAGCTGTTCCGGCGGAACGAGCTGAGGAATGATGGATTGGATTGCCGGCTGCTGGAAGGTACTTCCCGTTCCTCTTACACACAGCATAATAAAAACAATCCATACAGGCAGGTCAAAAAAATGTAGTAAAACAGCATAGACCATAGCGATGATTCCCATTGTCATATCTGAAAAGATGCAAATAAATTTACGGTTTATCCGGTCAGCGGCAATTCCTGCAAGAGGACTGAACAAGGTCATGGGCAGATATGCTACAAGTCCGGATATTCCCAGCATTAACGGTGAGGAAGTCTTTTCGGCAAGCCACCAGATCAGCGCAAACTGAACGCCATGACTTCCCAGTAATGATATTGCCTGTCCCAGGGCAACTATTAAAAATTTGGATTTCCATTTACTTGTTTTGTACATAATACTTATCCTTTCTGTGTTGTTGAATGTTACATGAAAAAGGACAATAAAAAAGGATAACTCATTATTCAGAGTTATCCGCAGCTTACTTTGTGCAGTTAGACTGAAATGGACATAATAAAAAAGGCAATATGAAAAGATCAGGCCCCTTTTTTAACTTCCCGGTGTGGCACAACACCAAACAGTATGCTATAATGGGGGAAACGTGCAAAAAGCAAAGGGAAATTTAAAGGAGTAAATGGATATGAAACTGACAACGATCAAAGAGCTGTATAAAAACAGAGAAGATTATTTGGATAAAGAAGTCACCATAGGCGGATGGGTACGGAGCATCCGGGATTCCAAGACGTTTGGGTTTATTGTTGTAAACGACGGTTCCTTTTTTGAACCGCTGCAGGTTGTGTACCACGATAAAATGGAAAATTTTGCAGAGATTTCCAAACTTAATGTAGGGGCGGCGATCATTGTAAAAGGAACGCTTGTGGCAACGCCGCAGGCAAAGCAGCCTTTTGAGATCCAGGCAGAGGAAGTGACAGTGGAAGGAGCTTCCGCGCCGGATTATCCGCTGCAGAAGAAACGCCACAGTTTTGAGTTCTTAAGGACGATTGCCCATCTCCGGCCGAGAACGAATACATTCCAGGCTGTATTCCGGGTAAGATCCCTGACCGCCTATGCGATCCACAAATTTTTCCAGGAGAGAGGATTTGTCTATGTGCACACTCCTCTGATCACAGGAAGCGATTGCGAAGGAGCAGGGGAAATGTTCCGTGTAACCACATTGGATATGGAAAACGTTCCAAAGAATCCGGACGGTACGGTGGACTATTTCCAGGATTTCTTTAACAAAGAGACAAACCTTACAGTCAGCGGTCAGTTAAACGGAGAGACTTACGCCCAGGCTTTCCGGAATATTTATACGTTCGGACCCACGTTCCGTGCGGAAAATTCCAATACGACAAGACATGCGGCAGAGTTCTGGATGATCGAGCCTGAGATGGCCTTTGCAGATCTTGATGATAATATGGCTCTTGCAGAATCCATGCTGAAATACGTGATCAGCTATGTGTTGGAAAATGCGCCGGAAGAGATGAATTTCTTCAATTCTTTTGTAGATAAAGGACTTCTTGACCGTCTGAATAATGTCGTTTCTTCTGACTTCGCGAGAGTGACTTATACAGAAGCGATTGAAATACTGGAAAAGAACAATGATAAATTTGAATATAAAGTATCCTGGGGAGCAGACCTTCAGACAGAACATGAACGTTATCTGACAGAGGAAGTTTACAAGCGTCCGGTATTTGTAACGGACTATCCGAAGGATATCAAAGCTTTCTATATGAAGATGAATGATGACAATAAAACGGTTGCAGCAGTAGACTGTCTTGTTCCGGGAATCGGGGAGATCATCGGAGGAAGCCAGAGGGAAGATGATTATGATAAGCTGGCTGCCCGCATGAAGGAGCTGGGACTGAAGGAAGAAGATTACGGATTTTATATGGATCTTCGGAAATATGGTTCTACAAGGCACTCCGGATTTGGACTTGGCTTTGAAAGATGTATTATGTATTTGACGGGAATGAGCAATATCAGAGATGTGATCCCATTCCCAAGAACAGTAAACAACTGTGAACTGTAAAGAGGGACAGAGCCGAAGGAGGTTCGTATGAGTATGAATATATTAGTAGTGGATGATGAGCGGGAAATTGCGGATGTAATTGAATTATATCTGCAAAATGACCAGTATACGGTGTACAAGTTTTACACCGGGCAGGATGCGCTGGACTGCATTTTTGAAAAGAAGATCGATCTGGCTATTCTGGATGTCATGCTTCCGGATATCGACGGTTTTGAGATCCTGAAAAGGATTCGGGAGAAATATACATTTCCGGTGATCATGTTGACGGCGAAAACAGAGTATATGGACAAGATCACCGGACTGACTATGGGAGCGGATGACTATATCCCCAAGCCTTTTAACCCGCTGGAGCTGATCGCCCGCGTGAAAGCACAGCTTAGGCGTTATACACAGTATAACGACGGAGGCAAGGAACAGGGAGACATTATAGATTTCGGCGGACTTGTGCTGAACCGGACTTCCCATGAATGTGTTTATAATGAAGTGCCGCTTACTCTGACTCCCATTGAGTTTGATATTTTGTGGCTTCTGTGTGAGAACAGGGGAAAGGTGATCAGCTCAGAAGAACTTTTTGAGAAAGTATGGCATGAGCAGTATTATAAAAACAGCAACAATACGGTTATGGTACATATCCGTCACCTGCGGGAGAAAATGAGTGTACCGACCGGAACTTCAGACTTTATCAAGACAGTATGGGGAGTAGGTTATAAAGTTGAAGAATAATTATCGTAAATTAAAATTCAGTATTCTGCTTCAGACAGTGCTTGTAACGGCGCTGACTGTATTAGTTGGCGGCTTTCTTCTGAATTATGTGATCGACGGCGTGTACAATGACAGCTTTGCAACGACGTTTGTAAAGGTGCTGGTCGCATTTGATGTGGAAGAACAGACCGCCATTGATTTATATTGGCGTCTGTTGGGAGATAATAAGGTGTTTTTTATGATCCTGGGCTTCCTTCTTCTTTTTGCGCTTTTCTTTTATGTGGCGTTGTCAAAGATGACGAAATACCTGGATCAGGTAGGGGATGGAATTGAAAACATTATTTCAGAATCTACAGAGCCGATCCATCTGATCACGGAGCTTAAACCTATTGAGATCCGTCTAAATCAAGGCGACGCTGAAGCGTCAGGAATTGGAAGCAACTGAAGGAGAAAAGAAGAAGAATGACCTGGTTTTGTTTCTTGCCCACGATCTGAAAACACCCCTTACATCCATTGTGGCTTATCTTGCTATGCTGGAGGCGCATCCTGATATGCCCCGGGAGGAAAGAGAAAAATATACCCATATTTCTCTGGAAAAGGCGATTCGTCTGGGAGAACTGATCAACGAATTTTTTGATATTACAAAATTTAATCTCCAGGATATTGAGCTGGAGCCGGTAGAAGTAAATCTATCCATGATGCTGGAACAGATTGCGGATGAACTCTATGCGGTCCTGCAGGAAAAAGATCTGACCTGCGAAGTAGAGGCAGAGGACAATCTGAATATATATGGAGATCCGGACAAGCTTGCCCGGGTATTTGATAATATTTTAAGAAATGCAATTGCCTATTGCTATGCAGGAACAAAAATCCGTATAGAGGCGCATAAGAAGAAAAATGATATTGAGATCATTTTTTCCAATCAGGGGGAACGGATTCCAGGCACAAAGCTGCAGACAATATTTGAAAAATTCTACCGGCTGGATGATTCCAGATCCAGTGAAACAGGAGGGGCAGGCTTGGGGCTTGCCATTGCCAAAGAAATCGTAGAACTCCATGGAGGCAGGATCATGGCAAAGAGTGACGATGAACAAACACAATTTATTGTGCTGCTTCCATCCAGAAACAAGCAGGAGGAGAAAGAAGAAATTGAAATTCATTCACATCGCAGACGTACATTTAGGAGTTCGTCCAGAGGCAGGAAAGGCTTACAGCGAAAAGCGGGACACCGAAATCTGGGAGACATTTCGAAAGATAATCATGATATGTGAGGAGGAGAAAACAGATCTTCTCCTGATTGCCGGCGACCTCTTTCACCGGCAGCCGCTTTTAAGGGAACTGAAAGAGGTGAACGACATGTTTGGCTCCCTCTCCCATACAGAAGTGGTAATGATCGCCGGCAACCATGATTATATCAAGCCGGGAGCTTACTACGGACGTTTTGACTGGGAACCGAATGTTCATATGCTGGCAGGAAAGGAGCCATCTGAAGTTCAGATTCCCAAGCTGAAAACATCTGTCTGCGGATGCAGTTATCATGAGCGCAAGATTACGGAAACATTGTATGACAAAGCTTTGCCTTCGGGAGAAATGGATTATGAGATCCTTTTGCTCCATGGAGGGGATAAAGAGCATCTTCCCATTGACAAGGCTAAGATAGAAAAATTAGGCTATGACTACACGGCGCTTGGCCATATTCACAAGCCAACGTGTCTGATTCCGGGAAAAGCGGCTTATGCAGGAGCGCTGGAACCTACGGATATCAATGATACGGGAAAGCATGGATATATCAGAGGGGAGATAACAAAAGAGGGGTGCCGCTTTACATTTGTCCCGTTTGCAACGAGGGAATATGTTCATCTTGCTTTGAATGTGAAGGTGGAAATGAGTGGATTTTCTTTAAGAAACGTGATTCAGAAAACCATAGAAGAAAACGGGAAAGAGAACATTTATAAGTTTCTTTTAAAAGGATATCGTGATCCGGAGATCCGGTTTGACCTGACTCAGATGGATGTATATGGAAATATTGCAGAAATTACAGATGAGACAAAGCCGGCTTATGACTTTGAAAAACTATATGAAAAAAATAAGGACAATTTGCTGGGAAGTTATATCGCAAGCTTTGCAAATGCTGAAAAAGACAGTATGGAATATGAAGCGCTGTGTGCCGGGGTACTTGCGCTGATGGAGACAAAAGGGGAGAGTTATGAAGATTCTTAAGCTGGAGCTGCAAAATTTTGGAAAATTTCAGAACGAGGTCCTGGAGCTTAATGATGGGATACAGCTCTTTTACGGAGAAAATGAGTCGGGAAAGACAACGATTCACACATTTATCAAGAGTATGCTTTTTGGTATGGAGAGAGGCCGGGGAAGGGCAGCAGCAAATGATACATTTTCCCGCTATGAGCCGTGGGAAAATCCGGGATATTATGCAGGGGCAATGGAATTTGAGTGCGGGAAAAAGCGGTTTCGTCTGGAGAGGAGCTTTGATAAATATTCCAAACGGGCGTCCCTTGTCTGTCTTGATGACGGAGAAGAATTTTCGTTGGAACAGGGCGATCTTATGATGCTGCTTCCGGAACTTGATCCGGAAGGATATTCGGATACGCTGTATATAGGGCAGGCAGGGGCGCGTACAGGCCGGAATCTGGCGGCCCGCCTGAAAGATTATGCTACGAATTATTATGTGACAGGCGACAGCGAGCTCAATTTAACAGCGGCAAGGAATGCCCTGGACGAACAGAAGAAACAGCTGGATCGTCAGATGAAGGAGAAGCTGGAGAAAAAGCAGAGACAAAGGGAAAAGCTGGAACAGGAATCTTCCTACATATGGCGGGATGTGCACCGACTGGATGAAGAACTGGAGCGGATAGATGAAGCGCTGGAGAGAAAAGAAGCGGAAGAGAAGGAAAAAGAAAACCGCCGTGTCCTGGATGATATCCGCCCGAACAAATGGAGGATCCATCCTCTGGAAGTGGCGGGGGTTTTACTTGTCATAGTAGGGGCCTTTGTGCTGATCGCACGGCCATGGAACTATCTGGTGGCAATCATTATTGCACTGATCGGCGGAATTTACAGTTGGAATCGTCTGAAAGAAGGGAAGAAAAGGCAGAAAACCCCTCCGGAGCTTATGCTGGAAGAGATCACACCTGAAGAAGAGCTGTCTTCCCGTGAGAAGCTCCTCTGGGAGAGGACGTTGTTTTTTAATGAGAAAGAAGAAAAGCGTATCCAGTATGAAAATCTTCAGGAACAGCTGGCTGAACTGGAGGAATTTGACCAGTCTTATAAGAGACTGGAAGAAAAAAAGGCAGCTGTCTTGCTGGCTTCCCAGCGGCTGTTGGAAGTGTCCGGTAAGATGCAGGGACAGCTTCAGCAGGATCTGAATCGCACAGCGTCTGATGTGATAAGCAGCGTGACGGGCGGAAAATATACAAGACTGATCACGGAAGAAGATCTGCGCTTAAG
>OLVT01002911.1_pt1 | contig 10910 bp, 9 predicted proteins | sample 1673241 | NCBI WGS metagenome assembly OLVT01 (sample SAMEA3178936, study PRJEB25190) | human gut metagenome | biome: human gut; feature: human-associated habitat; material: faeces | place: Austria | collected 2013 | reverse complement strand
GCGAGAGTGCAAAGCACGTAGCAATCTGGTATCAAAGGGGTCAAAATACCTTTTGGCTCCAACATCATTGCTATGTAAAAGAGGAAACAGAAATTATCACATCTATCCTGTTTCCTCTTTACATGTTCTCTACTCAATCAGTCCGATTGCCTCGTTAATGCTTTTCACTCCAATGATTTTGATCCCACCAATACTCTTCACGCTATCCAGAGATACTTCTGGCACAATACACGTCTCAAATCCAAGCTTCTTCGCCTCTGCCACCCGCTGTTCCGGCATATTTACCGCACGGACTTCTCCGCTTAATCCAACTTCTCCAAACACAATCGTCCGTTCATCAAATGGTCTGTTCTTATAGCTTGATACGATCGCCATCACGATTCCAAGGTCTATCGCGGGTTCATTGATCTTGATACCTCCGGCAATATTCACATAGGCATCATAATTTCCAAGATGATATCCAATCCTTTTTTCCAAAACCGCCATCAGAAGGTTCACCCTGTTGTAATCTGTTCCTGCTGCTGTTCTTCTTGGCATTCCAAAATTGCTTTCGCATACCAGCGCCTGGATTTCCAGCAAGATCGGACGTGTTCCTTCCATAGAACATGCCACAACAGATCCGGATGCATTTTCTGGGCGCCCATTCAGCATAAATTCTGATGGATTTTCCACCTCCCGAAGACCATCTCTTCGCATTTCAAATACACCAATCTCATTCGTCGAACCAAAACGATTTTTCACTCCTCGAAGAATCCGGTAAGATGCATGCCTGTCTCCTTCAAAATATAGAACCGTATCTACCATATGTTCCAATACTCTTGGACCGGCGACAGTTCCTTCTTTTGTAACATGTCCGACAATAAAAATCGAAATCCCAAGCCCTTTTGCAAGCTGCATCAGCGTATTTGTTGCCTCTCTGACCTGCGACACACTTCCCGGTGCGGAACCGACTTCTTCACTGTACATTGTCTGAATCGAATCAATGATCACGGTATCTGGTTTTTCCTTTTCAATCACATTGCGGATCAGTTCCAGATTAGTCTCACAAAGCAAAAGCAGATGATCATTAAATTCTCCCATCCTCTGTGCACGCAATTTAATCTGGCGAAGCGATTCTTCCCCTGATATGTACAAAACCTTTCGTTCTTTTTTTGCCAGTTTCTGACACACCTGCAGGAGCAGCGTTGACTTACCGATTCCCGGATCACCGCCTACCAGAATCAGGGAACCCGGTACGATTCCGCCTCCCAGTACACGATCCAGTTCTTTAATCTCGGTTGTCACCCGCTCTTCATTCTCTGTCTTTACTTCTGACAATGGTACAATACGAATCTCTTTTGCCGCTTTAACTGCTGCCGTATTCGACGTTGTCACACACTCTTCCACGAAAGAATTCCATTCCTTGCACATTGGGCACTGCCCCAGCCATTTTGATTCTTCATGCCCACAATTCTGGCAGAAAAAAACCGACTTTTTTGCCTTCGCCATATTCCATCTCCTTATCTATCTTAAAAAAATACCAACTGCTTCTCTTGCCTGTTCCCAGTTTATACACTTTCGGTAAAGAAAGAGCCTGCCGAAGCAGACTCTTTTACTTTTCTTAAATACCTATGTACTTCAAACAACTCTTGCTGTAATCATTGTCCTACTTTCTTACAACCTTGATCTCAACGCTTTCTTTTCCAAGTTCCGCACTTACACTAAGCTTTGCGCTTAAGTTTGTCTTCATATCACCAACATTCATATCATTCATATATACGATATAATCTGTATCCGGTTCAAGTTCCAGTGTGATCTGTGCATCTCCTGTCCCTGATACCTTGAATGAGATCACATCTTCTGATACTTCAAAATGCTCTACTGCAGTTCCCGGAACAGATTCATATACGAACATTCCATTCTTTTCAAGCTTTGTAATCTCTTTGAATGTCTTTACTTTATATATATCTCCCTGAAATTCAAATCCATCCTTTTTTGTCTTTGTATCCAGAGTGTAATCACCGAAACTGAGTGTTCCGTCTAATTCACTTCTGATGAGCTCTTTGACTACTGTCATTGTTCAAATCCTCCTAATGGTCTTTCTCTTTCGACTTGCGGACTGTGAATTTTCCACACATCCGAACCGTTTTTCTTATTATATAATAAAACTTCTTCTTTTGCTAGTTGTTTATCTCTCTGACTGTAAATTTTATTTCCTTTTTAGAAATACCGGCTTCCACATGATCCCCACGTTTGATCTCTCCATTCAGAAGTGCTTCTGCAAGTTTGTCTTCCAGTTGGCTCTGTACTGCCCTTCTCAGCGGTCTTGCACCATACTTCTTGTCACTTCCGGTCTCAACAATATGCTTCTTCACCGAATCACGCACAACCAGTGTAATTTCAAGCTGCTCTTTTGCTCTCTGCACAACTTCTTTACACATCAGCCCTACAATCTTCTTCATATTGTCCTCATTCAGCGGATGGAATACGATGATCTCATCAATACGGTTCAGGAACTCGGGACGGAATAACTGCTTTACTTCGTCCATCACATTTGCTTTCATACGCTTGTAATCCGCCTTCTGGTCTTCCTGCTGGGTAAATCCAAGCTTCTTCGGTTCAATGATCGCCTTGGCACCTGCATTGGACGTCATAATGATAACCGTATTGCGGAAATCTACTTTTCTTCCCTGCGAATCCGTAATATGCCCGTCATCCAGTACCTGAAGTAAAATATTAAACACATCCGGATGTGCTTTCTCAATCTCATCAAACAAAATGACAGAATATGGATTTCTGCGTACTTTTTCGCTGAGCTGTCCGCCATCCTCATGTCCCACATAACCCGGAGGCGATCCGATCATCTTGGATACACTGTGCTTCTCCATATATTCGGACATATCTACCCGGATCATATCCTCTTCATTGCCAAAGAGTGCTTCTGCAAGAGCTTTGGAAAGCTCTGTCTTTCCAACACCGGTAGGTCCAAGGAATAAGAATGAACCGATCGGACGTGCCGGATCTTTTAATCCCACTCTTCCTCGTTTTACTGCTTTGGAAAGTGCCTGGATTGCCTCTTCCTGACCGATCACACGCTTTTCCAGTGTTTTATCCAGCTTTTTCAGGCGTTCACTCTCAGATTCATTCAGTCTTGTTACCGGGATCCGTGTCCACATGGAAATTACATCCGCAACATCTTCTTCGGTAACCGGAACCTTTTTCTTTTCATTCTTTTTATTGAAACGCTTTTTCGCCTGCTCTAATTTCTTTTCTTCTTCCTTCTGTTCTCTGTGGAGCTCCGATGCCTTTTCAATATCTCCTGCTTTCAGCGCCGCTTCTTTTTCCTGTTCCAGCTTTCCACAGCGGATTTCTGTCCCAACAATATTCTCCGGCACTTTAAATCCGCGAAGTTTTATTTTTGAACAGCTTTCATCCAACACATCAATTGCCTTATCCGGAAGAAAACGGTCATTGATATAACGGCATGACATATGAACTGCCGCTTTCAACGCGTCCTCTTCGATCTCCACATCATGATGAGCCTCATATTTTTCTTTCAGACCTTCCAGGATCCGGATACACTCGTCTTCTGTCGGTTCTTCAACCGTAACCGGCTGGAATCTTCGTTCCAGAGCCGCATCCTTCTCAATATACTTGCGATATTCCGTAAGAGTTGTTGCACCGATCAGCTGCATCTCCCCTCTTGCCAGAGATGGTTTCAGAATATTGGATGCATCAATCGCGCCCTCTGCACCACCGGCACCGATAATGGTATGAAGTTCATCTAAGAAAAGGATAATATTGCCCGCCGTCTTTACCTCACGGATCAGTTTTTTCATGCGCTCTTCAAATTCACCACGATACTTGGAGCCTGCAATCATCCCCGGAAGATCCAGCACCATGATCCGCTTATCTTTCATGCTTTCCGGAACAATTCCTTCCGCGATCTGTCTTGCAAGTCCTTCCACGATTGCTGTCTTACCGACTCCCGGCTCTCCCACAAGGCACGGATTATTCTTGGTCCGTCTGCTCAGGATCTCCATGATACGTGCAATTTCTTTTTCACGTCCAATAACCGGATCCAGCTTTCCTTCTCTTGCTTCCTGTGTCAGATCCGTACTGTACTGGTCTATAATTCCGCCAACAGTTTCCCCATCCTTCTGATTCTCCATATACTCTTTCGGATCGATTCCCGCCGCGAGCAGAAGATCCTGAAAAAGCTTTTGAATATTTACATTCAGAGTCATCAACATACGGGTAGCCACACAATCTCCATCTTTGAGCATTGCAAGCAGAAGATGTTCGGTTCCGACTTTTTCAGATGCAAGCTGCACTGCCTCATTCTGGCTTTCTTCCAGAATATATCGAAGTCTCGGACTGTACTCCAGATGCTTTCTTTCCTTCTTAGCTGCCTCAGGAGCAGATACAAGGATATCCATTGCTTTTTCCATCTGTTCTTCATCGACTTTATTCTTATCAAGCACTTGCCCTGCAACTCCGGTAAAAACCCTCTTAAGCCCGAAAAGAAGATGTTCTGTCCCAACATATGGATGCTTCAGTTCGGCTGCAATCTTCCGTGCCATATTCAGCGCTTCCTGCGCCTGCCTTGTATATTGCTTTTCTGCCATATAATTTTAGTCTCCTTTTTTCAATCTATCTCTGTTCATAATCTGCATAGATCTCATCTACCAGTTCATGAACTTCTTCTTTCGTAATGTTTTTGCAACTTCCTTTTGCCAGAAGTACCCGAAGCTGCTCTTTCAGATCCTGCAAAGCTTCCAGCTTATCTTCATCAATACAGATCACCGCACCTCTTCGTCTGTCAAGCTGAAGAAAACCTTCCTGCCGCAGGACATTGTATGCCTTATTCACTGTATGCATATTGATTCCAATATTATCTGCCAGCTGTCTCACAGACGGCAAAGTATCTCCTTCATGAATCGTCGAAGTGGCAATTCCCATAATGATCTGATTCCTGAGCTGTATATAAATCGCCTCATCACTGTTAAAATCAATTTCAATCAGCATAAAACGCACTCCTTTTTCTATTGTACCGGCATCGCCATTGTTATATTTATGTTAGCACAGACGACACTTTTTGTAAAGGAAACAGTATGTAAAAAAGCACTACCTCTTCTTACTCACACTTTTTTGTGCTTTCCGTTTCAGAAGTAATGCTTTTCATTTCTTATTTCCGATTTCTTTCTCTCACGTTCAAACCTCTTCAACCTAAAATTTTCTTCAGATCCTCATCTACTGTACTGATCGGGGTAATCTGATACTCTTGTACCAGGTAATTCAGAACATTCGGTGACACAAACGCCGGAAGCGTCGGACCCAGGTAAATATTTTTGATTCCGAGCGCCAGAAGTGTCAGCAGAATCGCAACCGCTTTCTGTTCATACCATGACAGGATCATAGACAGTGGAAGTTCATTTACCTCACATCCAAACGCTTCTGCAAGAGCAATTGCAACTTTAATCGCACTGTACGCATCATTACACTGTCCCATATCCAAAATTCTTGGAATCCCCTCAATTTCTCCGAGCCTCAGATCATTCAATCTGTATTTTCCACATGCCAGCGTCAGGATGATCGTATCCATCGGTGTCTTTTTCGCAAATTCCGTATAGTAGCTCCGACCTGGTGCTGCGCCATCACAGCCTCCGATCAGAAAGAAATGCCTGATTTTCCCCTGCTTTACCAAATCCACGATCTTTCCTGCATTTTCCAGAACTGCGTTGTGTGCAAATCCGGTCATCACGGTTGTTCCTCCATTGATCCCTGTCATCGGATGATCTTCCGGATATCCACCGCATTCCAATGCTTTTGCAATAACCGGCGTAAAATCTTTGTCCGCACCAATATGAACCATCTCCGGATAAGACACCACCGAAGTTGTAAACACCCGGTCTGCATAGCTCTGTCTGACCGGCATCAGACAATTTGTCGTAAATAAAATTGGCGCAGGAATATTATGGAACTCAAATTGCTGGCTCTGCCAGGCCGTTCCGAAATTGCCTTTCAAATGCGGATATTCCTTTAATTTTGGATATCCGTGTGCCGGAAGCATTTCACTGTGCGTATAAATATTAATGCCTTTATCTTTGGTCTGCTCCAGAAGCAGCTTCATATCATGCAGATCATGACCACTGACTACAATAAACGGTCCCTTTTCTATCGTAAGCGGAACTTCTGTCGGAATTGGATCTCCATAGCTTTCCGTGTTTGCTTTATCCAGAAGTTCCATGCAGCGCAGGTTGATTTTACCGGTTTCTATGACTACCGGAAGCAGTTCTTCCATCCCTTTTTCTTCTCCCAGAATCCTCATTCCCTTATAAAAAAAATTCATAATCTCCGCATCCACATATCCCAGTGCCCATGCATGATAAGCATATGCCGCAGTCCCTCGTAAGCCAAACAAGATCAATGACTTTAACGAACGGATATCTTCCGGTGCCTCCCAGATCTTCTGTACATTATAAGCATCTTTTCCTGGTTTTCTGTTTTCTGCTTCTTCTCTGATCTCATCTGACAGTTTTTTCACTGTATCACTGTTGAAATTTACATTTGTAATCGTGGTAAACAGACCTTTTAACATCAGTTCATCCGAAGATCTGCTTCTTTCATTTTCAGTAACTGCCCTTGCCAGCCGAATCAGTTCACCAGTCAGTTCATCTTGAAGATTTGCTGTATCCGACTTTTTTCCACATACACCTGCATGTCCTTCGCAGCCCGTATTATGAGCGGTCTGCTGACATTGAAAGCAAAACATTTCATCCATTTCTTTTTCCTCCATGCTTTTTTAATAGCATGTCAGAATATAGAAAATCTATACCAGTGGAACATTTTTCTTTTTTATTCAAATAATATTTTTCAAACATCCGGACTATGGTTCACAAGCCAAAAAGGATAGCTCCACAGACTTTCATCTGCAAGCTATCCTTTTCTGCACGATTCTATTTCAGATTTTTTATTCTACGATGAGTCCTTCTTTTTCAATCACATCGATTACCTGAGTCACATACTTTTCGCAAAGCTCGTCCGTCGCCGCTTCAACCATGACACGGATTACCGGTTCCGTTCCACTTTCACGGACAAGGATTCTTCCGTCATCTCCAAGTGCTTCTGCAACTGCATCGACTGCTTTGACCACTTCCGGATTCTCCCTTGCTGTCTTCTTATCTGCCACACGCACATTTTTCAGAAGCTGTGGATAGATCTTCACTTCTTCTGTCAGCTGTCCGAGGGACTGTTTGGTCTCCATGATAACTTCCATCAGCATCAGAGAAGTCAGAATACCATCTCCTGTCGTCGCATGCTTACTGAAAATAATATGTCCGGACTGTTCGCCGCCCAGCATGAATCCATTCTTGACCATGTTCTCATAGACATATTTGTCGCCGACCTGTGTCTTTTCGTACTTCATGCCAATCTTGTCGCATGCCTTATAAAGTCCAAGATTCGACATGATAGTAGTAACGATTGTATCGTCTTTTAACTGACCATGTTCTTTCATATATTTGCCACACACATAAAGGATCAGATCCCCGTCAACAACATTTCCATTCTCATCAACAGCGATGCAGCGGTCCGCATCTCCATCGTATGCAAATCCGACATCCAGACCATTTTCTTTTACATATTCCTGGAGCACGTTAATATGTGTAGAACCGCAATTTGTGTTGATATTGGTTCCATCCGGCTCATTATTGATCACATAAGTTTTTGCTCCAAGTGCATCAAATACGCTTTTGGCAATACTTGAAGAACTTCCGTTGGAACAATCCAGTCCGACTTTCACCTCTTTAAAAGAACGGGTTGCCAGACTGATCAAATGTCCGATATAACGGTTTCTTCCTGCTGCATAATCTACGGTTCTTCCGATCGCCTCTTTTTTAGCAAGCGGAATTTCTCCGGATTCCCCATCAATATAAGCTTCCACTTTGGCTTCTACTTCTGCTTCCAGCTTCTGACCTTTACTGTTGATCACTTTGATTCCATTATCATAGTACGGGTTATGGCTTGCAGAAATCATGATTCCGCAGTCAAAATCTTCGGTTCTTACCACGTAAGACACGCTTGGAGTCGTCGTCACATGAAGAAGATATGCATCTGCTCCTGACGCAGTAAGTCCTGCCGCCAGTGCATATTCAAACATATAGCTGCTTCTTCTGGTATCTTTACCGATCACGATTCTTGCCTTGTGTTCCTGTCCGTAATACCAGCCAAGATAACGTCCTACCTTAAACGCATGCTCTACTGTCAGTACTACATTGGCTTCTCCACGGAATCCATCTGTTCCGAAATATTTACCCATAATTATTATCTCTCCTCCGGCTTAAAGCCTTTCTTTATTCTGCAAATCTTGCCGTCTGTTCCCGGATCAGCTGCTGATCTTCAAAATAGTTGATCTTCATCGCATCTTTTACTTCTTTTAAAGTCTGTGCTGCCACTTTTTCAGCTTCAATACTTCCTTTATGAAGAATCTCGTAGATCTCCGGAATCTTCCTCTCCAGTTCTTTTCTTCTTGCACGGATCGGTGCAAGCTCTTCCTGCATAACCGCATTCAGAAACTTCTTAACCTTAACGTCACCAAGTCCACCACGTCTGTAATGATCCTTCAATTCATCCAGATTCTTATAATCCGGCAGATATTTTTCAAAATGTTCATCTGTACAGAATGCATCCAGATAAGTGAAAACGGAATTTCCTTCTACCTGTCCCGGATCAGATACCTTCAAATGATTCGGATCTGTATACATTCCCATGATCTTCTGTCTTACTTCTTCCTCGGAATCAGACAGATAAATACAGTTACCAAGGGATTTACTCATCTTTGCTTTTCCATCCGTTCCAGGAAGACGGCAACAGCTTTCGTTCTCCGGAATCAGCGCTTTCGGCATAACCAATGCTTCTCCATATACACTGTTGAATTTGTGTACGATCTCACGGCACTGTTCGATCATCGGAAGCTGATCCTCACCTACCGGTACAGTCGTTGCCTTAAACGCTGTGATATCTGCTGCCTGGCTGATCGGATAAGTAAAGAATCCTACCGGAATACTTGCTTCAAAATTACGCATCTGGATCTCCGATTTAACCGTTGGGTTTCTCTGAAGACGGGATACCGTAACCAGATTCATATAATAAAAAGAAAGTTCTGTCAGTTCCGGTACCTGTGACTGGATGAAAATCGTGGATTTCTCCGGATCCAGTCCGCATGACAGATAATCCAGTGCAACCTCAATAATATTCTGACGTACCTTTTCCGGGTTATCTGCATTATCAGTCAGTGCCTGTGCATCTGCGATCATGATAAAGATCTTGTCATATTCTCCGGAATTCTGCAGTTCTACTCTTCGCTTTAAGGATCCAACATAATGTCCGACATGAAGCCGTCCGGTTGGTCTGTCACCTGTTAAAATAATTTTCTCCATTGTTTTTATGTTCCTCTCTGTCTTATTATTCCTGTCTTTTCTTTATTCTTCTTTGTCCGTATCCTCAGCCGGAAGCTCAGATGTACAGTATGCACATCTGGTTGCCGCGATCGGGATTTCTGACATGCAGTACGGGCAGATCTTCGTAGCCGGTGCTGCCGGTGCTTCTTCCTCCTTCTTAAGCAGCTTTTCTGTTCTTGAAGCAAGATTATTCATCACTTTTACAAAACAAAAAATAACAAGTGCCATCAGAAGAAAGTTGATCACCGCTGTAATAAAATTGCCATAATTGATCGTGTCATTCTCCCCGGATCCGATACGGATCACCCAGTTGGAAAAATTGACTCCACCAGTCAGAAGACTGATCACCGGCATGATCATATCATTTACAAGAGAATTCTCTTCTTTCGTTCCTTTTAGTCTTCTGCGCCACATAAGGATATTGTACTACATTCCAAACAGGATTTCCACTATAATTCCGCACACTACACTGATTCCGTAAAGTGTTGCGACGATCATCACATTCTTCTTCCAACTATGGTTCGTCTTAAAAAGCACGATCAGTCCGATTCCGGCACATGACAAAAGTCCGGCAAACATACTGCCGACATTTAAGACTCCCTCAAGATAAAATTTCGTAATTGTAATAGAAGCTGCGCAGTTCGGAATCAGGCCGACAAGACCAGCCAGAAAAATTCCGGCAATTGGATAATGCGTCACCACGTTCATGACCTCTTCCATTCCAATCCACTCCACAACTGCATTTAACGCAAAAGAAATTACATATATAAATACCAGAATCTGTACCGAATGGATGAGTGCTGATTTTACAATGCTTCCTTCTTCACAGTGACAGTGGTCATGCTCACAGATATCATGAATGTGCAGCCCTCTCTGGTATCCTTTTCCTAGCACCCGCACTCCGATATCAACCAGAATCCCTGCAACAATACCAACGATGATCTTTCCGATTAAAATTGCCATGATCTTACGGACATCCGCCTGCTCTGAGATCAGGATTGGAAGCATCTCATCTGATGTAGACAGAAAAACAGCGATCATCGTTCCAACTGTGATGACTCCGCCGGAATACAGATTTGCTGCTGCTGCCGAAAATCCGCACTGCGGGACAACGCCCAGGATTCCACCGATCACAGGTCCTTTTTTCCCTGCTCCAAGAAGCATCCGCACCGTCTTCTGACCGGCTTTATTCTCCAGATATTCCATCGCAAGGTATGTCAGAAAAAGGAAAGGTATCAGTTTCACAGTGTCAATTGTTGTATCTTTTAGTATATCTATAAACAGTTCCATCTTGTATCTCCCTTCTTGGTTTCACTATTCTAATCCGTTTTGTCATTTTACACTGTCGCTGACAAAAAAGCAAGTAGAATAAATTAGTGTGGCAAAGCAACAGAAATAAATGGGATAAATTCAAGTTGAACAAAATCGCTGCGCGATGGCCTGCCAAGGCTGTGGCGCAGCTTTCTTTTT
>OLVT01002909.1_pt1 | contig 10916 bp, 28 predicted proteins | sample 1673241 | NCBI WGS metagenome assembly OLVT01 (sample SAMEA3178936, study PRJEB25190) | human gut metagenome | biome: human gut; feature: human-associated habitat; material: faeces | place: Austria | collected 2013 | reverse complement strand
GGGATATGGCTATAAAGAAAAAGGCGGAACCCATGAAAAATTTGCTGACCAGATGGCAAAGAAAACAGTTATCAATCGTCTTTGCAAGATGATTACCAATACATATGGAGATGAGGCTGTGATTGATACATTTGAGCGTCTGGAAGAGGCGGATGGAGAGGATAGAATCGCAGCAGATGTGGCTTATGAAATTTCTCAGAACGCCAATAAAGAGGAATTTGTTATTGATGAACCGGCACAGATTGAGGAAAAATCACTGGCTCCGACTATGGCAGATGTTACGAAAGCATCGGAGAAAGAGTCTGTTCCGGCGGAGAATAGTGAAAAACCATTGCCAGATTTTATGAAAGCTGAATAAATCAATCAGGGCGGTTTGTCCGCCCTTGAAGAAAGGAAACGATATGAAGAAAATTCATTTTCATTTAGGGATTGGATTTAGTACGGCTTGCCATGATGAAGTCGTTGAATTTGAAGATAATGCAACAAATGAAGAAATCGAAGAGGAATTTAATGAATGGGTTAATGGATACGAAGATTGTTCATGGTGGGAGGAAGAATGATAAGCACATTACAACAGGTATACGAAGATATGGAACACGGAGTTTACGACTTTACAAAGGATGGTAAGTGTTCATCTTGTGGGGCTTGCTGTGGAAATTATCTTCCATTATCTTCCGGTGAAATCAAAGAAATTAAGCGGTATATAAAGAAACACCATATTAAGGAACAGAAGCACATGATTGTTCCAACAAGAGAAGCGCTTTGGGACATGACGTGTCCATTCCTTGATACGAGCAAGGAAAAGGATAAATGTACTATCTACAGTGTGAGACCGAAAATTTGTAGATGTTTTATTTGAAACCAACCACCGAGTAAGGTAAGAGAAAACAAGGAAATGTTCTGGAGAACCAGAAAACCATGCGACATGAGAGAAACATTTTTCGAGGGGGAATTATGACGGTAGGAGAAAAGATACGGGTAGTTAGGAAAGAAAAAGGACTTTCTCAAAAAGATTTAGCTAAAAAACTAAACATTGCAACAGGAACTTTACAACAATATGAAGCAGATAAAAGAAAAGTTACTGTTGAAAAACTGATGGATATTGCTTTTGAACTTGAGGTTTCAGTGGGAAGATTGATCCCATTTAATAGAAAATGTTTGCCAAGCGAATCACAGAAGCAAAAAATCCAATCCATAGCTGACTATTACGGTTTCAGAAAGCAGTCCATGATGATGATTGAAGAATGTTCAGAACTTCAAAAGTCTATTTGTAAATGGCACAGGGAGCGTGGCGATTCTCTTCTGTCTGAATCTTCTGATTGTGATGAAAGAGCAGCTATTATTGATGAGTTGGCAGATGTAATTATTATGGCAAATCAGATTTCCTATTTATTATCTGCCGAAGATGAGGTTTCAGAACAGATTGAATTTAAACTTGACCGCCAGATGCGGAGAATGGAGGAAGAAAATGTTGATCAGAACACAAAACAAGATGTGTGTATGTAACCTAGAAAACATGGAAGGAATCTCAATCGGCAAAAGATGGGATGATAAGGTTTTTTCCCTCACAATGCGATTTTCTTCCAAAAGAGTAGATAATTGTGAATTAGGCGAATACAAAACGGAAAAACGTGCCATTGAGGTTTTGGATGAAATTTGCAATGCTTATTTGTATTTGAATATAGAAAAGGGTAACGAATATGTTGGGATGAATTCTAACGTTGGCTACTTTGGTGGTTATGTAAAAAATGGAGTTTACCAGATGCCGGAGGTGTGATATGTCGGAAGATATTACATATTGCTCAAATAACAAGTGCGGATATTTGAGATGTGAAAGAAACCAAAAGCATATCAAATTACCGGTTCCTCATAGTTTTGCGGAATTGGACGGAACAGACCTTTGCTACAAAGCACAAAATCATGTTAAAAACAGAAAAGTTATATATGGAGGTTTAGATGATTGAGATTATTTCAGACCAAAAGCAAACAAATGCGGATAGGATAAGGGGTTTAAATGATGAAGAATTAGCACAAGAAAATGTGGTGGGGTTCACTTATATGAACGGTTATAGACCTTCTCATTTATGGAGAAGTGTTCATGCCGGAGATTTTGACACAAAGGAAGAGGCTATTGAAGCAGAATTAGAATGGCTTCGGAAACCGGCAGAGTGATATATATCCGCCCAGTTCCTTTTTCTTTAACAGAATATAAAGAAATTGTTTTCGATAATGGGAACATAATTACAATCAAATATGAAAATAATTACTATCCGAAATTAAGCGTAGATAAAATCTGCTACTTTAATAAAAAAGGTAGGTATATAAAAATAAAAGGAAAAATCTATTATTTGAACTTACATCAGAAATAGTTTTCTTAATCCGAAGAGTGAGGTGGAAAATGAAAAACAATAAATCATCAAAAGACCTTGCATTTGACAAGGAACGTGCTAAATATAGGCATGAAATTTCTAATTTACAACGAGAAATTAAAGAAAATCTTCACAAAATCGAAGTTTTGAATCGGAAAATTTTCGAACTGGAAGAAAGTATCCGTCAAAAAGATGAATGGATTAAAAGACTTTTGGAATATACGGAATTGTCTGAGGAAGATATAAAAATACAGATTAAAAAAGACAGGAACATGTCGGAACTTATAAATCATATGCAAGAAATGAATAATATGATTTGGCAATTCGGTATAAGATTCTGATTTTGAAATCAGATAAGAAAGCGAGGTGATGCAATGTTCTTGAGAGTGATGTCAACCGGCAGCAAAGCCGGAAACGGTTATGCTTTGGCTTCTAATTCAGGTCAAATTCTTTTGCTGGATTTTGGCTGCGATAAGAAGAAAATCCTTAGAGGAATTGATTACAGGGTTTCAGATGTTGTAGGTGCCGTTCTATCTCATGGACATGGTTAGGAGACCATTCAAAAAGTTATAAATGGCTGCTTGAAAACTGGATTCCAATTTACACCAACGATGAAACGGTAGAGGGATTTGAGGTTGTGACAGGAGAACTTCTGAAATGTCTTTCAGAAAAGAAATGGATTCAGCGTGGAGAATTTAAGGTTATGGGATTTTATGTACCCCATGACAACACTCCTAATTTTGGGTTCTTGATTGAACATGAGGAAATGGGGCGGCTGCTTTATCTCACTGATTTGGAATATTGCCCCTATAACTTCAAAAACCTTCGGGTGCAGCACCTCTTGATTGAAGCAAACTATATAGAAGATTTAGTAAATCGTGAAGCTGAAAACTACGCTCATCAGATAAGAGGACATTGTTCATTGGATACCTGTAAAGGAATTGTTGAAGCAAATAAGACATCAGATTTGCGAACAGTAACACTGATTCACTTATCGGATAAGGTTTGCGACCCGAATAGAGTTCTGAAAGAAATCAAGGAAGTTGCAGGTGGAAGGGTTGAGGTGAATGTAGCGGTTCCGGGGGCGGAAATTGTTTTAAAATGTTATCCGTTTTGAGGAAAAGAAAATGAAATATAAAAAGTGTGAAAACTGCGGTTATAAAGGACGGCAAACAACAGTATATCCGTGTTCGGCGTGTGAAGAAAATCAGCAAGAACCAATTACATGTTTACATTGCAGATGGTATCAATGTGGAAGACACGGTTATGGAGAAAATAAAAGCATTATGCCTTGTGAAAAATTTTTATGGGATTAAGGAGAACAGAGAGGTTTCCAATTTAGAAAGGAAGTGAAAATATGACAGAATCAGAGAAAGAAGCCATCAGCAGTTCGAACATGGTTTCCATTGGGGATACGCAACTGGAAGAACGGTTTGATAAAAAATATAAAATTAGCGAAAAAAAGAATACCACATATATGATTCTGGAAAAACCTAGAAAAAAATGGTTCAGAAATAAATGTGGACAAACGACTTTGATGCAAGGTGCTTTTAAAAATGCTTATATATCAAATATGGCATGGGGAGCAATTCGAAAACTGACCTGTTGTATTTGTGGAAAATTGTATGTAAAAGACCTTGAAGATGTAAAAGAATCAGAAGAAATTGCAGAAGAAATATGCCAGTTTGTTTATGATTTGTGTATGAAATATAAGGAAAGCAGCTATGATTGAGTGCTTAAAAATTGAGGATTTTGTAATTACGCAAATGTTCCGACCGTATATGCCAAGTTTGTTACCGGGAGAATTTCAGGGATTGGAATACTGTGAGGAGCAGGAGAAAATTGAACAAAAATTACGTTCTCATCCAAAATATATCATTGATATTTTGGAGAAAGATACAGAAACCAAACAGCGAGTTTTTAATAGGATACGGAAATGCGGCGGTGTGAAGTTTTACAGGTATTTGGATATGAGTAATCCAGTGATTCAGTATGTAAAGAAAGGATTGGAAGAATGACTAATAAAGAAATGAAATTATTAAAATCTTTTCCTGGAAGTTTCATAAACGACAATGGAAAATTTATTCCAGAGAGAAGTGGAGTAGCCTATTTTGATCTCGCAAATTGTGAATCTAGTGAAGAAATCAAGTGCAAAGTGCTTGAATGGTGTTCCAGAGCTGCTTTTAAATCAGAGCCATATGATAAAAAGAAAGACAATGATAAACTTCATGAGTTTATGCTTGATGGTATCAATGATTTTCTTGACACTGACTTCTCAGAAGAAGATATGGAACTTATTTATACAAAGCTAGGGAATGGCTGCAATCGCCCGTTATGTGAGAAGTTTGTAATGAGCGGGTATGATATGGAGGTTTTGAAGTGAGACAGGTTATTTATACGGCAGATGACGAAGAGCCTGATTGTAATAAATGTTGTCATTGCGATAGTGATGAATACATTTGCATTAAGCACTGTGGTGCAGAATATGGTTGGAATGGATATGAAAGAATTGAGTATGAGGAGGAATGAAAATTGAATAGTTGTATTTTTTACGGTCGCCTTGTTAAGGATGTGGAATTAAGATATTCGCAAAGCAATGTTGCTGTTGGGAGATTCACACTGGCAGTGAACAGAGCATATCAAAGAGGCGACGTGAAAGCAGATTTTTTGAATATGGTAGCTTTCAGTAAGACGGCAGAAAACATTGAAAAGTTTTTTAGACAGGGTAGCCGGATTGTGGTTCACTGTCACGTACAGAATGATAATTACACAAACAAAGACGGAAACAAAGTTTATCAGACAAATTTTATCGTAGATAGTTTCAGTTTTGTTGATACCAGGGCAGAGGGTGGAATTACCCAGAACCAGAGTACACAAACTACGTCACCGCAGATTCCTACTGATTCAGATGGATTCATGAACATCCCGGATGGGATTGACGAATTATTACCATTTAATTGATAGGCGGTGATGCACATGGAAAGAAAACCAAGCGAAATCATCCAAGACTTTCTTGACCTGATTGACAACAGTCATGCAGAATTTAATGATTCAAAGTCTAAGGTTGATAATTATAACAGTAAGACCTACACATGGACACATCAGCTTGAGGACTGCAAAAATAAGCAAGAACGGAATCGGATGGCAACTGCATGGCAGAAAGAGTTAAAAGAACGCCGAAAAGAAAAGGACCGTAAAAATTTATGGGAAAAGATACATAATTTTGGCGCAGATGTTTCTAATAGGACGTTTTTGAAGAAACTCCGACATTTGGTGCAAGAGCAGCAGAAAGTCGAAGAATATCTGGGAACACCGTATGAAGAACGGGAGTATAAGAAAGGAGTTGCCGAGAAATGAGCAGAGAATGTTGCGGAACCTGCCGTCATTGCAGGAAATCAGAAGAAACTGGGGAGTGGATTTGTACCGGTGATTTGAGTGACAGCTATTCTATGGAAGTCGAGTATAGATACAGATGTGAGGAGTATGAGGAGAGAGAATGAGTCAATTAACACACTTATCGCTCTTTTCTGGCATTGGTGGATTAGACTTGGCTGCAGAATGGGCTGGAATACAGACAGTTGGGCAATGTGAATGGGCGGACCACCCCACAAAGGTGCTTGAAAAGCACTGGCCCGATATACCACGCTGGAGAGATATAAGGACATTGACGGGAGAAAGTTTCTATGAACGAACAGGATTACATACAGTTGACATTATTTCAGGAGGATTCCCCTGCCAGCCATTTTCCGTTGCTGGGAAGCGACGAGGCAAAGAGGATGACCGTTACCTCTGGCCGGAAATGCTTAGAGTTATTAGAGAACTCAAACCGAAATGGGTTGTCGGGGAGAATGTTTCTGGACTTATTCGAGCAGCGCTTAAAGACATACTTTCCGAACTTGAAAAAGAAGACTATGAAGCAAGGGCTTACAGTAGCGAAGCTAGGAATGTCGGTGGATTGTTCAGAGGAGAAAGGATTGCTATTGTGGCCTCGTCCAACGACAGGTGCGCCACTATGTGGAGGGACAGGGAATTTCAGACAGATGGAAAAACTCAGAAACTGCAAAATCATAACAGAGGAAGAACGCAAGAGCCTTGTTTGTGGAAGTGGTGGGAAATCGAACCCCGCCCTTATGGAGTGGTTGATGGGATTCCCAATCGGGTGGACAGACTTAGATGTTTAGGAAATGCGGTTGTTCCACAGCAATTTTACCCGATATTCAAGGCGATTGTTGAGGTTGAAAAGGAGCGTGATAACGATTGAGTGTAACATATACGCATAAAAATGGTTTTTCGGCTATTCTTTATGGGAAATCTTCTATGTCCATATTAAAAAATGGAAGAGAAGTATTACATACCGGTAGCAGAGCTGCTAATACCGAAAAAGAAGTTATGGAGTTGCTAGAAAAGCAACCGGAATTTATGGAATTAATGAATGAAGTCCAAACCTGAAAGGAGAAATAATATTGAACTACCAAAATTTCAGGAAAGCGAAAGCTATAGAGCGAAAGAACCGGGAACGACTGCTGAAAGTAAATCCGGTACTTGATGATAAAAGCGGCATATATTTTCTTACAAGAACCGATGAGGACGGGATCAATTATTTTTATATCGGACAAGCGGTACACATCATGCAGCGAATGTGTAGTCACTTAGTTGGCTACCAGCATATAGATCTTTCGGTTAAAAAGAGAGGATTTTATTCCACTGAGAATCCGTATGGTTGGAAATTGAATTTCAAGCATTATCCTGTATCTGAGCTGAACAAGTGGGAGCAATACTGGATTCTGGAATATACAAAGCGTGGCTATCAGTGCCGGTACAATAAGACCGCCGGAGGGCAGGGTGAGGGAAAAGAGAAAATCAATGAATTTCGCCCGGTAAAAGGTTACAGGGACGGTTTGTCGCAGGGTAGAAAGAATATGGCCAGAGAACTTTCGCACATCATTGATACCCACTTGACCGTATCTTTGAAACCGGAGAAGCAGAATAACAAAGTATCTCAGCGGGCTTTTGAGAAGTTTAATGAACTTTTGGAGGAAGGGAAATGACATTCAAACAGTTTGAAGCATGGTGCAATCAACGTGCTTGTGATGCATGTTGGGGCATGTTAGAAGCCATGACCTGTATTGATATTATCGGAAAAGTTCGAGAGAAACGGTTTTGGAAAAGAGAAAAATTTTGGCAAGAAGAATACGCTTCTGATGTAGTAGATCAGATTGTAAAACCGATTGAAAAGAAGATTGCAGAACTAGCAAAAGCAGCAAATGACAATATTTAATTTTATGGAGGAAAAGAATGAGCAGAAGTAATTTCAATACATTTATCTACGGAAGACAGGTAAATAAGGGTGGTAAGCTCGCTATGTGTGGCAGTAAGAAGAAAAGAAAGAGGATTAAGCGTGGGAAATAAGACTATTTTAGATCCTTGTTGCGGGAGCAGGATGTTTTGGTTTGATAAGAAAAACCCTAATGTCATTTTTGCTGATAATAGAGAATTACAAACTACATTATGTGATGGAAGAATGCTTGTAATCGAGCCTGATATGATTATTGATTTTCGGAAAATGCCTTTCAAAGACAATACATTTAATTTAGTTGTATTTGACCCTCCCCATCTTATTCATGCAGGAGAAAGTTCATGGCTTGCTCAAAAGTATGGTGTTCTTCCGCCTGATTACAAAGAATACATAAGAGATGGATTTAATGAATGCATGAGAGTTTTAAAGCCTACACATACATTGATTTTTAAATGGAACGAAGAACAAATAAAATTTTCCGAGATATTAAAGGCAATAAATTATAAGCCATTGTTTGGAGATAAGAGAAGTAAAACGAGGTGGCTTGTATTTATGAAATAAGAAAATAAGTCAGACAGTACACAAAAGATAATCAATTTACATTTCACAAAAGAGCCTAATGGCATAATCTACGAAAGAGCCGGGTTCCCGGCATAAATTCCAATTAAATAAATGAAGTTAGGAGGACGAGTTGTCCGGACATAAAACTGCGGTTTCTCCTAAAGTAATAAATGTTAGAACAATATTGTTGCGAGTCTTTACGCAATATGTGTGCGGAAGTGATAGATAATCATAATCCACCTATACTACGGTTTAAAACAGATAAAACAGAATATCCAGAGAACCCATATAAGGATTTCCTTGGAGAATACCGGTTTATGCGGCTGTGGTCAGTCTATGACTGGGGCAGAGGAAACCGATGTAAACGCCATGACATGGCACGAAGATGGTTTGAACAAAAGTCTCCCACATTGGCGGAATGTTTCTTTGTTAATTCATATGGTGGAGATATTGAGAACGCTATGAAAGCGGCAGGAAATTTTAAACAGCTATGGGAAGAATTCCAAGTATGGTTCGATAGTAAAAGGAGAGATTTCAGAATGACTTTTGATATTACAGACAGCAAGAAACAGATTTTGGAGAATGGAAAACGCCCTCTTTCTCATGGTGGCGTGGCTAATCTGTTGAAAACACTGACAAAGACAATGGAAAAGCAGGGTTCCAGTATTGAAAGTATCGCAAAGGTGCAGTACACAATCTGTATGCAGGCAGGAATTTATATTCCAGACGAATTTATCGAGGATGTAGCGGTGGCTTTAAGTATAGAAAAGGGAGAATAATTTATGAATGAACATGATATTTGTTGGATTAAAAATAGTGATTACGCAGAAGTTACTACACCGAGTGGAACAGCGTGGAAAAGCAAGCTAATGAGGTATGCAGAATCACACCCGGATGAAGTGAAACTAATTGCAGAGAACAAAGATGGTTCGGCGGTATTTCATGTGCCGGTGAACTGGATTAAATGCAGCCCGCCTAGAAAAGTGTCGGAAGAACAGAAAGCGGCGGCAGGAGAACGTCTCCGGCAGATGTGGGAAGACAGAAAAATGGAGGAAGTAGAGGATGAGCAGAGAAATACTTTTTAAAGCAAAGAGAAAAGACAATGCAGATTTGTTGGAGGTGGATTTATGACGGGAAGATTCTAGCCTGGCAGCCACTTCCAGAACCATACAGACCAGAGGAGGAATAACTATGTCAGATAAAAAAGGATTTATCGTTACAGATATGCCAGAAACATGTTTGGATTGTCAATTTTGTTATGAAATACACGAAGGCATTGAAGCTTGTTGCAGTATTATGAATAACCCAAACGACACAAATTTAATGCGAGAAATTGATAAAGACTATTGCCAGGATAAGCCAGACTGGTGTCCGATCAAGGAATTTCCGGATAAGAAACCTTTGTACGCAGAAAACGGTGATCGTGCCTTAGGTTGGGAATTTAATGTCGGGTGGAATAGTTGCATTAATTACTTGGAGGTAGATTAATGTGTGTGGATTCATTAAAATTGACAAAAAAATTTTAGAGTGGGAATGGTATAAGGACGAGCATACTAAGAACTTTTTCTTCCACTGTCTTTTAAAAGCGAATTCGAAAGATGAAAGATTCAAGGGGATAGTAATAGAACGTGGTCAATTTATTGCATCATTATCTGTTTTGTCTGATGAGCTTTTTCTTACCGTAAATGAATTAAGAACGGCGATTAAGCACTTGAAAACCACAGGAGAAATCACAGTCAAAACATACCCGAAATTTTCAGTATTTACAGTGGTTAACTACGATTTGTACCAATGTGAATCACAGGTAGAATCACAGGCAAACCACAGGCAAACCACAGGCAAACCACAGGCAAACCACAGGCTATTAGTAGCAACTGAAAAGGAGAAAGAAGACAAAAAAATGTCTTCTATGTCGATGCCGAACAAGGCGGAATCTAATGGTTCCAAATCACAAAAAAAAGAGCCGGTTGCATATTATCCGAATGACAAATTGCTTGATAGCGCGTTTAAAGAGTTTTTGGTAATGCGAAACAAGATTAAGAAACCCCTAGCTACAAAACAGGCAATGACCAGAATTAGAAATAAAATTGAAAAATTGTCCGGTGGAGATAATAATTTGGCTATTCTGATTTTGAACCAGTCTACGGATCACTGCTGGCAGGACGTATACCCATTAAAAGAAGAAATCCAGAAACAAACTAATAATGTATTTGATGAATGGAGGAACGCTTAGTGACCAGAGATGAAACTATAAATATTTTGATGATGATACAGGCTGCTTATCCAAGCTTTAAAGTTCCGGATAAAACAATAGCTGTTAATACATGGTATACTCTTTTGAGTGAATACAAGTATAACCAGGTAGGCGCGTCATTAAAAAGATACATCCAAACCAATAAAAATGGTTTTGCTCCCAGCATAGGACAAATTATAGACGGCATTTCGGAAATATTTTCTGAAGATGAAGAAAACGAAATGGAAGCATGGATGCTGGTTCAAAAAGCAATCAGAAATTCTACATATCACGCGGATGAGGAGTTTGATAAGCTTCCTAGAATTATTCAGAAAGCAGTTTCTCATCCAAGGCAACTTCAGGAATGGGCTATGATGGAAAATGTTGATGGTCGTGCCTGGAATGTCATGCAGTCGAATTTTATGCGGACATACAGGGCAGAAGTAGAGAAAGAAAA
>OLVT01002906.1_pt1 | contig 10927 bp, 10 predicted proteins | sample 1673241 | NCBI WGS metagenome assembly OLVT01 (sample SAMEA3178936, study PRJEB25190) | human gut metagenome | biome: human gut; feature: human-associated habitat; material: faeces | place: Austria | collected 2013 | reverse complement strand
AATCATTCCGTAACGAGATTACACCGGGTAACTTTACATTCCGTACCCGTGAGTTCGAACAGATGGAGATGCAGTTCTTCGTCCGCCCGGGCGAGGAGATGCGGTGGTGGGCCGAATGGCGCGATACGCGTATGAAATGGCATCGGGCGCTCGGTTTCGGGGCGGATAACTACCGTTTCCACGACCACGACAAGCTGGCCCATTACGCCAATGCCGCGACCGATATCGAGTACAATTTCCCGTTCGGGTTTAAGGAGGTGGAGGGCATCCACTCCCGCACGGATTTCGACCTGTCGAACCACCAGAAATTTTCGGGCAAGAAGATCCAGTATTTCGACTCCGAAACAGGCGAAAGTTATGTGCCTTACGTCGTGGAAACCTCGATCGGCGTGGACCGTATGTTCCTGCAGGTGATGTCGGCGGCTTATACCGAGGAGAAGCTCGAAAACGGCGAAGAGCGCGTCGTGCTGCGGATTCCTGCAGCTCTCGCTCCGACGAAGGTGGCCGTGTTGCCTTTGGTGAAGAAGGACGGCATGCCCGAAGTGGCGCAGCGGATCGTCGATCTGTTGAAGTATGATTTCAACGTCGTGTATGACGAGAAGGATTCGGTGGGCAAGCGTTACCGCCGGCAGGATGCGATCGGTACGCCGCTGTGCGTGACCGTCGATGGCCAGACCCTCGAGGATAATACCGTGACGGTGCGCCACCGCGATACGATGCAGCAGGAGCGCGTGGCGATCGATGCCCTCTTCGGACTGGTCGATGCGGAGTGCTCGCTGCGCAGCCTCCTCAAGAAATTGAATGTCTGACAGGGCTGTATGCGGGTTTCGCGCGGGTGTGTCGGACGGCGAGTACAGTGTGCTTTGTATCGGGGATGTCCGTGAGGGTGTGTGGGCCGGTGTTGTTCGAGCTATTGGATAAGGTAAGATCGTGGGACGTATTTTGGCCATAGATTATGGAACGAAGCGCACGGGAATCGCCGTGAGCGATCCCTTGCGGATCATTGCCGGAGGGCTCGAAACCGTCGAAACCAAAGGGTTGGAACGCTGGTTGGCGCAATATTTCGCGGCGAATGACGTTTCGACCATAGTGATCGGAAAGCCGATGCAAATGAGTGGCGCTCCGTCCGAAACGTGGCGTTACGTGGAACCGTTGGCGGCCCGCCTGCGCAGGGCCTATCCCGACAAGGAGGTGGTGTTTTACGACGAGCGTTTCACCTCGGTCATCGCTCACCGCACGATGCTCGAGAGCGGTATGGGCAAGATGGCCCGCCGGGACAAGGCGCTTGTGGACAAGATATCGGCGACCATTATCCTGCAAGGATATATGGAGAGCCGAAGTTAGTTTTCCGGCTGCGGCCGGGTTAAAAATGGAAAAAAGTTATGATTTATCCGATAGTTGTTTTCGGGGCGCCGGTACTGCGCGAAAAATGCCGGGAGATCGGACCCGACTATCCCGAAGTTAAAAAGTTGATCGAGGATATGTTCCTCACGCTCGAGGAGGCCGAGGGCGTAGGGCTTGCGGCTCCCCAGATCGGTAAAAGCATCCGCCTGTTCATCGTGGACTGCACGCCTTGGGGCGAAGATCATCCCGAACTGGCCGATTATCGGCGTGCGTTCATCAATCCCGAAATTTACGAAGTTTCCGAGGAGACGAAACTCTACGAAGAGGGATGTCTTTCGCTGCCGGGATTGCACGAGAGCGTGCGGCGTTCGCTTGCGATCCGGATGCGCTATCTGGACGAGAATTTCGAGCCGCACGACGAAGAGTTCACCGGGCTGCCTGCCTGGGTGATCCAGCACGAATATGACCATCTGGAAGGAGTCGTCTTCACGGATCGCCTGTCTCCGTTGCGCAGAAATCTGATTAAGAGTAAGTTGATGAGCTTGACGAAGGGGCGTTACAAATGCTCGTACAAGACTAAATAGGGATTGCTCCGGTAAAAGTTACGGATTGACCGAAAAGAGAGCGATATTGGCCTAAAAGTTGAAATTTTCCGGAGAAAGGGGTAAACTCCGGAAAATTATTATTACCTTTATATATCTAAATTAGGAAAGTATATTTCAATTATTTTAAATTTTCATACGATGAAAAAACTTTTACTTACATTGGCAATGGGCTTGCTCGCGTGGTCGGCATCTGCCCAGAATTGGACGGTCGGTGGTCGTATCGGATCCGGTTTCCAGGCTGTCGGACAGTATGTATTCAGCAACGATAATTATGTGGAAGCCCGTTTCGGTGCTTATTGGGCCAATGCCGGCGGTACGGTGACGGCCGATTTCTCGGTGTTGTATAATTGGAATGTTTGCAATATGGATTGGACTCCGTCGGCAGGCCGTTGGTTCTTCGATGCCGGTGCAGGTATCAATGTGGGCGGCAAAGGGCATTACGCTTATGTAGGCGTGGCCGGCTCGGCTAAACTGGGTATTGCCTTCAAGGGGGCTCCGGTACGTCTTTCGTTCGACTGGTCGCCGGCTTTCGGTCCCGGAATCGCTTATTGGGACGGGGGATCGCATTCCGAGTTCAACGAACGGGCGTTGTGCAACTTCGGTATTACGTGCGTTTATTGCTTCTAAAGAGAGAACTCGAGGAAATAAAAGAAGCCCGGAGCAATTTGCTCCGGGCTTCTTTTATGCTGTCGGTTCGGTGCTTTTTCTGTTCGATCATTTCCCCCCCCCTTGCTGATGAAGAACGTTTTCCGAGGGGAGGAATTGAGGAACTGAACGTAATATGGACCCGGAACGGTTGCGGTCGGAGGCGAAAAACGGGCTGGACTTTCGGGTATTCAACGACGTGTGTAGAATTGTCTTTGGAGGTTGTATTCGTTTATATCGGATTTGTTTCGGGCGACGAAACTTTATTTTGCTTTGGGCGGCGTTTCTCTTGGCTGCGGTTGTAATCTTCGCTGCACCTGTAGGTTCTTTTCGGGAGGGAGGGTGCGTGTACACTCCGCGATCCCGAAGCATTTGAATCGCAGGTCCGAATAGCGATAATCGCCGTGTTTTTCCGTTAGAATGTGAAAGTTCCGCCCAGGGAGATCAGGATCGGATTCCGTGCGAACATGGCTGTCTGGAAACGGTATTTGAGCATGAGCGATGTACTCCAGCGGCGGCTTATCCGGTAGTCGCAGCCTCCGCCCACATCGAAGCCGCAGGACCATTTGCCCAAGTCGTTCACATTGACGCCGACTGTGGGGAAGAGGCTCCATTGTTCGGTTATGTGGAAGAGATAATGAGCGTCGCACCCGATGTCCACCGAACATTCCGATTTGCAGGGAATGACGATTCCCATTTCCAGCCGCAGCGCATCGGTCAGGCTGTATCGGAAATAGCCGCCGATGCCGAAGACGGCGCCCCGGCCGGTATGGGTGTAGAGATTGATCTTCGGACCTATGCCCCAGGAACCTCTATCCTGTGCCGATGCGTAGAAAGCGCTGAATAAGATAAGTATTGCCAGCAGTGTTTTTTTCATAGCTTTTGCAGACTTCGATACGGCTTTTGCCGGAATGATTCCTTGCTGCCGTCGGATAATTTAGATTCTCTCGAGAACAAAGATACGAACGAACCGGCCGTATGAGCAAATTTATATTTGCACTTTGCCGAGGCGGAGTACCTAAGATGAAGTCAAAGGTACGAAAAATTTCCGTTTCGCCGAATCCTGGGGAGCCGAATGAAAATGGAGATACTCTGAGATCGAACAGTATTTGTCACAGGATCGTGTGTGGGGTTTATACGTGCTGTATTTTGAAAATTATTTTTTATGATTAAAGAGGCATGTGGTGGTTGGTTTGATAATGGACGGTGTCTTGTTCTTTTTTGTAAATAATTTGTGTGTGTCGTTATAATGTTGTAAATTACATGGGAATAAATATTTTACAAACAATCCCTCCTAATGTTTCGATTATGAAAAGACTATTATTCGGTATATTGGCAACGTTGCCGCTGGCGTATTGTATGACGGGATGTAGCAACGATACAGACTACGGAGGTTTTAGTTACTTTATCTGGGCCAATGACAGCGATCACCGGATTACGCTCTCCGTGGCACGCGAGTACGGTGAGTTGGTAATCGAAAACGAAATCATAGAGCCGGGCGAAAGTTTTGAGAGCGAAAGGGTGGATGGGGCAATAGCATACTGTCCACCTCCGTCGAGCTATATCCGGTATGTGGAAGTTGTCTTTGAGGATGGGACTAAAGCGATTTATATCAAGGGGTATCAGCCGCCGCGCGATTCCGATTATTATTCGAGGCAGGACTCTACTATCGATTGGAATTATGAGGAGGAGGTAACGGCATCTCATGCGGTCAGAACCCGTTGGACCTATACTTTTACCAATGCCGACTACGATGCGGCGGTGGCGCAGCAATTCGCTGAATAGGAGTTGCCGGTCGTGGTTATAAAAATCCTCCCGAACCGATTGGTTCGGGAGGATTTCGTCGCATGTATATCGTTTTATGCCTCTTTGAGAGCCGCATGCGCTGCCGCCAGGCGTGCGATGGGCACGCGGAACGGAGAGCAGCTCACGTAGTTCAGACCTGCGAAGTGGCAGAACTCCACCGACGAAGGTTCGCCGCCGTGTTCGCCGCAGATGCCGCATTTGAGGTTTTCGCGTGTGCCGCGGCCTTTGAATACCGCCTCGCGGATCAACTGTCCCACGCCGTTGCGGTCGAGGATCTGGAACGGGTCGTTCTTCAGAATGCCCTTCTCGAGGTAGATCGGCAGGAACTTGGCGATGTCGTCGCGCGAGAAGCCGAGCGTCATCTGCGTCAGGTCGTTGGTGCCGAACGAGAAGAACTCGGCTTCCTCCGCGATCTCGTCCGCGGTCACAGCCGCGCGCGGCGTTTCGATCATCGTGCCGACCATGTATTCCAGGCGGTCGTTGCGTTCAGCGAAGACCTTCTCGGCCGTCTGGTCGATGATGTTCTTCTGGTAACGCAGCTCCTTGTGGTTGCCAACCAGCGGCACCATGATCTCCACGTGTACGGGAATCCCCGTTTTCTTTACGTTCATAGCCGCCTCGATGATGGCCCGGGTCTGCATCTCGGTAATTTCGGGATAGGTGTTGCCCAGACGGCAACCGCGATGGCCCAGCATCGGATTGACTTCTGCCAGCAACTCCACTTTGGCCGCGATTTTTTCGTAGGGAACGTTCATGTCCTTGGCCAGTTCGCGCTGTTCCTTCTCGAAGTGGGGGACGAACTCATGCAAGGGGGGATCGAGCAGGCGAACCGTCACGGGATGGCCCTGCATCGCCTTGAACAGACCCTCGAAGTCGCCGCGCTGCATCGGCAGCAGCTTGGCGAGCGCTACGCGGCGGCCGGCTTCGTCATCGGCGAGAATCATCTCGCGTACGGCCTTGATGCGGTCGCCCTCGAAGAACATGTGCTCCGTACGGCAGAGACCGATACCTTCGGCACCGAATGCGAATGCCTGCGCCGCATCTTTCGGCGTGTCGGCGTTGGCGCGTACTTTCAGCACCGAGTACTTGCGGGCCAGCTCCATGAGCTGTCCGAAGTCGCCGCTCAAATCGGCGGCCTGTGTCGCTACCTGCCCCAGGTACACCTCGCCTGTCGAACCGTTGAGCGAAATCCAGTCGCCCTCCTTGATTTCATATCCGTTTACGCGGATCGTACGTGCCTTGTAGTCGATCTGCAGCTCGCCTGCACCCGATACGCAACACTTGCCCATGCCGCGCGCTACGACCGCGGCGTGGGAGGTCATGCCGCCGCGTGCGGTCAGGATGCCGACGGCGTCGAGCATGCCCTTCAGGTCTTCGGGCGAAGTTTCGATGCGGACCAGAATCGCACGTTGGTTTTTCTCTTTGAGCATTTTTTCGGCATCTTCGGCGAAGAACACCACCGGACCGGTCGCTGCGCCCGGCGATGCGGGCAGTCCCTTTACGATGACTTTGGCGTTTTTCATCGCCGTCTTGTCGAAAACGGGGTGGAGCAGCTCGTCGAGTTTGGCCGGCTCGCAGCGCAGTACGGCGGTCTTTTCGTCGATCAGGCCTTCGCGCAGCATGTCCATGGCGATCTTCACCATCGCGGCGCCCGTACGCTTGCCGTTGCGACACTGGAGCATCCAGAGTTTGCCGTCCTGGATCGTGAATTCGATGTCCTGCATATCCTTGAAATACTGCTCCAGGTGGTGCTGTATCTCGTTGAGTTCTTTATATACGGCCGGCATCACCTCTTCGAGCGAGGGGTATTTGCTGCGACGCTCGGCTTCCGATACGTTCTGTGCTTTCGCCCAGCGACGCGAACCCTCGATGGTGATCTGCTGGGGTGTACGGATACCCGCTACCACGTCTTCGCCCTGCGCGTTGATCAGGTATTCGCCGTTGAAGAGGTTCTCACCCGTTGCGGCGTCGCGCGAGAAGGCTACGCCCGTCGCCGAGTTGTCGCCCATATTGCCGAATACCATCGCCTGTACCGATACGGCCGTGCCCCATTCCGCCGGAATGTTGTTGAGCTTGCGGTAAAGGATGGCACGCTCGTTCATCCACGAACCGAATACGGCACAGATAGCGCCCCAGAGCTGATCCCAGGGATTTGCCGGGAAATCCTCGCCGGTCTGTTTCTTTACGGCTGCCTTGAAGTTGTGCACCAGCTCCTTCAGGTCGTCGGTCGTCAGGTCGGTGTCGTTTTTCACGCCGCGCTTCTCTTTCTGCGCATCGATCAACTCCTCGAACGGATCGTGCTCCTCTTTCGAAGCGGGCTTCATGCCCAGCACCACGTCACCGTACATCTGTACGAAACGGCGGTAGGAGTCCCATGCAAAGCGGGGGTTGCCCGTCTTGCGAATCAGCCCTTCCACCACTTCATCGTTCAGGCCGAGGTTAAGAATCGTATCCATCATGCCCGGCATGGAAGCGCGTGCGCCCGAACGGACGGACACCAGCAGCGGGTTTTCCACATCGCCGAATTTGGAGCGCATCAGTGTCTCCACGTGCGCGATGGCGTTTTCCACTTCCTGTTTCAACAGGGCAACGACTTTTTCCTGCCCCATTTCATAATATTCTGTGCAAACTTCTGTCGTGATTGTGAAGCCCGGAGGAACCGGAACTCCGATAAGGTTCATCTCTGCCAGGTTGGCTCCCTTACCCCCCAAAAGGTTTCTCATGCCGGCTTTTCCTTCTGCCTGGCCGTTACCAAAGGTGTAAACTCTTTTTTTGTCCATAATATCAATTTAAAGTTTCTGATTGTGATTTTTTCATTTTTTCTGCTCGCAAATCTAAGTATATTTCACAGACTAGAAAACTTTTTGAGAAAAAACTTTAAGTCAAAATGCAATTTCGAGATTGCAAAATTTAATATTCCCATTCATAGAGAGAAATTACGGAAAAATACCTATTTTTGCCGTTGAATTTATTATACTGGTGTAAAAGTGGCAAGAAAGAGAAAAGAACTTCCCCTGTTGGAAAAGGTGGAAATTACGGATGTGGCTGCCGAAGGAAAAGCCATCGCGAAGGTCAATGATTTGGTAATTTTCGTACCGTACGTCGTTCCGGGCGACGTTGTAGACCTGCAAATCAAGAGAAAAAAGCATCATTATGCCGAGGCGGAAGCGGTGAAGTTTCACCAATACTCACCGGTAAGAGCCGTTCCGTTCTGTCAGCACTACGGTGTATGCGGCGGCTGCAAATGGCAGGTGCTCCCCTATTCGGAACAGATAAGATACAAGCAGAAGCAGGTAACGGACAACCTTACCCGCATCGGAAAAGTGGAGCTCCCGGAAATATCGCCGATACTCGGTTCCGCAAAAACGGAGTTCTACCGCAACAAGCTTGAGTTTACTTTCTCCAACAAGCGCTGGCTCACGGCGGAAGAGGTCCGGCAGAATGTGGTGTACGAGCAGATGAATGCGGTAGGCTTCCACATTCCCAACGCCTTCGACAAGGTACTGGCCATCGAGAAGTGCTGGCTGCAGGACGACATATCCAACCGCATCCGCAACGCCGTGCGCGACTATGCCTACGAGCACAACTATCCGTTCATTAACCTGCGCACGCACGAAGGGATGTTGCGCAATATGATTGTGCGCACTTCCACCACCGGCGAGCTGATGGTTATCCTCATCTGCAAGATTGAGAAGGACGAGGAGATGGAGCTGTTCAAACAGTTGTTGCAGTACGTAGCGGACACTTTCTCTGAAATCACGTCGCTGCTATACATTATTAATAATAAGTGCAACGATACCATCACCGACCTCGAGGTACACACCTTCAAGGGAAAAGACCACATCTTCGAGGAAATGGAGGGACTGCGCTTCAAGGTAGGTCCCAAATCTTTCTATCAGACCAACTCCGAACAAGCCTACAACCTCTACAAAGTAGCACGCAACTTTGCCGGACTGACCGGTAACGAGCTTGTTTATGACCTTTATACCGGCACGGGTACCATTGCCAATTTCGTATCCAAGCACGCACGCCAGGTAATCGGCATAGAATATGTGCCCGAAGCCATTGAAGACGCCAAGGTCAATGCCGAGATTAACGGAATTAAAAATACATTGTTCTTTGCCGGAGATATGAAAGACATGCTGACACAAGACTTCATCAACCAATACGGCCGTCCCGATGTCATCATCACCGACCCTCCCCGTGCCGGAATGCACCAGGATGTAGTGGATGTCATTCTGTTTGCCGAACCCAAACGCATCGTATACGTCAGCTGTAATCCGGCTACGCAGGCGCGCGACCTGCAACTGCTCGATGCGAAATATAAAGTGAAGGCCGTTCAACCGGTAGACATGTTCCCGCACACCCACCATGTGGAAAACGTAGTATTATTGGAATTAAAAGATTGAAAGTCCAAGTAGTTTTCAATCGTAAATTGTAAATTGTCTAATCGTAAATTAAAACCAGTCGTGGCAAAAGAAAAAATTACAGCAAGAGCCCGCACACAATATACGGACTACATGGTGAAGGAACCGATGGAGCTCATGGAGTTTCTGGCAGCTAAAATGCCGGACGCCAGCCGCACCAAGCTGAAATCATTGCTGAGCAAACGCATTATATATGTGGACAGCGTTATCACTACACAATACAATTTTCCCCTGAAACCGGGTATGAAAGTACAAATCAGCCGTGAGAAGGGACGTAAAGAGTTCAACCATAAACTGATGAAGATTGTATACGAGGATGCCTATATCATCGTGATAGAGAAGATGCAGGGTTTGCTGTCCGTCAACACTGACCGGCAAAAGGAACGTACCGCCTATACCATCTTGAATGAATACGTGCAACGCTCGGGCAAGCAGCACCGTGTACACATCGTGCACCGCCTGGACCGTGACACCTCCGGCTTGATGATGTTTGCCAAAGACGAGAAGACCCAACGTACACTACGCGATAACTGGCATGACATTGTAACAGACCGGCGATACGTAGCCGTAGTGGTCGGCGAGATGGAAAAAGATGCAGGAACCGTAGTTTCTTGGTTGACGGACCGCAAGCTGTATGTATATTCAAGTCCGACAGATGACGGGGGACAAGAATCCATTACGCATTACCGTACCATCAAACGAGCCAATGGATACTCTCTTGTTGAACTGAACCTGGAAACGGGACGAAAAAACCAGATACGTGTACACATGCAGGATTTGGGGCATCCTATTATCGGCGACGGACGCTATGGACTGGAAGACGTAAATCCTATCGGACGCTTGGCCCTGCATGCTTTCAAACTCTGTTTCTATCATCCCGTCACGGGAGAGCTGATGCGGTTTGAAACACCTTATCCGGGAGAGTTCAAGAAATTGGTTTTGAAGAATAAGTAAAAAGCTGACATACAATAAAAAACGGAGCAATTGATTTGCTCCGTTTTTTATTGATAAGCATGTCGTCATTGCCGACGCATACGAAAAGGCTGTCCGTGAATATTATCTTGATATTCCCTCCAGCTATTATACCAAGTACCACTGAAAGAATAAGAATCAGCCATGGCTCCTTCAATGTAAGCCATGCTGCCACCATCATAGAATTCCAATTCCATCAGATTGTAAGCCCCACTAACCCAATTCCATCTGAAAAGCAAATAATTCGGGTCGCCATATGAACCAATAGTACCTTGGTTGCGCGCGTTAAAGGTCATAATCGTCCCCCTACCCCAAGTATATGCCCCGAAATCTATTTCTTCAGATGTATACCATTCACCGGGCAGATTATATTCCGTTTCTTCCTCACTATCACATGATGTCAATCCTAATACAAGGACAAACAACAATAACATTTTTGTGTATTTCAACATATTATTCATAAGCCATACTTTATTTATAATTAGCATCTACCATCATAACAACCACTCCATCCAGTTTACCGGATAAATAATGTTCGCGCACCCATACATTATCAAAGTACTTGATTTCACCGGCACCATAATTCAGAGTCAACCCCTCCATAGACTTATCCATCCATTTCCAAGTAAAAGTACGTGAAGTCGTTTCATAGGGACGGGACTCGCCTCCGCGATAATACTCCCAGATTTCCTGTCCAGAATTATCAGCCTTGGCAAACTTCAGCTGATGACTGCATAACACTTCAACTCCATCTTTGTTTTCCGTCTGATATTCTTCTATCCACGTCTTCCCACACAATTTGTCGTCGCTATTCTGCATGGTATAATATACATCATCCCCACAAGACGCCAGCCCAATCGTAAATACACACAACAGCAATATCTTCACATAATTCAAAGTCTTCATAAGTTATCGAGTTTAGTTAATACTTGCGGACAAACATACACAAAAAAAATGAAACACTTAATACTTATCCTGGAATTTCTTGTAGAAGACAAGGAATAAAATAAATCCCATCAGTGCAAACGGTACGCCTGCCAATGCGGGATAACGGTATCCTCCACTCAAGGCAAGACCTCCGATATAGGCTCCGATAGCATTCCCCAAATTGAAGGCCATCTGCACACA
>OLVT01002899.1_pt1 | contig 10958 bp, 9 predicted proteins | sample 1673241 | NCBI WGS metagenome assembly OLVT01 (sample SAMEA3178936, study PRJEB25190) | human gut metagenome | biome: human gut; feature: human-associated habitat; material: faeces | place: Austria | collected 2013 | reverse complement strand
CAAAGAAAGAAATTGAAAAAGGCGCAGGTCTGCTTCTGGCCGCTGTCAGCGGCTGTGAGCAGATGGTGGAACTGCTTCGCGCCGCCGTCCATTACTGCTATGAGCAGGAAAAGACAGCAAAAAATCTCACGCCCAAGGGCTATGCCGGATTTACCCGGATTCACCATATCTGGACAGATGGCATACCGGATGTTCCCAAGCTGTTTATTGGCAGCCCAATTCAGGATCGGGACATGGCAAGAGGAACCCTGATGGCGCTTTTCCTGTCCACAACGGTTTTTCCGGCAGAAACCATTCAGATTCCAGTATATGCGGAAACCTGTGTGCTGCTGGATGACCTGATGGCGGGTGGCTGGTATGCGTAAGGAACCGCGCCTGCACTTTACAGACGAGGAACGGGCTGACCCGGCGCTGGAGAAGCCCATCCGCAAGGCGGACAAGGCCGCCGCCAAAGCAGACAAGGCGCAGGCGAAAATCCCCAAAAAGCAGGTGCGGCAAAAAGCGGTTGACCCCAAGACCGGCAAAGTGACTACCAAACTGGTGCTGGAGGACAAGAAAAAGCCGTCCTCCAAGCTGTCCCATGCGGTGCGGGATGCTCCGGGAGATGCGGCGCTGGGGAAACTCCACAAGGAAATCCGTGAAACGGAACAGGACAATGTGGGCGTGGAGAGCGCCCACAAGTCCGAGGAAGCTGTTGAAACCGGTGCGCGGCTGGTCCGGGAAGGCTACCGCAGCCACAAGCTGAAGCCATACCGCAAGGCGGCACAGGCGGAACAAAAGCTGGAAAAGGCCAATGTAAACGCCCTGTATCAGAAGTCTTTGCGGGAAAATCCCCAGCTTACCAGCAATCCGTTTTCACGCTGGCAGCAGAAACAGGCCATTAAAAAGGAATACGCCGCCGCCAAGCGCGCCGGTCAAGCTGCTGGAAACACCGCCAACACCGCAAAAAAGACCGGCAAGGCCGCCAAGACGGTCAAGGAAAAGGCACAGCAGGCCGGAGCATTTGTTATGCGCCACAAAAAAGGCTTCTTGATTGTGGGCGCGATTTTTCTGCTCATCTGCCTGCTGCTCAACACCATGTCCTCCTGCTCCATGATGGCGCAGAGCATTGGTTCTGCCATTTCCGGGTCTACCTATCCGTCAGATGACCCGGAACTTGTGGCGGTGGAGGCCGATTACGCCGCCAGGGAAGCGGCGCTGCAAGCCGAGATCGACAACATCGAAAGCAGCCATCCGGGATATGACGAATACCGTTATGACCTGGATATGATCGGGCATGACCCCCATGAACTTGCGGCCTACCTGTCTGCTGTGTTGCAGGGTTATACCCGCCAGAGCGCACAGGCGGAGCTGGAGCGCGTATTCAACGCACAGTATCAGCTGACGCTCACCGAGGAAGTCGAGGTGCGCTACCGGACGGAAACCCGGACCGACAGCGAGGGCAACAGCTATACCGTTGAGGTTCCCTATAACTACTACATTCTGAACGTAACACTCACCAGCAAACCCATCTCCTCCGTTGCCACAGAGCTTTTGACCCCGGACCAGCTGGAAATGTATCAGGTGTACCGGACCACCTTGGGCAACAAGCCGCTGATCTTCGGCGGCGGTTCCACGAATACCAGCGATTCCGAGAGTTTGGAGGGTGTGGAGTTTATAAACGGCACACGTCCCGGCAACCCGGAGCTGGTGGAACTGGCCAAACGTCAGGTGGGCAATGTGGGCGGTCAGCCCTACTGGAGCTGGTACGGCTTCAATTCCCGCGTGGAATGGTGCGCCTGCTTCGTGTCCTGGTGCTACGGTCAGATGGGTCTGTCTGAACCGCGCTTTGCAGGCTGCCAATCCCAGGGGGTTCCCTGGTTCCAGTCACATGGACAATGGGGCGCGCGGGGCTATGACAATCTGGCCCCCGGCGACGCCATCTTCTTCGATTGGGACCTGGACGGCAGCGCCGACCATGTGGGCATCGTCATCGGCACAGACGGCAGCCGGGTCTATACCGTGGAGGGAAACAGCGGCGATGCCTGCAAAATCAGAAGCTACGATGTGAACTACGAGTGCATCAAGGGCTACGGCCTGATGAACTGGTGACAAATCTTTTGATAAGGAGTGATTGATTATGGCTACGAAAATTGAACGCATTGACCGGGAAATCCAGAAAACCCGTGAGAAAATCGCAGAGTATCAGGAAAAGCTCAAGGCTTTGGAAGCGCAGAAAACCGAAGCGGAAAATCTGGAGATCGTCCAGATGGTGCGCGCTATGCGTATGACCCCGGAGCAGTTAAGCGCCATGCTGTCCGGCGGCACGCGCCCCGGTATGGCTGTCCGTGACGAACAGGAGGACACCGCCCATGAAGAATAAGAGAATTTTTAAGACCCTTTCCGCCCTCTGCGCCGCATTGGTGCTGATGGGCGGTTTTTCTGTCACCGCTTTTGCTCAAGGGTCGGAGCAGCCCCCGGCAGAGGATGCCACCAACGATGAAAATGTGGTGGTGGAAGAAACCGAGGACAGTCCTGCCCTGACCCCGGAGGGCAACGCGGCGCTGGTGGATGATTTTGGCGGCAACAAGCAGCTCATCACCGTCACCACCAAGGCGGGCAACTACTTCTATATCCTCATTGACCGAGCCAACGAGGACAAGAAAACCGCCGTCCATTTCTTAAATCAGGTGGATGAAGCTGACCTGATGGCGCTGATGGAGGATGGGCAATCCACCGAGAAACCGCCCGCTACCTGCAACTGCACGGAAAAATGTGAAGCCGGTGCGGTCAACACCAAATGCGAGGTGTGCAGTACGGACATGACCGGCTGTACCGGCAAGGAAGCGGAGCCGGAAACAGCGGCGGAACCTGCGGAGCCTGAGAAAAAAGAATCCGCAGGGTTAAATCCGGCTGTCCTGCTGCTGGTGCTGGCTGTGATGGGCGGCGCTGCCTTTGCCTACTTCAAATTCATTAAGGGTAAAGCCAGTCACAAAAACAGCGGCAATCCAGACGATTATGACTATGAGGACGGCGAGGAACTGCCGGACGAGGAAGAAATCGAACTGGAGGACGAGGAATCGGGCGAACTGGACGCTGACAGGGGCGGCGGTGAGGAAAGTGAGGATGAGACCCCATGACCCCGTTCACCGACAGCCCCTATGAACGCATGATGACACGCAGGCCGGAGGGCGGGAAGGACACTTCCCGTCCTCTCTCTTTACCCAAAAGCCACCCCTGCTATGGCTGCGGGAATTATGGTCAGCCCTGCGTGGGAGTCTGCCACCGTGAGATGGAACGATGGCTCAAAGAAAGGAAACGAAAAAAATGAGTGTTCTGATTACATTTATTAAGCTGCTTGCGGTTTTTGACCTGCTGGTGATCGCCGTGTATTTTGGCAGCGACATTCTCTCAACTGTGTGGAGCAAATTTCGGAAAAAGCCCACACGGGAGGAACCTTTTGATTTCTCCCTGGATGCCGCAGCGGTTCCCTTGTCCATAGATTCCATCCGTCAGCTTTATTCAGGCGATGCGGCGGATTTTGTGGAAGAAAAGCTCCTGCCGGATGCCGCACAGACAATGGAGGTTTTGACAGACCGGGAACAGACAGCCGCCCGCCTGCTCTTATCCGCACTGGTAGGTTTTCTGGCAGAAGAAGCTCCAATGGATGAACGGAGCTTCCCTATGGTGATGGAACTTCTGAACTGTATGGAAGGTGAAAAAGAGGACGGCTGCCAGGACCCGGTGGATATTTTGTTTGAGGAAACCGTCCGCCGTACCCGCCGCCATGAGGAATATTACAGCAATTATCAACGCTACCGGTTGATGCAGGTGGACAAAACCCGTGTCATTCTGGCCTGCCGTATCCTTATCAACGATCTGCTGGGGAAACTGTACCGCTATGACTACCGGTTCGGCTATGACCTGCTGCTGGATGAGGAAAACAGCATTGAGAAAAAACTGCACACGCCTGTGCGGGAAGAATGGGAGGATGAAGATGATGGGATATAAACTGGTAATCGCTGAAAAACCGTCCGTTGCCCAAAGTCTGGCCGCCGTGATCGGCGCGACTGTCCGCAAGGACGGCTATCTGGAAGGAAACGGCTGGCGGGTCAGCTGGTGTGTAGGCCATCTGGCTGGTCTGGCGGATGCCGATGTATATAACCCGGACTATGCCAAGTGGCGCTATGACGATCTGCCCATCCTGCCGGAACACTGGAAGATGGTGGTGGGTAAAGACAAAAAGAAACAGTTTGCTGTGCTGAAACAGCTGATGAATGCCCCGGATGTGACCGAGGTGGTAAACGCCTGTGATGCCGGACGCGAGGGCGAACTGATTTTCCGCAGCGTCTATGAACTGGCAGGATGCACGAAGCCCATGAAGCGGCTGTGGATTTCCTCAATGGAGGATTCCGCCATCCGGGAGGGATTTGTGAACCTGCGCCCCGGTGCGGATTATGACGGTCTGCATCAGGCGGCCCTCTGCCGCGCCAAGGCAGACTGGCTGGTTGGTATCAACGCCACAAGACTGTTTTCGGTGCTGTACCACCGCACTTTGAATATTGGGCGCGTCATGTCCCCGACGCTGGCCCTCATCGTTCAGCGGGAAGCCGAGATCGACACCTTCAAGCCGGTTCCGTTTTACACGATAGTCCTGGAGCTACCTGAGTTTTCCGTTTCCGGGGAACGCATGGCGGATAAGACTGCCGCCGAGCAGCTGAAAACTGCCTGTCAGGGTGCGGATGTGACGGTCAAAAAGGTGGAATGCAAGGACAAATCCGAGAAGCCGCCCGCCCTCTATGACCTGACTACTCTCCAACGGGATGCCAACCGATTGTTGGGATATACGGCCCAGCAAACGCTTGATTATCTGCAAAACCTGTATGAAAAGAAGCTCTGCACCTATCCCCGCACAGACAGCCGCTATCTGACTTCGGATATGGCGGAGGGATTGCCGGTGCTGGTCAATCTGGTTGCCAACGCCATGCCGTTTCGCAAAGGGATCGCCATTTCCTGTGATGCAGCTCAGGTCATCAACGACAAGAAAGTGACCGACCACCATGCGGTGATTCCTACCCGCAATCTTCAAAGTGCAGACCTGTCCGGTCTGCCGGTGGGGGAACGGATGATTTTGGAACTTGTAGCTTTGCGCCTGCTGTGCGCGGTGGCGGAACCGCATACTTACTCAGAAACTGCTGTCACCGTGGAGTGTGCCGGTGCGGAGTTTACCACCAAGGGCAAAACGGTGAAGCGCCCCGGCTGGCGGGCGCTGGACGCTGCCTACCGTTCTGCGCTGAAAAATGCGGAGCCGGAAGCTGAGGACAAGGCTCTGCCTGAATTAACCGAAGGTCAGACGCTTCCCCTGTCCGGCGCTGCCGTCAAGGAGGGAAAAACAAGCCCGCCCAAACACTTCACCGAGGATACGCTGCTTTCCGCGATGGAAACTGCCGGGAAAGACGATATGCCGGAGGATGCGGAACATCAGGGTTTAGGAACCCCGGCTACCCGCGCCGGTATTCTGGAAAAGCTGGTGTCCACCGGCTTTTTGGAGCGCAAAAAGAGTAAGAAAGCTGTGCAGCTCATGCCCTCTAAAGATGCGGTGTCCCTTATCACCGTGCTGCCGGAACAGCTGCAATCGCCCCTGCTGACCGCTGAATGGGAACACCGTTTAAGCGAGATCGAGCGTGGCGAGCTGTCCCCGGAGGACTTCATGGGCGGGATCTGTGCCATGCTCCGGGAGTTGGTGGGAACCTATCAGGTCATCAAGGGGACTGAGTACCTGTTCACACCGCCCCGCGAGGTGGTGGGCAAATGCCCCCGCTGCGGCGGTGATGTGGCGGAACTGCAAAAAGGGTTCTTCTGCCAGACAGAATCCTGCAAATTTGCCATCTGGAAAAACAACAAATGGTGGGCAGCCAAGAAAAAGCAGCCTACCAAGGCACTGGTGACGGCGCTGCTCAAGGATGGCCGCGCAAGGATCACCGGCTGCTATTCCGAAAAGACTGGCAAGACCTATGATGCCACGGTGGTTCTGGAGGACGATGGGCGGTACGCCAACTTCAAGCTGGAATTTGACCGGCAGAAAGGCGGTGCAAAATGAAGCTCTCCCTTTATGAACAGGAAACCATTCTCCTCTACAACCAGGCCGAGGACACCGCCGAAGTTTATACCCATGACCGAAAACTGATGGAGAAGCTGACCCGCCTTTCCAAAAAGCACCCGGAACAAATTTGCAAAAAGGATAAGCACAATTTTACGGTTCCCAAACGCTGTGTGTCCGTCCGGGAGCCATACAACGCCGAGCGTCGCAAGGCTGCCAGTGAACGGGCCAGGGCTGCCGGGTACAGGCCGCCAATCCCCAAACCGAAAGCTGATTGACGATGGGCGCAAATGTATTTGAGATAGTCAAGCAGTCTGTCACTGTCCAGGAAGCCGCAGAACGATATGGGATTGAGGTCAAAAGGGGCTGCATGGCCTGCTGTCCATTCCACAATGACAAAAATCCCAGCATGAAGCTGAACGAAGAATATTTCTACTGTTTCGGCTGCGGAGCCACCGGCGATGTGATAGACCTGACCGCCCGGCTCTACAACCTGTCCCCCAAGGAAGCCGCCGAGAAGCTGGCGCAGGATTTTAGCCTTATTTATGACAGTCAGGCTCCTCCCCGGAGGAACTATGTTCGCCAGAAAACCGAGGCGCAGAAGTTTAAGGAGAGTCGGGACCATGCCTTTCGGGTTTTGGTGGACTACTTCCATCTGCTCCGCAAGTGGGAAATGGGCTACACACCCAAAACACCGGAGAAACCCATGCACCCCCGTTTTTTAGAGGCGGTGCAGCAAAAGGATTATATCGGCTATCTGCTGGATTCTTTTCTGGAGGACAGCCCGGAGGAACAAAAGCTGTGGATCGCTGAACATCAATCAACAATCGCCAATTTAGAGAGGAGAGTGAACATCATGGCTGATAAGCCTACCAACCGGGAACGGTTGCAGGAAATCACGGCGGGTATCGAACAGGGTATCAAGGAGCTGTTCGAGAGCGAAAAGTATATGCGTTACCTGTCCGTCATGTCCAAGTTCCACCGTTATTCGGTCAACAACACCATGCTCATCTATATGCAGAAGCCAGAAGCTACCCTGGTGGCCGGGTTCAACAAGTGGAAAAACCAGTTTGAGCGCCATGTGAAAAAGGGTGAGCATGGCATCACCATCATCGCCCCCACGCCCTACAAAAAGAAAATCGAGGAAATGAAGCGGGACCCGGACACCCATGCCCCCATTCTGGATGCAGACGGCAAGGCGGTCATGGAGGAAAAGGAAATCGAAATCCCCATGTTTCGCCCGGTCAAGGTGTTTGATGTAAGCCAGACCGATGGCAAGCCCTTGCCGGAACTGGCTTCCTCCCTGTCCGGGACGGTTCCGCACTATGAAGCGTTTCTGGAGGCGGTGCGGCGCTCTGCCCCAGTTCCTATCGAGTTTGAGCCGATGGCGGACAACATGGACGGCTATTTTTCACCCGACCGCCAGCGCATCGCCATCCGGGAAGGCATGAGCGAGGTGCAGACCATTTCCGCCACTGTCCATGAAATTGCGCACAGCAAGCTCCATAATCAGAAAAAGATTCAGATTGACAATGACGAGCAATATCAGGAGGTGGAGTTGTTTGAGAAACCCGCCCTGTTTTCCAATGGTCGTATTTCCCGTGATGATCTGCCCGAAGGCGTTTATTGCTATGACCTGCGCGGTTCGGACGATGACCCCGGAGAGCCGGTTTCTGTGGAGGATCGAGTTGTTGTAAACCATGCAGGGTCTGTCATTTTAGCCACCCCATTGGAGCTGCCTGAAAGCGGCTACCTGCCGCTGACAGAAGAAAACGGCTTGAATTTTAACGGCGGCTTTTCTACCCTCTCGCAGTTTTTACAGGAGCAGAAAAAAGACCGCCGCACCGAGGAAGTGGAAGCAGAAAGCATTTCCTATGCAGTCTGCCAGTATTTTGGTATCCAGACCGGGGAAAACAGCTTCGGCTATATCGCTTCCTGGTCCAAGGGCAAGGAGCTGAAGGAGCTGCGAGCCAGCCTGGAAACCATCAACAAGACTTCCTGTGAACTGATTAACGACATCGAGCGCCACTACAAGGAAATCTGCAAGGAGCGCGGCATTGACCTGACCGCCCCGAAAAAAGAAACGGTTCCGGTGGTTCTGCCGCCAGCAAGAGAACAGGCAGAGTCCTTTGCCCGCGAATATGTCTTGTATGCACAGGCAATTCGTCTCGAAACCCTTTCAGAAACAGAGATTCAGGCGCAAATTACCCAATACACGGATAAAATCCTGCACCATGACATCGCGGATATGGTTCTCTTTTTGGAGGAACAGAAACAGGCAAAATGGGAACGGGACGAAGAAATGGAGATGGCTCTGGACAATGGCGCTGCCCTGGATGCCGAGAACAGCAATTTTGTGGACCCGGAACATCTTTCCGCACAGCTTGCGTCTTTCTATCACACAGAGTATCAGGAGGTTTCCGTCAATGCGGAACATTCCCCGCAGGAACCGTCAGAACCCGCCGAAGCCCTGTTTCTTCTGAACGATGCCACCTATCTGCACATTCAGCCGTGCGATACCGGCTGGGACTATACCCTCTATGACAAAGAAACCATGAAAGAACTGGACGGCGGCCAGCTGGATACCCCGGAACTGTCCCGTTCCGCCGCTGTCCAGCAGATTTGTGAGGGGCTGGAACTGGAAAAACCGTCTGTTCAAGATGCCCCACTGTCCATGATTGAGACCTTGCAGGACGCCGCCTGTCAGCAGATGCAGGAACAGGTCAGCCAGCAGGCCGAAGATCCGGCGACCCCTTCCACCCAGCTGCCCGACGCCCAGGAGCAGGCGCTGGACGAGTACCCCATGCCGGACCCGGCGCTGACCCAGGACGATCTGGAGAAATGCGGCTACCTGGACAACGACCTTCTGCCCCTCTCCAAAGAACGGGCGTATGAGCTGATGGAGCGTGACCTAACTGTTTACATTATCCAGAAGGGCAAAAACCCGGAAATGGCCTTTGATACCGCCGACCTGGACGCCCATGACAGTATCTTTGCCGTAGCCCGCGAGGAATGGGAGGAAAGTTCAGAGTTTGGGGAGATTGTCAAGGACCGTATGAACCATCAGGAGAAACGGGAGCAGGCGTTTCTCTCCCATGAGGGCGACTGTTTTGCCATTTATCAGGTAAAACACACCGATGAACTGAGGGATATTCGATACGAGGGTCTGGAATGGCTCAAGTCCATCGGGCAGACTGTGCAGCGTGAAAATTATGAATTGGTTTACACCGCCCCATTACAGCCCAGCGATCTGAAAGGCGATACCGTCGAACACCTCTTTTACCGATTCAACAACGAGCATCCTGCCGATTATCGGCATCCGTCCATGAGCGTCAGTGACATCGTTGCCATCAAGCAGGACGGCAAGGTATCCTGTCATTACTGCGACAGCTTCGGCTTTGAGCAGGTTCCCGGATTTCTGCCGGACAATCCGCTAAAGAACGCGGAAATGGCGGTGGAGGATGACTACGGCATGATTGACGGAATCATCAACAACGGCCCCAAGGAGCCGACGGTGGCCCAACTGGAACAGCAGGCCCGCAGCGGCCAGCCGATCTCCCTCATGGATTTGGCTGCCGCCGCCCACCGGGAGGACCGGGACAAGAAAAAGTCCGTCATGGAGCAGCTGAAAAGCCAGCCCAAGGCGGAACACAAAAAAACAGCGCCCAAAAAGAGCGCGGAAAGGGAGATTTGATATGGGAAACTTCACTTTTGAGGAAACGAACCTGCTTTGTATCTACAACACCGGCAGCCGCACCGGGCTGATCGAGGCTCTGACCGAGATGCGCGGCGAGCTTTCGCCGGAGGAAGCCGAGCTGCGGGAGCTGACGGACAGCGCCCTGGGGAAACTCCGGGCCATGAGCGACGCTGAGTTTGCCGAGCTGGAGCTGTACCCGGATTTTGACGAGTAATAGCAACTCGGAGATTTTACACACTGTCTATTTCTTTTGATGGCCAATGTTGGTATAATGTATAATAAATTCTTTATAACTCGCACCTTCAAAAGTCAAGCAACAAGTTAAAATTTGATAAAAAGGGAGATGAAGAAGTGCATAAAAATTTGGAAAGTACATTATTTTTTATTGCAGGGATATTGTTTATTATATCGTCGATAGTAGGGAAAAACATTTTTAATATTCCTTTGGGATGTTGCTTTATTATTCTTGGTATCAGCAGAAGAAAAAAGGACGACTAACTTACAAAACCCGGTTTATCGGGTCAGCCTGAGCTCCTGAGCCAAACTTTCACAATTGAATATAAGCCGTCCACCGGCGGCACCACTCAGCAGGAAACCTTTAAAATGGTTCCTGCTTTTCTTTTACCCCAAAAATGAAAGGAGTACAAACAACCATGCCATCCAAAGCTGAATTTTACCGGCAAATGGCCGAACAGGTATCGACCCGGCTTGTGGGCAGCTGGAAGGAATGGACGGCCTTTCTTACTACTGCCGCCCGCCTCTACAAATATCCGTTCCATGAACAGATGATGATTTACGCCCAGCGCCCGGACGCCACCGCCTGCGCCGAGTACGACCTGTGGAATGAAAAAATGGGACGGTATGTGCGCCGTGGCTCCAAGGGTATCGCCCTGGTGGACGATTCCGGCGACAGACCCCGGCTGCGCTATGTGTTCGATATTTCCGATACCGGCACCCGTGAACATTCCCGCACCCCCTGGCTGTGGCAACTGGAAGAACAGCACATCGGGCCTGTATTGGCCATGCTGGAGCGCAACTACGGTGTTGTCGGTGACGATCTCGCCCAGCAGCTCACTGATGTAGCCGGAAAGCTGGCGAGTGAGTATTGGGACGATCATCAGAGAGACTTCCGCTATATCGTTGACGGTTCGTTCCTGGCGGAGTACGATGATTACAACATCG
>OLVT01002897.1_pt1 | contig 10970 bp, 9 predicted proteins | sample 1673241 | NCBI WGS metagenome assembly OLVT01 (sample SAMEA3178936, study PRJEB25190) | human gut metagenome | biome: human gut; feature: human-associated habitat; material: faeces | place: Austria | collected 2013 | reverse complement strand
TCCTGATCAGTGCCGGATGCGCGATCGGGTTGGGCAACGTATGGCGCTTCCCCTATATTACCGGACAGTACGGCGGCGCGGCGTTCGTGCTTATTTACCTGTTTTTCCTGGTCGTGCTGGGCTTGCCCATCATGGCCATGGAGTTCGCCGTGGGCCGGGCGTCCCGCAAAAGCTGCGCGGTCAGCTTCCGCGTGCTGGAGCCTGCGGGCACCAAATGGCATTGGTACGCCTGGCTGGGCATGGCGGGCAACTATCTGCTGATGATGTTCTACACCACGGTGGCGGGCTGGATGCTGGCCTATGTGGTAAAAATGCTGCGCGGTGCGTTCACAGGCGCGTCCGCCGAGGCGGTGGGCGGCATTTTCAATGACATGCTGGCGCAGCCGGGGCCGCAGATATTCTGGATGATTGTGGCTGTGGTGCTGGGCTTCGGCGTGTGCAGCCTGGGCTTGCAGAACGGTGTGGAGAAAATCACAAAAGCCATGATGGTCTGCCTGCTGCTGCTGATGGTGGCGCTGGCCGTGCGCAGCGTCACACTGCCGGGCGCGGGCGAAGGCCTCAAATTTTATCTTGTACCGGATTTCGGGCGCCTTGTGGAGCAGGGCGTGGGCAATGTGGTGTACGCGGCCATGGGACAGGCCTTTTTCACGCTGTCTCTGGGCATCGGCGCCATGGCCATTTTCGGCAGCTACATCGGCAAGGAGCGCACGCTGCTCAGCGAGAGCGTCAACATCACGCTGCTGGATACCTTTGTGGCGCTGATGGCGGGCCTTATCATTTTTCCCGCCTGCTTTTCCTTCGGCGTCAACCCGGGGCAGGGCCCAGGCCTTGTATTCGTCACGCTGCCCAATATCTTCGGCGGCATGGCGGGCGGCCGGGTATGGGGCGCGCTGTTTTTTGTGTTCATGAGCTTTGCGGCGCTGTCCACCGTTATTGCCGTATTTGAAAACATCGTTGCCTTCGGTATGGACTTGTGGGGCTGGAGCCGCAAAAAAGCCGTGTTGGTAAATTTTTTCGCCATTCTTGTGCTTTCGCTGCCCTGTGTACTGGGATACAACGTGCTTTCGGGCTTTATGCCCTTCGGCGAGGGCAGCGCCGTGCTGGACCTGGAGGACTTCCTTGTTTCCAATACGATCCTCCCGCTGGGCAGTCTTGTATACCTGTTGTTCTGCACGTCCCGCTACGGCTGGGGATGGAAAAATTTTGTGGCCGAGGCAGACGAGGGCAAGGGCATACGGTTTCCAAAATGGGCGCGGGTATACGTCAGTTACATTCTGCCGCTCATCGTGCTGTTCATCTTTTTGATGGGCTATAAGGACAAATTCTTCACCTGAGGAGAAAAACAAAAAGAGGCGCCGCCGCGGGATATATCCGCGGCGGCGCTTTTTGTTTTGAAGCTTCAGTTGCTGCGGCTCTCGGCCAGCACCGCGTCCACGGTGACGACATTGCCGCTGCCGCGCTTTTGGATCTCCAGCCGCACGGTTTCGCCGGGCTTGTGCGTCTCCAGCACATCCAGCAAATCGGACGTGGTTTCCAACGTTACGCCGTCGGCCGTCAATATCACGTCGCCCACGGTGATGTCGTGGTTGTTCAGGTCGCTGTAATCTTCCACAGATGAAATATATAAGCCCTGGCTGGGCAGGTCGTTGGCAGGGCCTGTGACGGGCGACAGCGCGATTACCATCACGCCCAGTGCCACGCGGTCCTTTACATAGCCGTAGGCAATCAGATCCTCCACCACGGGCTGCGCGTCCGCCGAGGGGATGGCAAAGCCGATGCCCTCAAACATGGAGCTGTTGAGCTTGGCGGAATTGATGCCGATCACCTGACCGAAGCGGTTCACCAGCGCGCCGCCGGAATTGCCGGGGTTGATGGCCGCGGAGGTCTGGATAAGGTTCATCGTGACGACGCTGTTGCCCGCCTGCATGCTGATCTCACGATTGAGGCCGGAGATGATGCCCTGGGTGACGGTGCCGGAGAGCTGTCCGGCCGCATTGCCGATCGCCACGGCCCGCTCGCCCACCTGCAGGATGTCCGAATCTCCGAAGGAGGCGGGCACCAGCCCGTCCGCCGTGATTTTGACCACGGCCAGGTCCGTACGGGTGTCGGAGCCGACGATCCATGCGTCCAGCTCACGGCCGTCGTCCAGCAGCACGGTAACTGCGGAGGAGCCCTCCACCACATGGGCGTTGGTGACGATGAAGCCGTCCTCGTTGAGAATGATGCCGCTGCCGCTGCCTGCAATGGAAATGCTGCCCGGCTCATATACATTGATGCATACCACGCTGGGGCCAACGGTCTTGGCAATCTCCACCGTGGAGAGCCCGCCGTCCGCGTCCTCGGGAAGATCCTCGATGGTAAAGCTGGGCACCTCTCCGGGCGTGGGACGCCAGCGCGCGGCGCCGCCGCTGCGCAGTGCGTCAAAAGCCTCTCCCGCCAGAAAAACGGTTGCGGCAAACCCCAGGCAAAGCAGAACAGCCACCAGCGGCGCACGGTTCCTGCGCCGGCGGGGCGGTTTCCCGCCGGGGACGCCCGGCATCGAGCCGGGCGTCTGATATACATATTGGGGCGCCCGCGGCGGCACGGGGCCGCCGCCCTGCCCGTAAACGGGGCCGCCGTAGGGCGGGGCTGCGGAGCCCTGTCCGCCATAGGGCGGATAAGGCGGATACTCCATCCCGGGCTGTTGTACATAGGGCGGGCAGGGCCCGCCGGGCTGCTGCGGATATTGCGGATACTGGCGCTGATCCATGATTCCCTCTCTCCCTGCCGGGCCTCCCGGCAATGCGCAGCACTGCGGCCGCGAATATTTCTCTTCCATGCCTCATGCGGCGCGGTGGTCACTGATCCTTGAGCTTGCCGCCCTTAATGGGCGAAGAAGGCGGCGCGGGCAACGTGAACAGGAATTCGCAGTATTCGCCCTCCTTGCTGTCCACCCAGATCTTGCCGCCGGACAAATTGATGAGGACTTTGCAGATATGCAGACCCAGGCCGCTTCCGGTGGTGTTCAGCCCACGGCTTTTGTCTTCCTTGTAAAAGCGGTCGAACACATAAGGCAGCGCCTCGGGCGCAATACCCGCGCCTGTGTTGCGCACGCCTACGGTAACGGCGCCCTTGCTCTGTGTGACGGAAAAACGGATCTCCCCGCCCACATTGCAGAACTTGATAGCGTTGTCCACCAGATTGTAGATGACCTGGTACACCAGATCCTGATCCGCCAGAACCAAGGTCTTGGTTGGGGCGAAGCCGCTGATTTGGATGTTGTTGGCCTCCAGCCGCTGTTCCGCGCCGAACACCACGCTGGTGATGCTCTCCCAGATATCATAGGTAGTGGCGTTTACTTTATACTCCCCGGCCTCCAGCTTGGTGATGTCCAGCATGTTCTTGATGAGACGCGTCAGGCGGCCCACCTCCTGAGAGACAATACCCAGGTAGTGGTTCTGGTTTTCGGGCGGGATGGTGCCGTCCAGCATGCCGTCGATAAAGCCCTTGATGGTGGTCATGGGCGTGCGCAGCTCGTGAGCGATATTGCCCATGAAGCTGCGGCGGGACTGGTCGATTTTTTCCAGGCTGCCGGCCATGGTGTTAAAGGTCTCGGCCAGCTGGGCCAGCTCATCGTCGCCCTCCACGGGCACGCGGGCGGAAAAATCTCCGCCGCCGAACTTTTTCGCGGCGTCCGAAATGCGGCGCAGCGGTGTGGTCATGCGGTTGGTCAGCACGATGGAAAGCACGCTGGATACCATCAGCATCAGCCCGGCGGAGAGGATGAACGTAGAGAACAGGTTTGCCAGGTATTCCGTGAGGCTGTCGGCGTTTGCCCCCGCGAACACAAAGCCCTGGAGCATGCCTTTCTCGTCGAGAATGGGCTTGCCCGCGATGTAATATCGGCTGCTGAAGATACCGCCCAAAGTGCCCATTTCGTCGTAAATGCCCCGGCTGTATGTGGCATTGCACGTTTTTACAGACACTTCCATGCCCTGATATTCCGACGGGATGGAAAGCACCACGGAGCCGTAGGCGTCCGTCACAAGGATGCTCTTTCCGGCGGCGCGGGCCGTCAGCGTGATGCCCCTTTTGATATCCTCCACATCCAGCCCGGCGGCTTCGGCGGCTTCGGCCCTTTTTTCAACGATGCCGTCATCCGCGGCTTCCTGCATGGCGAGGATGGCGTTGTCGATGGTCTGGATCAGGGCGGTGCCGTTTTCTTCGCGGAAGTAGCCCATGGCCAGATACATCTGAATAAAGCCCATCACGGCGATGCTGCAGATGAGCAGGACTGCCGTGGAATAAAAATACCGCGTGGTGATGCTTTTGCGCACGGGCGCACCCCCCTTTCTTCCGGCATGCCGCGGACCCCGGCCCGCCGTCATTCTTTCACTTCAAATTTATAGCCCACGCCCCAGACGGTCTTTAAACTCCACTGGTCGCTGGTGTTTTCAAGCTTTTCGCGCAGACGCTTCACGTGTACGTCGATGGTGCGGGAATCGCCGTAGTATTCAAAACCCCATACCTCGTCCAGCAGCTGGTCGCGGGTGAATACCCGGTTGGGATGGCTGGCCAGATAATACAAAAGCTCCAGTTCCTTGGGCGGCGCGTCCACTACCTGCCCGTTCACCTTCAGCTCATAGCGCGTCAGGTCCACCGAGAGCTTATCATAGCTGATGACGCCGTCGGGCTGGGCCTCGGCGGGCGTGCAGCGGCGCAGCACGGCTTTGATGCGCGCCACCACTTCCTTGGAGTCGAACGGCTTTACTACATAGTCGTCCGCACCCAGCTCCAGGCCGAGCACCTTGTCGAAGGTCTCGCCTTTAGCCGTGAGCATGATAACGGGTGTGTTGTCCGCCGCGCGGATGCGGCGGCACACCTCCCAGCCGTCCATTTTGGGCATCATCACGTCCAGCAGCACCATGTTGGGCTTTTCCTTTTCAAACGCGGCCACGGCGGCCTCGCCATCGTTGGCGATCACCGTCTCATAGCCCTCCTTGGCCAGGTACAGGCGCAGCAGCTCACAGATATTTTTGTCGTCGTCCGCGATCAGAATTTTCTCGTTCGCCATGGGTCACACTCCTTTATTCCCCTGTACCGCGCCCGTTTTTGCGCGGCATGCCGTATGCGGTGTACCGCAGATGCTCTGCGGGGCACAGAAAAACAGCAGTTTGACAATATTATACGATATAATTGTGTATAAAAAAAGTCCTGCGGGAGCTCCCGCGCAGTTTTTTGGGGTGCTCCGCGTCCGGTGCATTGCGCGCAGGGCTGCCTGTATGGTAGAATAATCAAAGATATACCCGGGGCTGCCGCCCCGCTTGAGAAGAGGAAGGTTTTATATGAAGCTTGGAATCGTAGGCCTGCCGAATGTCGGCAAGAGCACGCTGTTCAACGCCATCACCAGCACCAAAAATGCCGCTGCGGCGAACTATCCGTTCTGCACCATCGACCCGAATACCGGCGTCGTGCCCGTGCCGGACGCCCGGCTGGACAAGCTGGCTGAAATTTGGGATACCAATAAAAAAACGCCCGCCATCGTGGAATTTGTGGATATCGCCGGTTTGGTGAAGGGTGCGTCCAAAGGCGAGGGACTGGGCAATAAATTTTTGGGCAACATCCGCGAATGCGACGCCATCGTGCATGTGGTGCGCTGCTTTGAAGGCACGGACATTGTGCATGTGGAAGGCAATGTGGACCCGGTGCGGGACATTGAGACCATTGATACAGAGCTGATCCTGAGCGACCTGGAGGTCGTTTCCAACCGTGCGGCGCGTATGGCCAAGGCGGGCAAGACCGGAGACAAAAAGGCGCTGGCCAGCGCCGCATGGCTGAGCGCGCTGGAGGAGCATCTGGGCGCGGGCAAAAATGCGCGCACCTTCCCGCTGGACGAGGCCGACGAGGACCAGGTGCTGCAGATGCGCGAAATGGGCCTGTTGACGGCAAAGCCTGTAATCTATGCGGCCAATATGAGCGAGGACGATCTGATGGAGGGAATGCTGGGCAATCCGCATTACCAGACCGTGAAAAAGCTGGCCCTGGACGAAGGCGCGGAGTGCATCCCCATTTGTGCCAAAACCGAGGAGGATATCGCGGATTACACGCCCGAGGAGAAAAAGGAATTCCTGGCGGAGATGGGCATTGAGGCCACGGGCCTGGACAACCTCATCAAGGCCAGCTACGGCCTGCTGGGACTTATCAGCTTTTTGACGGACGGTAAAAAGGAATGCCGCGCCTGGACCAAGTCCGGTCTGGACCGGCTGATCCGGGCCTGCTATTCTTTACTGGGACTGATTTCCTATCTGACCGCCGGACAGCCGGAGGTTCGGGCCTGGACCATTAAGAAAGGCACAAAGGCTCCCCAGGCCGCCGGCAAAATTCATTCCGATTTTGAGCGCGGCTTCATCCGCGCCAGCGTGGTGAAATACGACGACCTCGCCGCCTGCGGTTACAGCATGGCCAACGTGAAGGCCAAGGGCCTGCAGCGCACCGAGGGCAAGGAATATGTGGTGCAGGACGGGGACATCATTGAGTTCCTGTTCAATGTGTGAGGAGGCGCCGCTATGGAAAAGATCATCGGCCTGATGGGTGCCATGCGGGAAGAAATTGCGCTTTTGTGTGAGCGTATGACAGACAAGGGGGAGGAAACCGTTGCGGGCGTGACGTTTTACACAGGCCTGCTGCAGGGACGCCGTGTGGCGCTTTGCTGCGCGGGCATCGGCAAGGTAAACGCGGCCTGCGCGGCGCAGCTTCTCATTGCAAGATTCGGCGCAAAAGTGCTGGTATTTTCGGGCATTGCGGGCAATATGACGGATAAGATCGGCGTGGGCGACGTTGTCATCGGCGGCACGCTGGTGTACCATGACGCAGACCGTGAAATGATTTCAGATACGTTCCCGTATTTGAAGGAGTTTGCGGCAGACCCTGTGCTTGTGGCCGCCGCCGAGCAGGCCTGCACGGATGCGGGCGTAAAATATATTGTCGGCAAGATCGCCACAGGCGACACCTTTGTGGGCGACAGCGCCACCAAAAACGCCATTGCGGCTGATTGTGCGCCGGACTGTGTGGAGATGGAGGGCGCGGCCGTGGCCCACGTGGCGGCAAAATACGGTGTTCCCTGCGTGGTGTTGCGCGCCATGAGCGACAATGCTGACGAAGAAGCTTATGACACGCTGGTGGTGAAGGAATTCGATATTACGGAATACTGCACTACGGCGGCGCGTATCTGTGAGGACCTGATTTCCCGGCTCTGAATCACGGCGTGTTTTGCGGCGGCCCGTCCGCGGCAAAACGCGCCTTTTTCAAATCTAGGTAAAAGGTTTGTATGCGGTAACATTTTCTTGTAGATAATCCGGCTTTTTTCTCGTATCATAAGCACAGGGGCAAAACGCCCCGGTTGCACGCCCGCTGTGGGCTGTGCGCAAACGACAAAGAGGTGATTCCGATGCAGTGGAAAGAAGAGAACCGCGCGCTGTTCGCCGCCTGCCTGAACGGGCTGGAGGACGAGCCAATGGTGCGCGCGATGGACGCCATTCCCCAGCATGTCAAAGGCGTCAGCTGCTATGACCATTGCCTGTTCGTGGCTTATGTGGGTTTTACGCTGTGCCGCATTTTCGGGCTGGATTACCGCGCCGCTGCCCGTGCAGGGCTGTTGCACGACCTGTATCTGCAAAAATGGGAGGAGACAGACGTCGGGCGCTTCCGGCGGCTGGTCATCCATCCGCAGCTCGCGCTGGAAAATGCGCGCGCCTTCGGCCTGTCCCCCATGGAAGAGGACATCATCGGCAAGCACATGTGGCCGCTGACCGCGCCTTTGCCCTATTATAAGGAGTCCTATATGGTGAGCCTGGCGGATAAGATCTGCGCCGCATTGGAGATGGCCCATCTATACGGCCTCTTGGGCGTGCGCCGGAACCTGCGTGCCTGCCGCCCCGCGCTGCTGCGCCGGGCCGTGTTGTAAAACGAACCGAAACACAGAAGCCCCGCTGCCGGCCGGCAGCGGGGCTTCTGTTGATTAGGGATTGTGAAAAAGTACGTTTTTCCCTGTTCCCTGTTGATTCGCAACAAAAACAATGGAAAATACTCAAAAATCCTTTATTGTAAAATCATATGTAAAATCATAGATCTTGGGTGAAAGGAGTTTTGTGCGGGTGAAAGAGAAGCAGAGGAAAAAATTCCATTGGTGGTATATCCCTCTGGGCATCGTGCTGGTTCTGGTGCTGACGGCGGGGGGCCTTGTGCTGTGGATGCACAGCATGCTGCCCTGGCCGAACATGGTGGCCATGACCAGTAACTTCCAGATGGAGCTTTCGGACCCCATGCGGGCCTATGTCGTGGGCGGCGAGCGAGATTATTCCACACTGCCCGAGGTGCTGGCGCTGCAGGACGGAACGGGAGTGGAAACGCCGGAGGATATGGCTTTGCGCCGGGCGGAGGTGCTGGACCTGTTTGAGAAGCATGTGTATGGTGTGCTGCCGAAGAATGGCTTCGAAACGTCTTTTGAGGTTGTGGAGGAAGGCGAAGCACTGGACGGCGCGGCCCTGCGCCGTCAGGTGAAGCTCACTGTCACAACGGACAAAGGCTCCTCCGATGCACTGCTTCTGATGTATCTGCCCAATTCCGACCGGCCCGCGCCCGTTGTGGTGGGGCTGAACTTCAACGGCAACCACACGGTGCTGGACGATCCGGCCATCCTGCCCTCTTATGCCAGCGAAAAGGACGCGGCCGTGCTGGAAGAGGAACGCGGCGGAAAAGCGGAGCGTTGGGCCATTGAAGAAGCTGTGGCACGTGGTTACGGCGTGGCCACTATTTGGTGCAACGATTTTGCCCCGGATGACGCCAAGGCTTACAGCAGCCGTGTAATTTCGCTGTTTGACGAGCCGGAGTTCAAGGCCGTGGGCGCGTGGGCCTTCGGCATTATGCGCGGCGTGGATTATCTTGTGCAGGACGCGGATGTGGACGCGGCGCGCATTGCGGATATCGGTCATTCACGCCTGGGCAAGGCGGCGGTGTGGGCAGGAGCCAACGATGAACGTATCGCGCTTGTGATTTCCAACGATTCCGGGAACACAGGCGCCAGTCTCACGCGGGAAAACCGCGGCGAGACACTGAAATCCATCAATGCTCTGTTTCCCCACTGGTTCTGCACAAAATATAAGGAATATGGAGCGGACGCCGCCTCCTTGCCCGTGGACCAGCACTTGCTGCTGGCCTGCATCGCACCGCGGCGGGTATATGTGGCTTGTGCGGAGGGAGACCTCTGGGCCGATCCGCAGGGCGCATGGAACAGCCTGATGGCCAGCCGCCCTGCCTTTGCGCTGTACGGGCTGGACGTACTGCCGGACGGCTGTGTGGCCGAGGGCGAAACGCAGCCCCATGCGGGCCAGGCTTGCTGGAGCGGGGCCATGGGCTATCACAACCGTGCCGGATGGCATGACGTCCGGCGCGAGGACTGGGAATTTTATTTTCAGTATATGGACGAGTATCTGAAGGCGTGAGCGCCTTCCGTCTGTAAAAATTGAAAAACAGAACTGCCGCACTGGAATTTCCGATGCGGCAGTTGTTTTTGTTCTTTCACGGCAGCCATAGGATGGTTCAGGCCGAAAATACAGCCTGCGGCTGTTTGAGTGCTTACAGAAATACGTTCAATTCTCCGGCATATTCATTTTCGGCATGCTGCAGGCGCTGAGCCAGTGCGATAGCGCCCGGGTTCGCGTCGGGTGCGTCCTTGATGGCAATGGTCATATCTGTAACGCCCACATGGCTGCCTTCAATGAGCATCTCCGCGATTTTGCGGGGAGACTTATCGTATATCGTCTGTATTTTTACACCCATTTTGGCATTCAGCTTTGTAAAAGCATTCTGGCCTTCGGCCTGTTCGCCCTCCACGGCCAGCATTGCATTGGCCCGTTTGGAAAGATCCTCGTATGTGGCCAGCTGGCGGTTCAGGTGTATCTTCAGGCGTTCGTCATCAGTGATGCCCAAAAGCTGAGTGACGGTATTTTTGCCCATCTCGGCATTCTTTACGACCTCGTTGAGCAATAGAACAGTTTGATCGTCCATGGTGTTCCACTCCTTTTAAAACTAGGGTGCGCCGCCGTCGGGAAGAATATGCACTTCGAAAAAAGGCAGATCATGGAGAAAGGATGCATTGGAATTGCAATCGAAGGCTAAACAGAAAAAATTTCACGAACATAAGAAAGGGCATATGAAGGGACTGATTTTGCAAAAAGCAAAAAAATTTCCAGGAAATTCGTCAATATGACGATAATATAGTTATGTTTTTGTCAATTATGTACACGGCCTGCTGGGCGGGTTTTCAGATACATTGTGAAAAAAACATCATTTTATAAGGGTACACGGCTTTGGCAAAGAACAGAAAGTTTGTACAATATCACAATAATAAAGCTATTGATTTATGCAAAATGACGGCATATAATAAAAATGTCCCAAGGGAAAGGGGACACGGAAGCCGTCCGATTGAGGGACGGGAAATTTTAGAGATACCTTTAAAGGAGGGTACTGTTATGAAAAAGAATTTTCTGAACTATCTTGTAAAAGCGTGTGCTGCATACGAGTACTCCATGGGCTGGGATGTCGCATACATGCGTTACGAGAAAGGCTGCTGAGAGCAGTGCGGGAAACACGATGAAAAAACAGGGCCGCGCTTTGGGCGGTCTATCATAAGGAAGCTGACACCCGCTGACAAAGTTGTTTTTCGGCGGGTGTTGTTTTATAATAAATTGACCAACGACTCGGGTTCTCGAGAGGACAGCATTGTTATGATAGGGTTAAAAAGCGGAACGGTAAAGTTGGTGCAGCATCAAGAGGAATGGCATGAAAATGCTGAAAATGTAATCAGCGTATTAAAGCAACTCTTGGGAGATACTGCACTTGATATTCAGCATGTGGGAAGTACGGCCATTAGGTCCATCTGGGCAAAACCGACGTCGTCTACTTTGGCGAAGCGCTGCCGGATGGTGCGATTG
>OLVT01002889.1_pt1 | contig 11001 bp, 8 predicted proteins | sample 1673241 | NCBI WGS metagenome assembly OLVT01 (sample SAMEA3178936, study PRJEB25190) | human gut metagenome | biome: human gut; feature: human-associated habitat; material: faeces | place: Austria | collected 2013 | reverse complement strand
CCTGCGGAGCTTCGTCTCCCAGAGATATCAGAGTGCCGGGAAGAGACGCAAAGGGAATATGGTTTGCCGTAGATTTCCTGGGAACAGTAACCAGAGCTCTTCTGGACAGTGATTTTACAAAGATACCATATGAGATGGCCAGAGACAGGCATGTTCTTGTGATAGGCGGAGGCGATACCGGAAACGACTGTGTGGGAACAGTGATCCGTCTGGGAGCCAAATCTGTTACACAGCTGGAAATGATGCCGAAGCCTCCGGCTGAAAGAGCTGCTGATAATCCGTGGCCACAGTGGCCGAGAGTTCTGAAAACCGACTATGGACAGGAAGAGGCCATTGCTGTCTTTGGAAAGGATCCAAGAGTATACCAGACAACGGTTACAGAGTTTATTGCCGACAAAAAAGGGAATATTTGCAAGGCAAAGACAGTTGGACTGCAAAGTAAAAGGGATGAAAAAACAGGAAGGATGATCATGATTCCGGCCGAGGGAACGGAGAAAGTGATCACTGCCGATCTGGTTCTGATCGCAGCCGGATTTCTGGGAAGCCAGAAATATGTGACAGATGCTTTTCAGGTAGCTGTAAATGAAAGAACCAATGTGGAGACGGCTCCGGACGGCTATGCTACGACGGTTCCCCGTGTATTTGCAGCAGGAGATATGCGCAGAGGACAGTCTCTTGTTGTCTGGGCAATCCGGGAAGGAAGAGAGGCTGCCAGAGCTGTGGATGAATCTCTGATGGGATATACCAATCTCTGATTCTGTGAAGAATTTTGTCGAAAGTTTATAGGAGATCTTCTTCAGGAATTTGTTGACAAAGGAAAAACACATTGCTATAATACCTGCATGAACAAAGGCGTTCTTTCAATGGGGATACTGTTGGAAGTGCGCCTTTTTTAATTTAGCGATTAAGGAGAGAATAACATGGGGAATTATTCCAGAAAGGAAATATTACAGCTGGTTGAAGAAGAGGATGTGGAATTTATCCGCCTTCAGTTTACAGATATGTTTGGTGTTATTAAAAATATCGCAGTGACATCCAGAGAACTTCCGCGGGTACTGGATAACAGATGCAGAGTAGACTGGACACTGATAACAGGTGAATGTATGGAGAATGAGGCAGAAATGTTTCTTTACCCGGATCTTGATACGTTTGCAATCCTTCCCTGGCGGCCTCAGCAGGGAAAGGTGGCCAGATTTCTGTGTGACCTCTACTGTGCAGACGGTACACCGTATAAGAACAGTTCACGATATATCCTGAAGCAGAATCTGGAAAAAGCAGGAGAAGAAGGATATACGTTTTTTGCAGATCCGGAATGTGAGTTTTTTCTGTTTCATACAGACGATAATGGAATTCCCACTACTGTCAGTCATGAGCAGGCAGGATATTTGGATGTGAGTCCTCTGGATCTTGGAGAAAACGCACGGAGAGACATGGTTCTTACTTTGGAAGATATGGGGGTGGAGGTAGAATCCTCCCACCATGAAAAAGCACCGGCACAGCATGAAATTGATTTCAGATACGGGGAAGCGGGCAGGATCGCCGACTGTGTCATGACTTTTAAGATGGCAGTCCGTACAGTTGCCAGACGCCATGGACTCCATGCAACTTTTATGCCAAAGCCCAGATCAGAGTTTAATGGTTCCGGTATGCATCTGAAATTTTCTCTTGTAAAAGACGGACAGAATATTTTTGAGTGTAAGGAGACACCGGGGAAAATCAGTGATGCGGCATTTTATTTTGCAGGAGGTCTTCTTGCACACAGCAGAGAAATGGCGCTGATCACCAATCCGCTGGTGAATTCTTACAAGCGCCTGGTTCCCGGATACGGGGCGCCTACTGAACTTACCTGGACAGATTCAGATCAGAAATCTCTTGTAAGGATCCCGTTTTTCAGAGGACAGGAGTCCATGGTAGAACTGAGGAGCCCGGATGCTGCGGCAAATCCTTATCTTGTGCTGGCGGTATGCCTGGCAGCAGGGATGGACGGTATTCGAAAACGGCTGGTTCCTCTGAAAGCGGGGGAAACGGAGAATCCGGACTGTCTTCCGGAGACTTTGAAAGAAGCAATCGATATTTTTGAAAACAGTTCCTGGATCAGAGAAATCCTGGGAGAGGATTTCTGCAGGATTTATGTGGAGTCTAAGAAAAAAGAATGGCTGAGATATACGCGGCAGGTAACAGACTGGGAGGTTGAGGAGTATTTGTACCGTCTGTAGCCCGTAAAAAGGAATCCGGGTTTTGGAAGGATTAAGGAGAGGAACATATGGACAGCATTGTGATCGCATTACCGAAAATTGAAGACGCAAAGAAGCTGCGTGCGGTTCTGGAACGGCATGGTTTTTCGGTGGCGGCAGTGAGCAGTTCCGGATCAGGCGCTCTTTCTTATTTATCGGAGCTTGGAAATGGTGTGCTGATATGTGGACGCCGGCTTTCTGATACAGGATATCTGGAGATTAAGGAATGTATGCCGGAGGGATTTGAAATGCTCCTGCTGGCATCGGCAGGGTTTATATGCCAGGTACCGGATTCTGTCCTCTGTGTGGAAATGCCTGTCAAGACCTGCGATCTGATTAATACTGTTCATATGATGCTGACTCAGCAGGAACGACGCAGAAGGAAAGAAAAGAAAAAAAACAAGAACAGAAGCTGGAAAGAGCAGAATTATATTTCCAATGCAAAACTGATCCTGATGCAGAGAAACCACCTCAGTGAGGAGGAAGCATATCGCTATATACAGAAATGCAGTATGGATTCAGGAACGAACATGGTGGAAACAGCCCAGATGATCCTGATGCTGTTTTTTGAGGAATAACGAGGAGTAACATGAAAAAATAATAAGCCACTGACGTAATGGAGGATGAGGATATGGAATATACGGATGGGAAATGGAAAAAAAACAGTACGGACTGGGATGAGCTTATGAGTACTTCCCTGCTGGACCGGGAAGCAGTGATTGAAGGAGCCGTTCACAGCATCCGAAATATGGGCGATGTGGCTTTTATAATATTGAGAAAAAGAGAGGGGCTGTTTCAGACTGTTCTGGAAAATAAAATTCCGGACTGTTCAGTTCATCAGCTGAAAGAAGCAATGACTGTACAGGTGAAAGGAATTCTGAAAAAAGAGGAGCGGGCTCCTCATGGACGGGAACTGAGGATCACAGGTGTGAAGATATTGTCTTTCCCGGTAGAATCTATGCCTCTTGCCATAGACAAATGGAAACTGAATACTTCGCTTGAGTCAAAGCTGAATATGCGTTCCGTTGCGCTTCGAAATATCAGGGAACGTTCCAAATTCAGGATTCAGGAGGCTCTTGTGAGAGCTTTTCGGGATTATCTTTATGAACATGGTTTTACAGAGATCCATACCCCAAAATTAGGAGCCAGAGGAGCAGAGGGCGGAGCAAATGTTTTTAAACTGAGTTATTTTCATAAGCCGGCTGTTCTGGCGCAAAGTCCGCAGTTTTATAAACAGATGATGGTGGGAGTATTTGACAGAGTGTTTGAAACAGGTCCTGTATTCCGGGCGGAAAAGCACAATACCAAACGTCACTTAAACGAATATACCAGTCTTGATCTGGAAATGGGATATATAGACAGCTTTCAGGAAATCATGTCCATGGAAACCGGATATCTTCAATATGCCATGGCTCTTTTAAAAAAAAGTTATGATAAAGAACTGTCTTTATTGAAACTGGAGCTTCCAAATGTAGACAGGATTCCGGCAGTACAGTTTGAGAAGGCAAAAGAACTTGTTTCAGAAAAATATAACAGGCCCGTCCGCAATCCTTACGATCTGGAACCGGAGGAGGAAGCTCTGATCGGAAGGTATTTTAAGGAAGAATATAATTCTGATTTTGTATTTGTCACTCATTACCCGTCAAAAAAGCGGCCGTTTTATGCAATGGATGATCCGGCAGATCCGCGTTTTACGCTGAGCTTTGATCTTTTGTTCCGTGGTCTTGAGGTTACAACTGGAGGACAGCGCATTCATGATTATCAGCAGCTTACCGCCAAGATTGCAGACAGAGGGATGGAAGAAGAAGGCATGGAACAGTATCTGGATGCTTTTAAACATGGTATGCCGCCTCATGGCGGATTGGGGATTGGCCTGGAACGGCTGACGATGCAGCTTCTGGGAGAGGAAAATGTCCGTGAAGCCTGTCTGTTTCCAAGAGACATGAACCGTCTGGAACCCTGATCCGGATACAGGAAAAATATTTCAGGTCAACAGGGAATCAAAAAGCAGAAAAGAGGAATATCCATGGCAAAGATCATAGATGATGAAACAATGGAAAATGTCTGCCTTCTTGCAAAGCTTTCTCTGGAAGAGGAAGAACGGGAGGCCGCACGGGCGGAAATGCAGAAAATGCTTACCTATGTAGAGAAGCTGGATCAGTTGGATACAGAAGGTACAGAGCCTATGTCCCATATTTTTGGCAGTGAGAATGTGTTCCGTGAGGATGAAATCGTAAATGAAAACCAGAAAACTGCCATGCTGTTTAATGCGCCAAGAACAAAAGACGGCCAGTATCATGTGCCGAAGACAATAGGATAGGAAGTGACATAAATGGAATTAAGCCAGATGACTGCACTGGAACTGTCCCGTAATATCAGGGGAAAAAAGATCTGCGTTTCAGACAGTGTAGAAAGTGTGTTTCACCAGATCAGAAAAAAAGAAAAGAAAATTCATGCATACCTGGATCTTTATGAAGAGGACGCATATAAGAGGGCAGAGCAGGTTCAGAAAGGAATTGAGCAGGGAATCTATACAGGTCCTTTGGCAGGAGTACCGATCGCGGTAAAGGATAATATCTGTATCAGAGGTAAAAAGACAACCTGTGCATCCGGAATACTGGAAAATTTTATTCCTACATATCAGGCTGAGGTGATCGACCGTCTGGAACAGGCAGGAATGATCCTCATAGGAAAAACGAATATGGACGAATTTGCCATGGGAAGTACAACAGAAACATCTGCTTTTGGTGTTACGGCAAATCCGTGGAATACAGAGCATGTACCGGGCGGTTCATCAGGGGGTTCCTGTGCGGCAGTTGCGGCCGGAGAGGCATATATGGCTCTTGGATCCGACACAGGCGGTTCCATTCGTCAGCCCAGCGCTTTTTGCGGAGTGACCGGAATCAAGCCAACCTATGGAACCGTATCCCGATATGGTCTGGTGGCATATGCTTCTTCTCTTGATCAGATTGGTCCTGTGGGAAAAAATACAGAAGACTGTGCTGCTCTCCTTCAGGTAATTGCCGGATATGATCCAAAGGACAGCACTTCTCTCAGGAGAGAACTTCCGAAACCTGGGCTGACTTCAGGGAAAGATCTGAAGGGAATGCGGTTTGGCGTTCCTGAAGAATATATGGCAGAGGGAATGGAAGAAGGAGTCCGCAAGGTTTTTCTTGCTTCTCTGAAGCTTTTGGAGGAACTGGGAGCTGAAGTGGAATTTTTTTCCATGAAAACCACGGAATATGTAATCCCGGCATATTATATCATTGCCTGTGCAGAAGCAAGCTCCAATCTGGAAAGATTTGACGGTGTAAAGTATGGATTTCGTGCGGCAGAATATCAGGGACTTCATGATATGTACAGAAAAACAAGAACGCAGGGGTTCGGAAAAGAGGTAAAAAACAGAATCATGCTGGGCTCATTTGTTTTGAGCTCCGGTTATTATGACGCTTATTATCTGAAAGCATTAAAGGCAAAAGCTCTGATTAAAAAAGAATTTGACCAGGCCTTTGAGAAGTATGATGTGATTCTTGCTCCGGCGGCTCCCCATACGGCTCCAAAGCTGGGAGAAAGCCTGAAAGATCCTCTTACCATGTATCTGGGTGATATTTATACAGTAGCAGTAAATCTCTGCGCCCTTCCTGCCATTTCCCTTCCGGGTGGCTTTGACAGAAAAGGGCTGCCCGTAGGATTTCAGATGATTGGCCCTTGTTTTGGAGAAAATACGCTGATCCGGTCAGCGGCTGTATTTGAAAATGCACGGGGGAAATTTCCATCAGCAGAAAAAGGAGGCACAGAGGTATGAGACAGTATAAGACCGTGATCGGACTGGAGGTTCATATAGAGCTTGCCACAAAAACCAAAATTTTCTGCGGCTGTTCTACGGAATTTGGCGGAGAGCCAAATACCCATACCTGTCCGGTATGTGCCGGGATGCCCGGTTCTCTTCCGGTTCTGAACCGTCAGGTGGTGGAATTTGCACTGAAAGCCGGAATTGCGGCAAATTGTCAGATCAATCAACTATGCAAATTTGACCGGAAAAATTATTTTTATCCTGACAATCCGCAGAATTATCAGATATCACAGCTCTATCTGCCGTTGTGTCATGATGGATGGATAGAGATTGAAACCTCAGCCGGAAAGAAAAAGATCAGGATCCATGAAATACATATGGAAGAAGATGCTGGTAAACTGATCCATGACGAATGGGAAGACTGTTCACTGGTAGATTATAATAGAAGCGGAGTACCTCTGATCGAGATTGTTTCCGAACCGGATATGAGAAGCGCTGAGGAGGTTATTGCATATCTGGATAAACTTCGCTGTATGATGCAGTATCTTGGAATTTCGGACTGTAAGCTTCAGGAAGGTTCCATGCGTGCAGATGTCAACCTTTCTGTCTGTGAGTCAGGAAGCGATGTCTGGGGAACCAGAACAGAGATGAAGAACCTGAATTCTTTCAAAGCCATCACAAGAGCGATTGAAGCTGAACGGGAGAGACAGATCGAGCTTCTTGAAATGGGAAGGCCGGTAATTCAGGAGACAAGGCGGTGGGACGACAATAAAGAAAGCTCTCGTGCCATGAGATCAAAGGAAGACGCTAAGGATTATCGATATTTTCCGGATCCGGATCTGCCGCCGGTTCATATTTCAGATGAATGGATTCAGAGAATCCGTAATACGCAGCCACAGCTGCGGGAAGAAAAGCAGCAGATATATCAGGATGAGATGGGACTTTCCGATTATGATGCCAGAGTTTTGACGGAATCGGCACATCTGGCTGATCTTTTTGAAAAAACAGCAGAACTCAGTCAGAATCCCAAAAGGACAGCAGCATGGTTTATGGGGGAAGTTCTTCGCCTGATAAAAGAATACGGTACAGAACCGGAAAAGGTTTGTTTTTCGCCGAAACACCTTGCACAGCTGATTTGTATGGTAGAGGAAAAGAAGGTCAGCCCTGCCAATGCAAAAAAGGTATTTGAGCATATCTTTAACGAAGATACAGAACCGGAAGTTTTTGTCCGGGAACATGGTCTGGGGATCGTGCAGAATGACGATCTTATGCAGCGTGTGGTTCAGAAGGTTCTTGCAGAGAATCCGGGTCCTTTTTCAGAGCTTCTGGGAGGTAAGGAAAAAGTATTCGGTTTTTTTGTAGGCCAGATGATGAGAGAATTGAAGGGTACAGCAAGCCCTGAGGCGGTAAGGGACGCCCTTACGGAAGAAATAAACAAGAACAGGAGATAGAATATGGTAACAGTAAATAGAAACTATCTGAAACTGCCGGGCAGTTATCTGTTTTCCACAATTGCCGGAAAAGTGTCCGCTTTTCAAAAGGAAAATCCGGAAGCCAGAATCCTTCGCCTTGGAATTGGAGATGTGACACAGCCTCTTGCCCCGGCAATTATTGAAAGTCTTCACAGATCAGTGGATGAAATGGCACATCAGGAAACTTTCCGGGGGTATGCACCGGATCTGGGCTATGAATTTTTGAGAGATGCCATTGCAAAGAATGACTACAAAGACAGAGGATGTAACATTTCAGCAGATGAGATATTTATTTCTGACGGAGCAAAAAGCGATTCCGGAAATATCCAGGAGATCTTTGGGGCAGATAATAAGGTGGCTGTCTGTGATCCGGTTTATCCGGTTTACGTGGACACCAATGTGATGGCGGGAAGGACCGGGGCTTATAACAAAGAAAAGGAAAATTTTGACGGAGTGATCTATATGCCCTGTCTGGAATCCAATGGATTCCTTCCCGAGATTCCGGAAGAAGTGCCGGATCTGATCTATCTTTGTTTTCCGAACAATCCAAGCGGCGCTGCCATTACCAGGGAAAAGCTTCAGGAATGGGTGGACTATGCCAATCGTACAGGTGCAGTGATTATTTATGATGCAGCTTATGAGGCGTATATTACGGAAACAGATATCCCTCACAGTATTTATGAATGCAACGGGGCAAGAACCTGTGCGATTGAGCTGCGCAGCTTTTCAAAAAATGCCGGATTTACCGGTGTGCGTCTTGGATTTACGGTGATACCCCGGGAACTGGTTCGCGATGGAGTGTCGCTTCACAGGTTATGGGCACGACGTCATGGAACCAAGTTTAATGGAGCTCCTTACATTGTTCAGAGAGCCGGAGAGGCGGTGTATTCTCAGGAAGGAAAAAAACAGCTTCGGGAACAGGTGGCATATTATATGAGAAATGCCCATTATATCTACAGTGAACTGAAAAAAGCCGGATATTCCGTCTCCGGAGGAGTGAATGCTCCTTATATCTGGCTGAAAACACCTCAATGCAGTTGATGTAGTTATGGAATTTACGCTCGATAACCGGCTCAAAGTCTGCCTGCATGTTTTTGCCTGCAACCTTAACCACATAAGCGATGCTGTTTTTGCTTCCAAGCTCCATCTCGTCAGCTTCCGGTCCGATCACTGTGATCTTGTGATCCTCTACCTCGCTTGCGTCACAGGTCTGAACAAGCTCTGCACAGTCCACGCGGGAGCCGTCAAACTCAACCTGCATATCTTTACGACGGATGATCTCGCCCTCGAATGCAGATGCAAATGCAACCGGGATATCAATGTTTGTGATCTTGATCTTAATGTCACGGGCTTCCAGAGAAGTTGCGTTCCACTTGGAAACGTCTGTCTGGCAGATCAGGCTCTTCGGAACTCTCGGAACGTCAGCCTGGTTTGTGATTACTGGGAATCCAAGTGCGATAGCGCCTGCACCGCATGCTACGATCACGTCGTTCAGAGGAGCAAATGCATTTACAAATGCAGGAACACGTTTCATTGTGTATTCCATCAGAGTTGCTGCATCGCCCGGTTTTACGTTACCGAAGATCAGAGCTGCACGAAGAGCAACAGATACAACATGGATTACAGATGTAACGTCTTTTCCAAGCGGGATCACACGTACATTTGCGCCTGTTTTGTAGTTGATCTTAGCAAGCTGATCAATGATATCGCCTACCAGTGTTACAAGGATACCCTGCGCCTGATAGGATTTTACAAGAGCTGCTGCCTCTTCTGCGGAAGCTGCCTTGCCAAGGATTACTGCAACACCCGGGATATCGCCTGTTACAAGCGGTACACCAAGCTCACGGATCACTGCATCTGCAAGATGTCCGTAGCATGGCTCTTCATAAGGAGTTGCTCCGTCGATGTATTTCAGAACCTCGATGAACTCTGCGCAGAGAGCTGTAGCAACACCTGACATAAATGCGTCATGTGTTCTTTTTTCTCTTGTCATAAGAGTTTTTACAACTGCAAGAGCTTCCTTTAACTCTGCAAGAGTACCAACCTTGGTTCCTGTTACTGCATAGTAGCATGGAAGGGAATAAGCTGTATTCGGAAAGCTGACAGCTTTGTCCGCACCATGTGTTTCAATAGCCTGGTCAATGGCATTCTCAGTGAGGCCATAAACCGCATCATTTCCCGCGAAAACACTTTCAAATAAAGTCACTGTTATACCTCCTATTTTATGATCACTGATGATCAATCCTGTCTTTGATTTTTCTGATCTCACCTGTGACCTCTTCGCTGAAATCAAAGGGGGATTTTCCCTGTCGATCCGCATCGATCACATCTGTATTATAGTGGATCATACCTAAAAGATCTTCCTGTGGAATCTTTTCCATGATAAAGGCTTCGTCGTCCTGATTTCTCACCTTGTTTGCCACAACCTTCACCTGCGCCACACCAAGGTCCTTTGCAAGACGCTTCACGTTTTTGTATGTCTGAACACTTCTTGCACCCGGCTCGATCACAACCACAAAGGCATCTACGCCTTCGGTCGTCCCTCTTCCCAGATGCTCCAGCCCTGCTTCCATATCAAGGATCACCACATCCTCCCTGCGAAGGACAAGGTTATTGATAATACGCTTCAGCATTACATGCTCCGGACATACGCATCCGCCGCCCCCTGTTTCCACAGTTCCAAGAACAAGCAGCCTGACCCCGTTGCAGACCTTTCCGTATTTTTCCGGAATATCGTCCACCCTGGGATTCAGATGGTAAAACTGATTGTTTGCGGAAGCCCCGGTTCTCTCCTCTACCAGCTTACGCATTTTGGAGATGGGTACAATGGAATCAAGTGTTTCTTCATCGAATCCCAGCGCAAGACCAAGATTTGCATCCGGATCTACATCCGCCGCAAGCACAGGTCTTCCCTCTGCCGCATATAAACGGGCCAGTGTTGCCGCAAATGTGGTTTTTCCCACACCGCCTTTTCCTGTAACTGCAATTTTCATTTTATGTCATCCACCTTTGTCAAATATTCACTGCCGGAATCCTTAGATGCCCAGAGCAGTTCTCTTTTCTTCGATTCTTTCGATCATCAGATCAACTAATTTGTCAATGTCTTTCTCAACTGTGTAAGCAGCGCCTGTCCACTGTCTTGTTCCCCCTGTAAGAAGCTGTCCCATCTGGTCAGAACCTTCAACATAAGGATCAACGCCAAGGAAGGTATCAATACCGGTACCAACAACATAGTTACCGATGGATACTGCTTTTTCGGACATCCACTCAGGAGCACAGCCTACTACCGGAAGCTGATGGATCTGAAGACCTGCATCCTTAGCCAGTGCTGCCGCAAGGTTCATCATACGTGAAATATCTACGCAGGAGCCCATGTGTAATACAGGCGGGATATCTGCCAGTTCACATACTCGTTTCAAACCGTCACCGCAGAGATCTTTTGCAGCCTTGTCCATAAGACCTGCTTTTGCAGCTGCCTGTGCAGAACATCCGGAAGCAATGA
>OLVT01002888.1_pt1 | contig 11004 bp, 9 predicted proteins | sample 1673241 | NCBI WGS metagenome assembly OLVT01 (sample SAMEA3178936, study PRJEB25190) | human gut metagenome | biome: human gut; feature: human-associated habitat; material: faeces | place: Austria | collected 2013 | reverse complement strand
ATTTCAGATACTCCTGGAACGTATAGCGCATCCGATTGGGATCGTCCAGGTCGCGGCCGGTATTGAGGCAGATCAGATGATCGTGCGCCACGGCGTCTTCGGCCAGAATGAAATGCACGTCGTTCGAGCAGATGTATTTGACTCCGCATTTGGCCGACAGCTCCAGCAGGGCCTTATTGACCAGCAACTGATTCTCGTACACGTCGGCGTCCTTGCGCGGATCGCCCGACGGATGGAGCTGCAACTCCAGGTAATAGTCGTCCCCGAAGATGCTTTTGAACCAGCGCACGACCTGTTCAGCCTCCTCCATGTCGTTGCGCATGATGGCCTGGGGAACTTCGCCGCCCAGACATGCCGAGCAGCAGATCAATCCCTCGTGGTATTGTTCCAGCAGTTTCTTGTCGATACGGGGCTTGTAATAGAATCCTTCGGTAAAGGAGTAGGATACGATCTTGCAGAGATTGTGGTAACCCGTGAGGTTCTTGGCCAGCAGAATCAGGTGATCGCCCGCCTTCTCGTCCTTGTCCTTTTCGAAGCGGTTGCGCACGACGTAGGTTTCGCACCCCAAAATAGGCTTGATGCCCGCATCGGTGGCGACGTCGTGGAAGTTCTTGACGCCGTACATATTGCCGTGGTCGGTAATGGCCAGAGCCTTCATACCGAGGGCTTTGGCTCGTTTGATGAGCGGCGATATGGCCGCTGCGCCGTCCAAGATGGAATATTGCGTATGTACGTGTAAATGGACGAAATCCGGCATAATTCGAAAATTTATGGTTTTGGGCCGTCCTTTGCGAAGGTACGGAAAAGTCGCGGGCAGAAGCAAATTTATCTGCGTCTTGCCGATGCTTAAGGCGAAGTCAAAGGTAATGAAAAAATATGAAAGAATTTCCGTATTTCCAAGTAAAAATTGCCCGAACGATTCTACGTTGTTGAAAATGACGGGATAGGAAATATGTGGCAAAAATCTTGCAGCATTCCGAAAAAAAACGTATCTTGTTGATAGCCGGATTTATCCGGTCCTGCATCGCCCGTTTTCGCCGGGTACGAACGGAGTTCGGAACCGGGAGCACGGAAGTTCGAAGAACCGAAAAACGACGGGATGCAAAGATTTAATAAAAAATGTGGACCTCGTTGGAAATACGGTACTCCGAGTACCCGCATTTTAGGAAAGGTCTGAATTTTAATGCGGCCAGAGGATGCGAATAAATGTCCTTCGGATTCGATGCTGCGATTGTCAAACTGTTACATCGAAAGATATAATGGCCGAATAAATATATCACCTAAACAGCGATGATTATGAAAGATGAAAAATTAGTCGTGTTGAGAGAGTGGAACTCTGTCACCGAAGCCGAAATGGCCAAATCGATTCTGGACGGAGCCGGAATTTTTTCGACGATCCGCAACGAATATATGTCGGCGATCTATCCCATCGGCACGATGCCGGCACAGCTCGTGGTCAAGGAGGAAGATGCGAAGCGGGCTGCCGAATTGCTCGACAAAATGCCGTAATTTATTATTTTGCAGCTATTCAAGGAGTTCGGGAAGCTCTTAAAGAAGCCCCCGAATTCCTTATGAACGGCTCGGAACAACCTCTGTTGCTTGCGACTTTCGAACGGTTCGGAGAAGGGGCGAAACTGCGTACCGAAAACGTCGATTCATAGCTTCAGGTCCGGAGAACGAAGTCGTCGGAAATGAAACCGGCTTCGATAAGATCGGTCGAGCCGTGTCGGAGGATCCCTTATCGGTTCCATATGGCCCAGGCAGCTTCCGCCTGCCCTACGAGCATGTCGAGTCCGTTGCACGTGTGTGCTCCCCGTTGCGCTCCGTATTGCAGAAACAGCGTTTCGGCCGGGTTGTAGATCAGGTCGAAAAGATAGTGGGAGGGCGTGACGAAAGCGTACGGAATGCGGGGCGCCTCTTCGACATTCGGATGCATCCCGACTGGGGAGGCATTGATAATGAGCCGATGCGAACCGATTACTTCATCCGATACTTCGTCGTACGTATAATTTCCCGTTGCCGGATTCCGCGATACTAGATCGAACGGAATTTCCATCTGTGCCAATACATATTGCACGGCTTGCGACGCCCCGCCCGTGCCCAGTACCAATGCCCGTTCGGGACGCTCCCCGCCGAGAAATGTTTCGAGGGAGACGCGAAGTCCCGTCACATCCGTATTATAACCCGTCAGACGTCTGCCTTCACAGCGCACGCAATTGACGGCCCCGATCATCCGGGTTTCCGGCGAAAGATCGTCCAGATAGGGTATGATCTGTTGTTTATAGGGAATCGTGACATTGAATCCCCGCAGTTCGGGCTGCGCTTCCAGCAAAGCGGGCAACTCCTCGATCGTTTTCAATTCGTAAAGGTCGTACCGGCAATCCGCAATGCCTTCGCGTGCGAATTTATCGGCGAAATACCGGGCTGAAAACGAGTGTCCCAGCGGGTAGCCTATCAGACCGTAGCGTTTCATAAGGTTTTAGTTTTGGGGAGCGGAGATTTTTTGAGCGACCCGCTTGCCGATGAATTCGATGACATAGATCAGAAGAAATCCTGCCAGCGCCAGTGCTACGGCCTGCCACAAGTGGGCATCGGTCTGACCGATCGCCTCGAAATGTCCCGGTGTAATGTTTTGTTCCACCAACGGGTGAACGGCACCCTGGGCATCCGTATAAGTTTCCACGACCTCTTTCCAGGGCCAGACTTTATTGAGCGATCCGACCATGAAACCCATGAGCAGGGAGATCGTCAGGTCGTGATGCTTGCGCAGCAGCCACGAAAGCAGGTGCGAAAAACTGATGATACCGGCGACGGCTCCGACTGCGAAAAGCAGCAGGACACCCAGCCGGAATTCGCTGACAGCCTGTAAAATGTATTGGTATTTTCCCAGCAGCAGCAGGATGAAGGCGCCTGAAATTCCCGGAAGAATCATCGCGCAGATGGCAACAGCTCCCGAAAGCATGATAAACCACCAGTCGTTGGGCGTTTGCGTCGGGGAGGCGATCGTGATCCAGAATGCCAGCGCGGTGCCGACAAGCAGTCCCAGTAGCGAAGTGAGGTTCCACTTCCGAATATCCCGGGCGACGAAAGCCGCCGAAGCGACGATCAGTCCGAAAAAGAAGGACCAGATTTCGATCGGGTGATGCGCCAGCAGGTAAGTCATCAACCGTGCCAGCGAAAAGATGGCGATACCGATACCCTGCAGTACGGAGAAGAGGAAACTGCCGTTGATGTGGCGCCAGAATTTCCTGAATTCGAACCGGCCGAGCAATTTCAACGCAGTCGGATTAAAACTTTTGATCGATCAGTTCGCTGTAAATTCCCGAAATAAAGGCGATCGTCCCGCCCGATACTCCCGGGACAACATCCGCCATTCCCATTGCGCAGCCTTTCAGCGCCAACAGCACGTATCTGAACATAATCCGCTCTAATAAAAAGTTAGGCAATTCATCTTTCAATGTACCTTTTGACAATTCCGAGAGGTGTCTATTCGCTGTTCCCGGTTGTATCGGTAATGCTCCTGCCCACAGATCCCTTCCCGGAAAGGACTTAAGGCGCTTTACTCCCAAAGAGGTACACTAAAGTATATAATCACGAAAAGTTATCTCGTTCGTCGAAAACACGACGTTTCGCAAAAACGGCATTATAATAACATCGCATAGGTATTGCCGTTTCCGGCGATGTTTTGCTTGTGCAAAGATAGTATATGCGGGAAACATCGCAAGATTTTTTCGGGATAAAACCCTGAAAAAATCCATCCCGAACGAAGATTTAATAATTCGTTAATAATACCGTTCGAGGATTCCGCCTCCGACGACCCGTTCCCCTCGGTACAAAACGACGGGCTGCCCGGCGGCCGGGGCCCACGCGGGATCCTCCAGTTCGATCCGAATCCCCGAAGCGGCAGGGAAGACCGCTGCGTATCCCTCGGGGTTGCGGCCGATGCCCCGGATCACCGCACGGATATCGCGGGCACCGAATACCTCGTCGCTCTCTATCAGGCGACATTCCCCGACTTCCAGCGTACGATGCAACAACAGCTTCTCTTCTCCGGCTACGATCCGGTTTGCCGCCGTGTCGATAGCGACCACCGCCCAGCCCGGCGGCAGGTCGAGGCCCTTTTTCTGGCCGATGGTGTAGAGGGCCGCCCCGTCGTGCGTGCCGAGCCGATGTCCGGCAGAGTCGATGATGGGGCCGGGCCGGAGCGCTTCCGTTTTATCCCGGCTTCGCAGGAAGTCGCGGCACGGGCGTCCCTCGAGAAAACAGACGCCCATACTCTCCCGACGGTCGGCGAGTTCTTCGACGATATTTCGTTTGATGACCGTTCCCATCGGAGTCAGCACCCGATCGAGGATCTCCTGCGGCAAGTCCCACAGGTAGTAGGACTGGTCCTTGCGGTTGTCGGCCGCACGGGTGACGTATCGTTTGCCGCCTGCGGAGGTAATGCGGAAATAGTGTCCCGTAGCGATGTGGCGAATCCCCAGTGCGTCGGCCTCTGCCGCAAGGCAGGGCCATTTGATCCGACTGTTGCAGCGCGTGCACGGAGCCGGGGTACACCCCCGGAAGTAACTGTCGGTAAAATAGTCCACCACCTCCCGTTCGAACCGCTCCCGCACCGACCGCATTCGCCAAGGAATACCGAGTGCTCCGGCACGCAGACGCGCCTTTTCCAACAATGCGGAATCGCCTCTCATGTCGAGCGTCAGAGCCGTTACATGATATCCGGCCGCCTGCAACAATCCGACGGCGGCGAAGCTGTCTATTCCGCCGCTGAAACCCAACAATACCCGATTATCCTTCATAAACTCCTGTCTTCATGAGAACCGGCTGCCGAAATTTCGGCAGCCGGTTCTGTCAAGCATATTCTTCCGGCTTCGGGTGTTCTTCTTCGAAGAATTCCGGTTTTTCCCGTTTAATGAACCCGATCACCTCTTCCAAGCCTTCGAGGAATTTGGAAAAATCCTCTTTGTAAAGGAATATTTTATGCCGGTCGTAACTGACCGTTCCATCCGGCGCCGTTTTCTTCCGGCTCTCCGTAATGGTAAGAAAATAATCGTTCGCACGCGTAGCGCGCACGTCCAGAAAATAGGTCCGCCGGCCGGCTTTTACGACTTTCGACAGGATCTGTTCGCCGAAATCTTCTCCGTCCGTGCGGAAGGTATTCAGAGCAGCCATACAAGGTAATATTTTGAGGGTTATTCGTTTGTTCCATACGTAAATATAAAACAAATTTCGTTTTCCTGCAAATTCTTGTCCGTGATTATATACTCTTTGGGCGTGCAGCGATTCAAACCCCTTCCGGGAAGGGAATTTCGGGGCAGGCCGAATTATAAACTCAATTACGAGTCGTGAATACGCGACTCTCGGAAATAACGTGATGCAACCGCTTATTGCCGCTCATGCTGCGCTTCCAGGAGCGGCAGCCCCTCTGCCTCCCAGTTTTTCAGCAAATTGAGCGCCCGGATGAAGTCGGCATCATCCCTTGCGTGCAATATCCGCAGCAGAGCTTCCCGGTCGAAAAGCCGCTCTGCCAGCAATGCTTTGAGCAGGCGCCTGGTCCCCGCTTCGACATCGGAATCTTCCGCCGGAGGTGTTACGCCCTGTTCCAGTCCCAGTCCGATCAACTCCTCATACATTTCATCGGGAACTTCGAACCGCTCCTCGAACGATGCGAACTCCGGATAATCCCGTTCCAGGGCTGTCCGGTTGCGGTCCAGGTAGCGCTGCATAAATTCAGGAAAGATATTTTTCCGCAGCAGGGCGTTCAGATAAGATGCCTGCACCGTATCCTGTATTACGCACACGTCGGGCGCTATGCCTCCGCCGCCGTAAACTGTCCGGCCCGTGCGGAGTGTCCGGTAGGCCGGCGACGGAATCGTGTCGGGCAGCGGATGAGTTCGGTAAGCCGTGCGATCCCCGCCTTTGACGTAAGGACGTTGAATTTCCCGGCCCGAAGGCGTATGATAGCGGGCGACGACCAGACGCAGGGCCGACCCGTCCGGAAGCAGATATTGGCGCTGCACCAACCCTTTTCCGAAGCTGCGGCGCCCGACGATTACCGCGCGGTCCCAGTCCTGCAGCGCTCCGCTCACGATTTCACTGGCCGACGCCGACCGTTCGTCGATCAGGACGATGAGCCGCCCTTCGGCCGGAAATACCGGATTCCGGCGGGCGGAATGGACTACGGACGGTACGCTGCGGCCTTCGGTCGAAACGATCCGCGAGCCTTTGGGCAGGAAAAAGCCGGACAAAGCGATCGCCTGATCCAACAGTCCTCCGCCATTGCCCCGAAGATCGAGAATCAACTCCTTCGGACGGTCCAGCTCTTCGTAAGCCCGCTGCACCTCCCGCATGGTGGTCTGACCGAAACGGATCAGTTTGATGTATCCCACCGCAGAATCGACGCGGTAGGCCAGCTCGACGGAGGGGAGAGGTATTTCCCGTCGGACGATTTCGTACAGAATCGGTTGGCAGACTCCTCGTCGAATCACTAGGATTTTTACTTTCGATCCGGCATCTCCCCGCATGACGGAGATGAGCTCGGAGGCCGGGATCTCCTTCACGGTGCGTCCGTCCACCCGGACGATCCGGTCGTCGGGACGGATGCCTGCTTCTTCGGCGGCCCCTCCCGACAGGAGGGAGGTTACGACCAGCGAATCACGGATCCATTGGGTCTGAATGCCTATTCCTCCGAACTTACCCCGATAGAGGCTCCAGAATTCAGCCATCTCCGCAGCCGAGGCATATTCGGTATGGGGATCGAGTTGCTGTACCATGCTGCGGATCGCCTCCTCGACCAGCGGCGCCATATCGACCGAATCGACATACATCTTGCGGATATATTCGTAAGACCGCTCCAGCTTGGCGAGCGACCGTCGCTGTGCCCGGTCGGGCCGGGAAACGGCGATATCGGCCGTCCGGAACGATGATAATCCCGCCACGGCCAGCAACAGCCCGAAAAACCACATGCTCCGCTTCATATCGAATTACATGATTGCATATTTTTCCGTCCGGCGTCCTCCCAAGCAGGTACCGCGAAACACCGGGAAATGATTTCCGACTGCGAGCAGGGAGGAAAGGCGTGAACCCCGTCTTCTTTCCGGCGATTCGGTAGAGCCATAGATACCGCCTCGGATGCACCCACATTCGGAACGGGGCGTATCCGCCGATAACTCTGCTCTCTCAACTACCGCCGGGGCGGCTATTCCGCGTCCGCTCGGACAGGCGCTTCGGATTATCTATAACTAATTATCTAACGGAGTGCTTCGGCCAGTCGGGTGAACGGCACCTGGGTCTGTTCGCCGGAGGTCATATCCTTGATCGTCGCCACCCGTTCTTCCAGTTCCCGGCTGCCGACGATTACCACGCAGGGGATTCCATACTCCATCTGTTTTTTCATCTTTCCGTTTTCGGGATATATCTCCGCCGGAATACCTGCGGCACGCACCTCCTGCAACAGTTTCAGCGAGGCATGCTCTTCCGCTTCGCCCAGATTGGCGAACATCACCCGGGCCGCACAGCCCAGATCGGCCGGGAAGAGTCCGAGGCCGGTCATCACGTCGTAGATGCGGTCCGCACCGAACGAAATGCCGACACCCGACATGTTCGGCATTCCGAAGATGCCCGTCAGGTCGTCGTAGCGTCCGCCGCCGCAGATCGACCCGATGGCGAAATCGAGCGCCTTGACTTCGAAAATCGCTCCCGTATAATAATTGAGCCCCCGGGCCAGCGAGAAGTCGAGCTCGATCGGCAGCTCCACCCCCAGCCGGTTCACGTACCCGAAGATCGTTTCCATCTCGGAAATGCCTTCCAGTCCGACAGCCGAGACGCCAATGACATCTCGCAACACAGCCAGTTTCCGTTCATTATCGCCTGTCAATTCGAGTATCGGTTGCAGCTTTTCGATCGCATCGGAGCCGATGCCGCGTTCCGTCAATTCAGCCTTGACAGCCTCCAATCCGATCTTTTCCAGCTTGTCGATGGCGACCGTAATGTCGATCATCTTGTCCGCATGTCCGATGGTTTCAGCAATGCCGTACAGAATCTTGCGGTTGTTTACCTTCAGCGATACGTTAATTCCGAGCGTCCGGAAAACCCGTTCCACGATCTGTATGAGTTCCACTTCGCACAGCAGCGATCGGGTGCCGATGACATCCACGTCGCACTGGTAAAACTCCCGGTAGCGGCCTTTCTGCGGACGGTCGGCCCGCCAGACCGGTTGTATCTGGTAGCGTTTGAACGGGAAGGCGATTTCGCTCTGGTGCTGCACCACATAACGGGCAAAAGGCACCGTCAGGTCGTAACGCAATCCCTTTTCGCAAATTCGGGAGGCCGTGCGCAACTCTTCGTCATTCAGTCCGGCGGCGTAATCCCCCGAATTGAGGATTTTGAAAAGCAGTTTGTCGCCTTCGTCGCCGTATTTGCCCAGCAGGGTGGAGAGGTTCTCCATCGCAGGCGTTTCGAGCGGGCCGAAGCCGAAGGTGCGGAAAACGTCCCGGATTTTGTCGAAAATATATTGGCGGCGCATCATCTCCAGCGGGGAGAAGTCGCGTGTGCCCTTGGGTATGGAGGGTTTTTGTGCCATTTTATTCCACCAGTTTTCTGTATTTTACACGATGGGGCTGCGTATCGCCGCCCTGCGCTTTCTTCCACTCCTCGTATTCGCTGTACAAACCTTCGTAGAAGACCACTTTCGAATCGCCTTCGAAGGAGAGGATGTGCGTGGCGATACGATCGAGGAACCAGCGGTCGTGGGAGATCACGACGGCGCAGCCGGCGAAATTCTCCAGACCCTCCTCCAGCGCACGCAACGTATTGACGTCGATGTCGTTGGTCGGCTCGTCCAGAAGCAGCACATTACCTTCCTCCTTGAGTGCGAGGGCCAGGTGCAGGCGGTTGCGCTCGCCGCCCGACAGCATGCCGCACTTCTTCTCCTGATCGGCGCCCGTGAAATTGAACCGGGCCACGTAAGCGCGGGCATTGACCTGGCGGTTGCCCAGCATAATCAGGTCGGTACCCTGCGAAATCACCTCGTAAACGGTTTTTTCCGGGTCGATGGACTTGTGCTGCTGATCCACGTAGGCCAGTTTGACCGTCTGACCGACAGTGAAAGTTCCCGAAGTAGGCTGTTCGAGTCCCATGATCATCCGGAAGAGGGTAGTCTTGCCCGTACCGTTGGGGCCGATCACACCGACGATACCGGCAGGCGGCAGCGAGAAGTTCAGTCCCTCGTACAGCACCCGGTCGCCGAAGGCTTTCGATACGTCGTGCGCCTCGATCACCACATCGCCCAGACGCGGGCCGTTCGGGATGAATATTTCGAGCTTTTCCTCCTTCTGTTTGGTATCTTCGTTCATCAGCTTGTCATAGGCCGACAGACGGGCTTTCGACTTGGCGTGACGTCCGGAGGGGGACATACGCACCCACTCCAACTCGCGTTCGAGGGTCTTGCGACGCTTCGATTCCTGCTTCTCCTCCATAGCCATACGGGTCGTCTTCTGCTCCAGCCAGCCCGAATAGTTACCTTTCCAGGGAATACCTTCGCCGCGGTCGAGTTCCAGAATCCAGCCGGCCACGTTATCCAGGAAATAGCGGTCGTGCGTCACGGCGATCACCGTGCCCTTATATTGTTGCAGGTGTTGCTCCAGCCAGTCGATCGACTCGGCGTCGAGGTGGTTGGTCGGCTCGTCCAGCAGCAAGACGTCCGGCTGCTGCAAAAGCAGGCGGCACAAGGCCACGCGGCGGCGTTCGCCGCCCGAGAGTACCTTGACGCTCTGATCCGGGTCGGGACAGCGCAGGGCATCCATCGCACGCTCCAGTACGCTGTCCAGCTCCCAGCCGTTCACGTGGTCGATCTGTTCGTACAGTTCGCCCTGACGCTCGATAAGTCGGGCCATCTCTTCGTCGTCCATCGGCTCGCAGAGTTTCTGGTTGATCTCCTCGTACTCCTTCAGCAGGGCTACGGTCGAGGCGCAGCCCTCTTCGACCACTTCGCGCACGGTCTTGGCATCGTCGAGTTTGGGTTCCTGTTCCAGGTAACCGACCGTATAACCGGGCGAGAAGACCACTTCACCCTGGAAATTCTTGTCGATACCCGCGATGATCTTCATCAGAGTCGATTTACCCGAGCCGTTCAGACCGATGATACCGATCTTGGCGCCGTAGAAGAACGAGAGGTAGATGTTGTTGAGAACTTTTTTCTGGTTGGTGAAGGTCTTGCTTACGCCGACCATCGAAAAGATGATTTTTTCGTCTGCCATATTTTTCTTTTTGAATTATTTGCGGAGTTACACCGGAATAACGCAGGTCGCGCTACAAGCCAACCTGTTTCGACTTGTCCGAAACGCGATCTGTCCGGGTCCGAATCTATTTGGGAACAAAGATAACGCAAACCGGGCGGAGCGCCAAATTTATTTGTTCTCCGCAGAAATACGGCTTTTCCGCAAAGGCACGCGAACAAATCGCAGTGCGACCGTTGCCCTCTTGTTGAAAAACTACAACGGAATGCCTGTGGCATAACTGGTGCTTTCGCCCGGATCGAAGTTTACGGGAAAAGAGATCAGATACCGGCAGGGATGCCCCATTTCGAGAAGCGGCGTCCATTGTCCCGATGTGTCGAGAATCAGTTTCTGCACGTGTTCCGTCAGTGCAGGATGAGGTGATTCCGATGCGCCGACCAAAGTGATTGTGCCGTCAGGCTCTATATAGAACTCGACACGTACGGTGCCGTACACACCCGCTTCGTACAACTTCGTATCATATACGAGATTTCGGTTCAAATATTCGCGGAAAGCCATCAATCCGTCCTTTTTACCCCGGAATGTCGGCTTGACGAAAGCTCCCGGCAGGAAATTCATATTGATCAGCATTTTTCGCACATACGGGATTTTTCGGCCGTCCTTGTATGCCGGGGTGAAAGGGTTCAATTCCGATAATGCCGTATTCAACAGCTCCCGGCTGCGCTGGGTCGGATTGAATCGCACTCCGCCCAGCGAATCGGGATAT
>OLVT01002885.1_pt1 | contig 11020 bp, 10 predicted proteins | sample 1673241 | NCBI WGS metagenome assembly OLVT01 (sample SAMEA3178936, study PRJEB25190) | human gut metagenome | biome: human gut; feature: human-associated habitat; material: faeces | place: Austria | collected 2013 | reverse complement strand
GATTAACCGAAGCCTTTTATAAAAAAGTCCCGATTCTTGCAATCACAATGGAAAAACATCCTCGATTTAAGTATCAGGAGTATATGCAGGCCCCGGATCAAGTTTCATTACCAAGAGATAGTGTCAAGAAGTCATTTGAACTTCCGTTTATTTCTGATATCAATGATTATTATCATAGTGTAAGATTAGTAAATGAAGCAATTCTCGAATTGTCTAGAAATGGTTTGGGTCCAGTACAAGTATGCATCCCTTGGCTTGATTTTCCTTTGGCTGAAAAAAAACCGACTGTTAGATGTATTAAACGATACTATGCTAAGGATATTCGGAATGAAAACTTATCAAACAAAAAAATACTTCTTATTATCGGAGAACATATTCCCTTTGGAGATTCTGAAAGGGAAGCAATAAACTTTTTTTGTCAAAAAACAAATACTGTGGTATATGTTAATCATCTTTCAAACTTTTTAAATGATTATTCTGTTGAAGGGAACTTATTTTTACTTACTTCTAATACAGAAGAAATAGAAATAATCAAGCCTGATATATTGATTTCAATTGGTGGTCAAACCGGTGACTATCCGTTCTATTTGGCACTTTCCAAAAATATCATAACAGGAATTGAACATTGGAGATTATGTGATGACGGAAATGTAGTTGATACATATGATAAATTGACAAGAGTGTATCAAGGAAATATAATAGATTTTTTTAATTCCGTAAACTCTGAATGTGAAGGGCACACGTTCTTCAATCTGTGGAAACAACAAGTGAAAGAAAAGAGTACTGACATTAATGTACCGTTTTCTCAAGTATCGATAGCACAATATCTGCATGATAAGTTGCCTTCTAATTCAATAGTACAATTTTCAATATTGAATAGCCTTAGAATATGGAATTTATTTAGCTTGAATCCATCAATCGAATGCTATTCTAATGTTGGGGCTTTCGGAATCGATGGGGGTATGTCTACATTGATTGGACAGAGTATGGCCACAGAAAAGCTGTCATTCATGATAATTGGCGATCTTGCTTTTTTCTATGATATGAACTCCTTAAGTATTAGAGATGTTAAAAATAATGTTAGAATCCTATTAGTAAACAATAACGGTGGAATTGAGTTCAAACTACACGGGGAAAATAAAAAAGATCGAGATAGATTCATAGCTGCGGCAGATTATCATGGTTCAGTCAAAGGCTGGTCAGAATCTTGTGGATTTGATTATTATTCAGCACATACAAAAGAAGAATTTGAGAAATATGTACCGGCATTTATTTCTGCATCTAAAAAGCCTATTATCTTGGAAGCGTTTGTTTCTGACTACGATGAGAGCGAAGCGTATTTGAAGATTCTGAGTGAGAATAAAACTAAAACAACTAGAGATTCCGTGAAAAGCGCTGTAAAAGGGCTTATTGGAGAAAAGGCCTTCAATAAGCTAAAAAGTACAATCAAAGGATAAGAGTTATATGAGTGTTAAGTTATTTTTGAAAAAAAAACTTGTAAAGGTCAAAAAAGAAAAAGTACTTATTCCTTGCCTTCAAAGTGAATTGCTATTTGGAAGAAATGCACTAGTAACAGGTGGATCCTCTGGAATTGGGTATGCAATAGCAAAGAGTTTTTTAAACAGTGGAGCAGATATCACTATTTGTGGGCGAAATAGGGATAGGCTTGAACATGCAAAAGCAAAGCTGGTTGACGAGTGCCATTGTGATACGAATAGAATTGATTTACTTGAAATAGATATATCATCAGTACAAAATATTACAAGTACACTTCCGCAGTTCTTGAACGGAAAGAAGATAGACATTTTTGTAAATAACGCTGGAACGAATGGTGGAAAGCCTTTTCCTGATACTGTTGAAGAAGATTATGACAGAGTCTTAGATACAAATTTAAAGGGAATGTATTTTATATCACAGGAAGTTGCTAAGTACATGGTCGAAAATAAAATTGAAGGTAATATACTTAATATCACTTCGTCTTCATCGTTAAGACCTGGGATTTCACCATATATTATATCGAAGTGGGGAGAAAGGAGTTTAACTATTGGAATGGCAAAAAAGTATTTGCCGTTTGGGATTATTGTAAACGGATTAGCCCCTGGTTCAACGTTAACTCCTATGCTTAGAAATGACGAGGAAAATGACTTATATTTGGATTATTCACCATCAAAGCGTTATGCTGCTCCAGAAGAAATAGGTAATCTGGCTACTATTCTAGTTAGCAATATGGGCAGAATGATTGTAGGAGAAACGATTTATGCAACTGGTGGTTCTGGCATTATCACTTACGATGATATGACATATTAAAGGAATATATGGGTAGATGAATAGAAAAAACAAATATTTAATCAAAAATATTGGATTATTTACAATTGGCAGTTTTGGATCAAAGATTCTTTCATTCTTACTAGTACCATTATATACAGCAGTATTAACGACTTCAGAATATGGGGCACTTGATTTAGTTACTTCAACTGCATCCTTATTGACGCCTATTCTTCTGCTAAGCATTTTTGATGCTACTTTAAGATTTGGCATGGATTCGGAGTATAAAAAAGAGGATGTACTGTCAACTTCTATCAATATAGCGATAAAAGGTTCTTTGATTCTTATCATTGGTGTGATAGTCGTTTCCTCAACTAATATATTGAACATTTCACATATATATCTTGTATTTTTATGTATATATTTTGGGATGGGTGCATTGAACCAAATTTTGAATCTTTACCTTCGAGCAAAGAATCAAGCATTGATTATTGCGGTGAGCGGTATTTTATGTACTTTGGTAACGTGTATAAGTAATATTGCTTTCCTGCTTGTCTTCAAATGGGGGATCATAGGATACATGATTAGCAACACCATAGGTTTGCTAATTCAGAATTTCTATCAATTGTTTGTAGGTAAAGTTTATAAAGATATAAGATTCAGGCACTATAATGACCTATCAAGGCCAATGATAAAGTATAGCTCGCCTCTAATTGCCAATTCTATTTCATGGTGGGTAAATAACGCTAGTGATAGGTATATATTAACTTTTCTGCGTGGAATTGCAGAGAATGGTATTTATTCAGTATCATATAAAATTCCGACTATTCTATCTATGTTTCAAGGAATTTTCTACAATGCGTGGTCAATCTCTGCCATATCGGAGTTTGATGAAAATGATAGCGATGGGTTTATTGGAAATAATTATTCCATTTACAGTTTTATATCTTTGATAGTGTGTTCGGGATTGCTAATTATAAACATACCATTAGCAATGTTTTTGTATAAGGGTAACTATTTTGTGGCTTGGAAATGTGTTCCATTCTTGTTAATGGGAACTGTCTTTAGCGGAATTTCCCAGTTTGAAGGTTCATTATTTGCGGCGGCTAGAAATACAAAGTTTGTTGCTAAAACTACAATTATCGGTGCGGCGGTTAATACAATTTGCAATCTTATTTTTATATATCTTTTTGGCGCAATAGGAGCAGCATTTGCGACATTGCTAGGATATTTGACTACTTGGATATTAAGAACTAAATACTTACAAGATTTTATTAAAATGAAAGTTAACTGGCCCACTCATTTCTTTTCCATAATCATTGTTATTGTGCAGTCAGTTTTTGCCACAATAGGCATATTATCAACAATTCAGGTAATTCTTTTTACTTTGTTGGTGATTGTGAATAGAAGTTTCATTGCTCCTGTTTTAAAGAAAGTAATTAGGAAATAGAATTATGAGAACTAATCGTCAACAAATATTGGGGAAAGGAATCGGTATTCTGAAAGTGTTCTAACCAATATCACAAACATAACTCCAATCTCCGAAATGGATTATCCTAATATTCTATATTATGGATAATCCATTTTATGAAATGAACATACTGGCAAGATTATAGTGAATATTCGCAATGAGAAATAATAAAAGTGAGGTACAAACCATGAATATTCTTGTTCGGGAGTACCGCTGTTTAGGAGGAACGGAAACCGACAACCCGGTGGTTCCGGAATTGCGGTGTAAAACTGTCCGGAATGCTCCGGAAAGTAACCCCGGATTTTAATTTCCATAAATCAGGTCTTTACTTTCCTTCTTTTTTACTCTATAATAAAATTATGTAAATAAAATATCTTTATTTATTTTTCTGTGACAAATAAGGCTAGAACGATGGTGAGAACATAAAAACGATTCTGTGAACGTCAAATTTACGTATGAAAGAAAATGAAAAGCAAAGCCTAATTCTGGAGAGGGAAAAGCTCATAGAAGAAGTGAAGAAACTGACGCTTTTTGATGATGTTTTTATGTCCGCTGTTTTGGAAGATATTCCTGCATGTCAGCATGTATTGCGGATTTTGACAGGAATTTCTGATTTAAGTATACGTACAGTAAAAAGCCAATATCATATAACAAAGCTTGTTTCCAAACGTTCAAGGTTGGATATTTTTGCAGAAAGTACAGATAATCAGATTTATATTATTGAAGTTCAGAAAGAAGATACAGGGAATCATTCAAAAAGGGTTCGGTATTATCGCGCCATGGCAGATAGTGAATTGCTGCGCAGAGGTGAGAGTTATGAGAAGATTCCAAAGTGTTCTCTTTTTTATATCAGCGAAACGGATATATGGAATAGGGGAAGCACGGTTTATCCCATATATAAATATCTGGGAAATACCGGGGAAGAATATGAGGATGGGCAGCACATTATTTTTGTCAATGCAGAAGTGGACGATTATACTGAAATTGCAGAGCTGATGAAATATTTTAAGACAGCGGATCCGGAAGATGACAGTCAGGGGGCTTTGTCGAAGCGTGTTAAATTTCTAAAAGACGAGAAGAGAGGTGTGGATATCATGAGTAATTTTGCAGAACGAATGGAACAAAGAGGACGAAAGCAAGAGCAAAGGCGACTAATCTTAGGACTTCTGAAAGCTGGAGCAGAAATCAGTCTTATTAAAGAAGCCAGTGGACTGAGTGAAGAGGAAATCGAGGAAATACGTAAAGGAGCGGAAGTTTAAAAGTGCTTCTGTAACACCAAGGATATGAATTATGATAGACAGCGACCGAATATTTGAAGGACTGGAAAAAGAGAGTAGAGCAGCTGGAGACTGTCCGGTCTATGATCCGATGCCAATAGAAGATGAAAAGATAGGGGAGAAATGTCGCCATGACTTCTCGGCGGAACAGAAAGAGAGGTTAGCAGTGTATTTTCGTGCATTGAAGCAGATAAGAAGAAAGTAACGAAACGCCTCTGTGCCATTCAAAAGCACAGAGGCGTTTTTTATTCAATAGGAAACTTCGTTCCCTATTGAATAAAACGCTCCGCGGGATGCGCACTCGCGCGAAGTGAAATTTGCCGCTAGAGCGACCGCGCTCGGCGCGAGAGTTCCGCTTGCGGAACTCTTTATTATTTTTCTTCGCGGCGATGATCCTCCCATACTTTTTCAAGTGCACCGGGCGTTTCTATGAGCAGCTTTGTGCCTTCTGCCATACATCTGGCAGCATACAGCATCCCCTTGTGACCGATGCTCATACCGGCCTGGCGGGCAGCAGCCCAGTGATGAAGAGGTGTCCCCTTGCACATGGTGGCAGCGCTGATAGTGATCATGGGGACAACGTGGCTGACTTCGGAGGCGTCCGTTCCGATGGCGATGGGAATGGGTTCATCTTCTAGCGGTTCCAGTCCTGTGAAATAAATGCCGTGATTGTTAAGCCCGGCTTCCCTGCTGATTTCGGCGGCAAAGTCCAGCTCTTCCTGTGTGTAAGCGGGAGTGTCGATTTTTGTCATGGCTTCGTAGTAAAGCTCGGTCAGTGCGCGGTTTATTTTCATTTCCCGACAGCTTTTTACCAGTTCGATGTCCACAGAAGTTCCAGTCATGAGTGCAGCGCCCCGGGCACAGTCATCCACCCTCCGACTTGCGTCCTCCGTGCGGGATCTTAGGGAAGAGCGGATGAAGTAGTTCGTTTTTGCGGTATCGGGAACTACATTGGCAGGGATGTGATTATCGATATAGGCATAGTGCATCCTCACGTCGCCCGGTACATGTTCACGAAGATAATTGACGCCGATATTCATGAGCTCTGCAGCGTCCAGCGCACTTCGCCCCTCTTCGGGAGATCGGGAAGCATGGGCGCTGACACCGTGAAATGTGTAGTTTTTTACGTCCTGTGCCTGCCAGATATCGTTGCTGATCCGGTTCCGGTCAAATGGATGCCACATGACGGCAACGTCCAGATCGTCAAATACGCCTGCTTTTGTCATGACGATCTTTCCAGACATGATTTCTTCAGCAGGGCAGCCGTAGACAAGGATAGTACCGGGAGTTTTGGAAGTTTCCATAGCATTTTTCAGAGCACAGGCAGCAGCGCATACGCCTGTGCCAAGAAGGTTGTGCCCGCAGGCATGGCCGATTTCCGGGAGAGCGTCGTATTCTGCCAGAAAGCCGAGACGAGGAGAACCATTTCCCCAGGTGGCGGTAAAAGCGGTGTCAATGCCGGCTGTTTTCCATGCTATTTGAAAGCCCTGATTTTCCAGGAAGGATGCAAGCCGTTTGGAAGAATAGATTTCTTCATAAGCAAGCTCCGGGTGACAGAAAATATCATGGGCTATATCCGTTAATTCTGCTTCGTGGGAAGCAATCCAGTCTGCAATTCTATTCATATTCCTTTTTCCTCATTATTTTAATTGGAAGAAGAGCTAAAAAACTCTTTGATTTAGTATAATAAAGTGACGAGTAAAGTATACAACAGATAATGGGAAAAAGAAAGTCAGGGGAGGTTTTGGGATAAATAAAATAGGAAAATCTTAAGGAAATCTTCTGTAAATTTTGATTGCTTTTCCTGTTACATGGGGATATTATAAATACTACAATTGCGAAAGCAGAGGTGAAAGAAGAATGTTGCAGGAATTTATTGCGAAAGCGATTTGGTTTTTAAAGATATATTATGTGGAGAATCAGCTTCTGGTGCAGTTCCTTTTGCTTTTTGTGATTACGTATATGCTTCTTATGTACTGGCTGAACCCGAGGTTGTCTCCTGTTTTGAGAAAAGTACTGGCGATTTTCTGTCTGCTTGTAGAGCTGGCAGGCATCGCTTATTTCACATTGGGATTCCGGGAGATTGGCACATCTCATCGATATGAGCTGGAAATGTTCTGGTCCTATAAAGAGTGGATTTTCGGTGGAAATGTGGAACTTGGAATGGAAGTGATCAATAATATCGCTCTGTTTTTCCCGTTGGGCTTCCTTTTGAACGATGCGCTGAAAAAGGCGTCTTTCTGGAAAGTGCTGATGCTGTCGATGTTTTTGAGTATTGCGGTGGAGAGTACCCAGCTTGTTTATAAGATCGGCCTTTTCGAATTGGATGATATCTTTAATAATACGGTGGGAGCAATGGCGGGATGGTGTCTCTTCCATATCCTGCGCTCTCCGGTGAGAAACCAGTGCCGGATGCCGAAGAAAAGAAGGCGGTATGCACAGGCGCGCCTGTAAATTGTCGGCTTATCCCTTTTCTCCTGGATCACGAGAGTGCTCTGAAAAAGAAGGGATAATAAAAGAAAAGGCACGTTAACTGACTGTATTCTGCGTGAAGCCGTACGCAGTTTCGCGGTGATTTCCTTATATAATCTATAGAAACTATAGAAAAAGGAGGTCACACGTGATGGTGAACGAAAACATGGAATTTGAGGCGATTGTCCGGCAGTGGCTGGATAATGTAAGGCTTCGCGTTAAAGAATCTTCCTATGTAAAGTATAATAATCTGGTGCGCAACCACATTTTGCCTCAGCTTGGCAGTGTGAAAGCGGGACAGATGACAACCGCTGTCGTGGAAGCGTTTGTACAGGATAAGCTGTCCGGAGGAAATTTGCGGGGAGAGGCCTTGTCGGGGAAAACAGTCAAGGATATTTTGACGCTGCTCAAGGAAATCTGCCGTTATGCATCTTATTGGGATGTGGAATTTCCCTGCCATTTCGAACTGATACGGCTGAAAAACTGTGACAGTCAGATCCATATTCTGGAGAGGCAGGAGCAGAGGAAGCTGGAGAAATTCCTGATGAGTGATGAAAGCCTGACTAAGACGGGAGTTCTTTTGAGTCTGTATATGGGACTTAGACTGGGCGAAGTCTGTGCGCTGAAAAAGGAAAACATTATTAATAAGGAAGAACTTCTGCAGGTGCGTTTTACTATGCAGAGAATACAGGATGTAAAAATGAGTGGGGGAAGGAAGACCAAGATCATTGTGACAGAGCCGAAGAGCAGCTGTTCGAGAAGGGATATTCCGATCCCCTTCTTTTTGCAGGAAAGATTGAAAACTCTGGAGAAATCTCCGGAAAATGCATATGTCCTTACGGGCACGGCAGATAAATTTATTGAGCCGAGAACCATGGAAAATATTTTTAAGCGGTATCTTAGGGAATGCCGGATGAATGAGATCAATTACCATGCGCTTCGCCACACGTTTGCCACCAGATGTATTGAAGAGGGGTTCGATATTAAATCTTTAAGTGAAATTCTGGGACATGCCAATGTAAATATTACGCTGAACCGGTATGTGCACTCTTCTATGGAACAAAAAAGAAAGCACATGGACCGGTTGTGCGTCAGTCCTTGACATGGGAAAGAGAACCGCTATAATAATCAGAAGAAAAGCAGCGGAAGGAATGGAAATGAATTGAAACGAAAAGTATTGACAGCGGCGGTCCTTTTCTGGATGTGTCTGATCTTCTGGTTTTCGGCACAGCCGGCGGATGAATCCAGCGATATGAGTCTTTCGGTTGGGAAAATAGTAGGAGAGGTTTTCGTGCCTGATTATGATAAATGGACAGAAAAGGAACAGGAAGCATTTGCCGAGCGAATAGATTATCCGGTGAGAAAGGCGGCCCATGCCACAGAATACGCCTGTTTTGCAGTCCTTCTTATGGGGATGTACCAAAGTTATGGGCTGGCAGGCAGAAGACAGATCATTGCCAGTTTTTTGTCGGCGGCGGCTTATGCGGCAACTGATGAATTTCATCAGCTCTTTGTACCCGGCAGAGGATGCAGAGTGACAGATGTGCTGATCGACAGTCTGGGGGCGGCAGCCGGTATTTTGATTTTCCTTACAGTGAGTTTTCTGCTTGCCCGGCCGGCGCATCGCAGGAAAGAAACGGAAAATGTAGTATTGGAGACAAAAAAAACCACATAATATAGTAAATTTCCAGCTTATTACACTTTTAACAGACAGGCTTTTGTGGTATAATAACCGCAGCGTGGTTATTATACCTGCGCATAGGGCGGTTTTTGTGGAACCGCAGAAATCCACTGCGCATCCGTCGGGCATATTATGGCGGTAGCCAAGTGTTCCGGGACGGGAAAAGCCAAGGGAGTATTAAGCATAGAAAACGCCGTGAGGCGAAAGAAAAATGCAGGGCAGGAAGCCCTGTATTTTTTTTATGGTGGCTGACGTCGCACGTTTCTTAAGGGGTTTGAAAAAAGAGATTGGTTTATGATAAAATAGAGAAGCATAAGTTTTCTTTTGGTAGAAATACTAATCGGAGGAGCATCCATGACAAGTAGAGAGGTTAGCTTTGTGGTAACAGAGGAGTATAGAGCTTGGATAGAGAACATAAAACAAAAAATCAGGCAGAGCCAAATCAAGGCATCTGTGAAAGTGAATTATGCTATGCTGGATTTGTATTGGGATATAGGCAGAGACATTGTGATAAAACAGAAAACTGCTAAATGGGGAGATTCTTTTCTGCCTGCTATGAGCAAAGATTTGAAAAAAACATTTCCGAATATGTCGGGTTTTTCTGTTCAGAATTTAAAAAGTATTCGTTATTGGTATAAATTCTATAACATTGATGAAAATGGTTTACAAGCTGTAAGCCAAACGGATATGATAGAAAAAATGGTAAAAAGCATTCCGTGGGGACATAATCAGCGAATTGTTTATAAATGCCAAAGCATTCCGGAAGCATTATTCTATGTGCAGAAAACAATGGACAACGGGTGGAGCAGATCGGTATTAGAACATCAAATTGATAGCGGACTCTATGATAGGCAGGGGAAAGCAATTACTAATTTTTCTGTAAAACTTCCAGAGCCTCAATCAGACTTGGCAGTGCAGACTTTGAAAAATCCATATAATTTTGATTTCCTCACACTCCGAGAAGAATACGATGAAAAAGAATTAGAAGATGCCCTTGTTAACCAAATTACGCAATTTTTACTGGAGCTTGGCACAGGATTTTCCTATATGGGCAGACAAGTCCATATTCGTGTTGGAGAAAGCGATTTTTATATTGATTTGCTTTTCTACCATGCCCGTCTGCATTGTTATGTGGTGGTAGAATTGAAAACTGAAAAGTTTAAGCCGGAGTTCGCGGGAAAATTAAATTTTTATGTAACTGCTGTTAATAAACAGATGAAGACATTCCAAGATAATCCGACTATTGGAATACTCATTTGTAAAGATAAAGACGATGTTGTCGCAGAATATGCTCTTGACGATATATCACAGCCTATCGGGATTGCAGAATATGAATTGACAAAGGTACTGCGTGAGGAGTTTAAAAGTAGTCTGCCGACAGTAGAAGAAATTGAAAATGAGCTGTCTGAGTAAATTGGCTTACAACTTGTAAGCCAATTTGTCAAAATTAAAATTGAATATTATTTTTAACATAGCTGATAGGTGTTCATTGTGAAAATCCTTCAGCTTTTCTATTTAAAGGGGAAATCCTGTTTTTTCAGGAATTTTGGGCTATACCCTTGACTTTTCGGTTTAGACATAATAGAATAATCTAGCGCGTATAAAAATGTGCAGTATTTTTTTGCGCGTTTTAAACGGAATGACGTTTAAAAACCCGTAACTTATTTTTATCGTAGGAGGTGAAAAGAAATGCCAACATTTAACCAGTTAGTAAGAAAAGGACGTCAGACATCTGTAAAGAAGTCAACAGCACCGGCACTTCAGAAAGGATACAACTCCCTGAAGAAGAGAGCGACAGACGCATCTGCACCGCAGAAGAGAGGCGTTTGTACAGCTGTTAAGACAGCGACACCT
>OLVT01002883.1_pt1 | contig 11027 bp, 10 predicted proteins | sample 1673241 | NCBI WGS metagenome assembly OLVT01 (sample SAMEA3178936, study PRJEB25190) | human gut metagenome | biome: human gut; feature: human-associated habitat; material: faeces | place: Austria | collected 2013 | reverse complement strand
GAAGAAAACAGTTATCAGCATAGGCCGCATATATGTGGCCTTTTCTTCTATTTAAAAAAGCTTAAATGCATGAAAAGCAGTGAAGAGGGTATTGATGAAATTTTCCGAATCTTTAAAGAAAAACAGGGATTTTCAGTATGTCTATAAGAATGGAAAGTCCTATGCAAATAAATGTCTTGTAATGTATATTATCCCCAATGAACAAAATAAGAACCGAGTCGGTATATCAGTCAGTAAAAAGGTAGGGAACAGTGTGGTCAGACATCATCTTACGCGGCTGATCAGAGAAAGCTACCGGTTATCGGAAGAACATTTCCAGTGTGGATATGACATTGTAGTCATTGCGAGAACAAGTGCGAAGGAAAAGTCTTACCATGAGATTGAGAATGCACTGATCCATCTTGGAAAGCTTCATCACATCTATATCTGAAACGATCATTGAAAGGGAAGTGGCGCATATGAAACGCATCCTTTTATGGATGATTCGCTTTTACAGAAAGTATTTATCCAAAATGAAAAGATATAATACGTGTAAATATTATCCAACTTGTTCGCAGTACGCACTTGAAGCAATCGAAAAATACGGTGCTTTAAAGGGCGGTGTGCTGGCAATATGGAGAGTCCTGCGCTGCAATCCTTTTTCAAAAGGCGGATATGATCCGGTACCTTAAGGAGGATAAGTAATGGAAGTTTATGGACTTTTAGCTTCAGGCTATGGAGACTGGCCTATTATCAAGCAGATTGCCTGGCTGCTGGGTCAGGTAATGAATGGGATCTTTAATGTTCTGAGTGCGATCGGAATTGAGAACATTGGTGTATGTATCATCATTTTCACGATCATCGTTTATACTCTGATGATCCCACTTACAATCAAACAACAGAAATTTTCAAAAATGTCGGCTGTAATGCAGCCTGAGATCAAAAAGATCCAGAAGAAATACGAAGGAAAGAAAGATCAGGCTTCAATGATGAAGCAGCAGGAAGAAATCAATATGGTTTATGAGAAGTACGGAACTTCCATGAGCGGCGGATGTCTTCCAATGTTGATCCAGATGCCGATTCTTTTTGCTTTGTATCCTGTAATCAGAGACATTCCGACCTACGTTAAGGGTGTGAAGAATGTCTATATGCCTGTAACAGAAGCCATCATGAATACAGATGGATTCCAGAAGATCATGGAGAAGATCGGAGAAGCAAGCCCGGTTCTCATGAGTGCAAAGACAAATGATTATTCTCAGGTAGATACAATTGTAAATGTACTTTATAAATTTCAGGATTCCACATGGGATAAGCTGTTAGATAAGATCCCGAGTATTTCGGATCTTGCTCATCAGACGATGAACCAGGTAACTCACCTGAACAGTTTCCTTGGAATCAATATCGGTGAGCAGCCACTCACTCAGTTGACAACAGCACTTCATAACGGTTCTATCGTCGGAGTGATCCTTGCAGTACTGATTCCTGTTCTTGCAGGTCTGACTCAGTTTATCAGTGTGAAGCTTCAGCCAAATGCAGCTTCAGCAGATAAGGACAACCCGATGGCAGGTTCTATGAATGCCATGACATATACGATGCCGCTGATCTCAGTCGTAATGGGATTCACACTTCCGGCAGGTCTTGGTCTTTACTGGGCAGCAAGTGCAATTGTAAGATGCATACAGCAGCTTGCAATCAATAAGTACCTTAGTACAAAGTCTCTGGATGAAATGATCGCAGAGAATCAGAAAAAAGCTCAGAAGAAGAGAGAGAAGCATGGTGCTCCGGCAAAAGAAATCAATAAGATGGCTACAACAAGTACAAGAAATGCCGGAAAAGTGACAAAAGGACAGTCAGGGATCAGTGAATCCGAAAGAGATTCAAAGATTCAGGAGGCTCAGGCAAGGGCTCAGAAAGCAAAGCCGGGCAGCCTTACTTCAAAGGCAAATCTTGTAAGCAGATATAATCAGGGACTTGAGACCGCAGAACCAAAGGTGGAAAGTGCGGAAAAGGATTCTAAAAAGAAAAAGAGAAAATAAAGATAAAGAGTTGTCTGTCCTGATCAGATCGGTAAAAGTATCTGAGTATGAGAAAGGAAGGAATCGAGATGAATGGTAGTATCAGAGTATCAGCTAAGACAGTAGATGACGCTATTACAGAGGCAATGATTCAGTTAGGCGTAACAAGCGACAGACTGGAATATGAAGTAATTGAAAAGGGAAGTTCCGGATTCCTTGGAATCGGTATGAAGCAGGCAGTGATCGAGGCAAGAAGAAAGCCTGAATCAGAACCAGAAGTTGTTGAGAAAGAACCGTTTGCACCGGTTGAAGAAATCAGGGAAGAAAAAGCAGAAGAAATTGCAGAGCCGGTAAAAGCAGAAGTAAAAGAAGAGGCTCCTGTGGTTGAGAAGCAGGAAGAGAGGCCGGCAGAAGAGCCGAAGAAAGCAAGAGAACTTGCAGAGGTTCAGCCACAGACAGTTGAAGCAGTAAAGACTTTCCTTGCAGATACAATGAAGGCAATGAATATGGAAGTTGAGATCGAAATTTCTATCGATGAAGATGGAGCACTTTGTGCAGACCTGCGTGGTGAGCATATGGGAATCCTGATCGGTAAGAGAGGTCAGACGCTGGATTCTCTTCAGTATCTTGCAAACCGTGTTGCGAACAAGCATCAGGATGGTTATGTAAGAGTAAAGCTTGATACAGAAAATTATCGGGCAAGAAGAGAAGAGACGTTGAAGCATCTTGCAAAGAACATTGCACATAAAGTAAAAAGGAACAGAAGACCGGTTGCACTTGAGCCAATGAATCCGTATGAAAGAAGGATCATTCACTCAGCACTTCAGTCAGATCCTTATGTAACAACGCACAGTGAAGGAGAAGAGCCTTACAGAAAAGTTGTTATAACATTAAAGAGATAATCATTTGAAGCGAAAGGACGTTTACGCTTCACGGATACTTTCGTGAGGTTGTGAAACGTCCTTTTTTCAGCTTTAGAAAGGCAGTGTGAATATGAAAAAGGATACGATCGCAGCTATTTCCACCGGGATGACCAATTCAGGAATTGGAATCGTCAGACTGAGCGGAAACGAGGCTCTGGAAATAGCAGATAAAGTATACAGGGGAAAAGAAAAGATTACAGAAGTGCCGAGCCATACAATTCATTATGGACATATTGCAGACGGAGAAGAGACGGTGGATGAAGTCCTTATGATGGTCATGCATGGACCACGGACATTTACCGGAGAGGATACAGTAGAAATTAATTGTCACGGTGGAACGTATGTAGTGAGCAGGGTGTTGGAAACGGTTTTGAAATACGGTGCAAGAGCAGCAGAACCGGGAGAATTTACTAAACGAGCTTTCCTGAACGGGAAAATGGATCTGTCACAGGCAGAGGCGGTGATCGACCTGATCAATTCTGAAAATGAATATGCCCTGCAGAGTTCTGTCAGTCAGTTGAAGGGCAGTGTGAAATCAGCCATCAATGAACTGCGGAGTAAGATTCTTTATCATACTGCATTTATCGAAACGGCACTGGATGACCCGGAACATATCAGTGTGGATGGATATGGAGAAATATTGAAAGGCGTGTCAGAAGAGATCATTGAAAAATTACAGAAACTGATTGACTCTGCGGATGATGGAAGAATCATGAAAGAGGGGATTCAGACTGTAATTGTGGGGAAACCGAATGCCGGGAAGTCTTCTCTTTTAAACCTGCTTGCAGGGCATGAGCGGGCGATCGTAACTGATATTGCAGGAACGACCAGGGATGTCCTGGAGGAACAGATCAGACTGCAGGGACTGAATCTGAATGTGATCGATACTGCGGGAATCCGTCAGACCGAGGATTTAGTAGAAAAAATGGGTGTAGATAAAGCAAAAGAATATGCTCAGAAAGCCGATCTGATTATTTATGTGGTGGATGCATCAAAAAAACTGGATGAAAATGATGAAAAAATCATGAGATTGATTTATGATAAGAAAGCAATTATACTTTTGAATAAATCAGACCTGGAGACGGTGGTTGATGAAAACCTCATCCGTGAAAAAATTTCTAATCTGAAAAAAGAAGCAGAGCAGACAGAAAAATCAGAAGGTCAGAGGTATCAAGTATCAGAAAATATTCCGGTGATCCAGATTTCCGCAAAAGAAGAGCAGGGGATCCAGACATTTCAGGATACATTAAAGGAAATGTTCCTGCGTGGAAATATTTCCTTTAATGAGGAAATTTATATTACCAATGCGAGACAGAAAAATGCATTGGTGAATGCACTGGAAAGTATGAAAAAAGTAATAGAAAGTATCGAGAACGGTATGCCGGAGGATTTTTATTCGATCGATCTGATGGATGCTTATGAAGAACTTGGAAATATTACGGGAGAATCAATGGGAGAAGATTTAGTAAATGAAATATTCAGCAAATTCTGTATGGGAAAATAAAGATGAATATGATGTGGCTGTAGTCGGTGCAGGGCATGCAGGATGTGAGGCGGCACTGGCAACGGCAAGGCTTGGTTTTAAGACAGTGATGTTTACGGTAAGTGTAGACAGTATTGCACTGATGCCGTGTAATCCAAATATCGGTGGAAGTTCCAAAGGTCATCTTGTAAGAGAACTGGATGCACTTGGCGGGGAAATGGGAAAGGTCATTGACCGTACATTTATCCAGTCAAAGATGCTGAACAGCTCCAAAGGACCGGCAGTTCATTCGCTCAGAGCTCAGGCTGATAAAGCAAATTACAGCAGAACCATGCGTCAGGTACTGCAGAAGCAGGAGAATCTGGATATCCGGCAGATGGAAGTAACAGAGCTTCTGACAGAAGACGGGAAGATTACCGGTGTACAGACCTATTCAGGTGCGATATACCGCTGTAGAGCGGTCGTATTATGCACAGGTACATATTTGAAGGCTCGCTGCATTTACGGCGAAATAAGCACGCATACAGGGCCTAACGGGCTGCAAAGTGCAAATTACCTGACTGACAGTTTGAAAGCACTGGGGATCAGAATGTATCGGTTTAAGACGGGAACACCTGCCCGGATTGATAAAAATTCCATTGATTTTACAAAAATGGAAGAGCAGAAGGGGGATGAACGGGTTGTGCCGTTTTCCTTTACGACAGACCCGGAAAGTGTTCAGATTGACCAGGCTTCCTGCTGGCTGACCTATACAAATGAAAGGACGCATGAGATCATCAGAAGCAATCTGAACCGTTCACCGCTCTTTTCAGGGGCGATTGAGGGAACAGGTCCGAGATACTGTCCGTCTATTGAAGATAAAGTCGTTAAGTTCCCGGATAAGAACAGACATCAGGTGTTCATTGAACCGGAGGGAAATGAGACCACGGAGATGTATGTGGGTGGAATGTCCAGCTCACTGCCTGAGGATGTTCAGTATGAGATGTATCGGAGTGTTCCGGGACTGGAACATGCAAAGATTGTAAGAAATGCATATGCAATCGAATATGACTGCATTGATGCCCGGCAGTTAAAGAGTACCCTGGAATTTAAAGCAATCGAAGGACTCTTCAGCGGTGGACAGTTTAATGGAAGTTCCGGTTATGAAGAGGCGGCTGCACAGGGGCTGATCGCAGGAATTAATGCTGCAAGAAAATTGCAGGGAAAAGAAGGAATCGTGATTGACCGTTCCCAGGGATATATCGGTGTCCTGATCGATGATCTGGTTACAAAAGAGAGTCACGAACCGTATCGTATGATGACTTCAAGAGCAGAATACAGGCTGCTTTTAAGGCAGGATAATGCAGATATCAGACTCTCGGCAATCGGGCATGAGGTTGGATTGATTGATGATGAAAGATACGCACGCCTGCTGAAAAAGGAAGAACTGATCGCAAAGGAAATAGAGCGTGTTAATCATGTAAATTTAGGTACTTCAGAAGCAGTGCAGAAGTTATTGGAGGCATACGGAAGTACGCCGCTTACATCAGGAACCACACTGGCAGAGCTGATCCGCAGACCGGAATTATCCTATGAAAAACTGGCTTCGGTGGACAATGCACGGCCGGAGCTTCCATATGATGTGAAGGAACAGGTCGATATCAATATAAAATATGACGGCTATATTAAGCGTCAGATGCGTCAGGTAGAGCAGTTTAAGAAACTTGAGAATAAGCGGATACCGGAAAATATTGATTATGATTCAATTCAGAGTCTCAGGCTGGAGGCTAAGCAGAAACTGAATCAGATCCGTCCGGCTTCTATTGGTCAGGCATCGAGGATTTCCGGAGTATCACCGGCAGATATCTCAGTCCTTCTTGTATATCTTGGAAGTAAATAAAAAATAGATTTATATTATATATACAGGATAGAATGGGGGTTAGCGAGCAGGAGAAAGCACAGCTTTTTCAGTGCGAGCGGCGAATGACGATCATGATCGCTGCAAAGCAGCTTCAGGCACCAGATGGGTCGATTAAGATATAATATATAGCATGCAATATATTATATACTATATATTATACCCCAAAATGTAAAGCAGCAAAAAGAATATAGGAGGGTGACAGTGGAGAAAGAACAGAGAGAGAGCAGAAGCGGTGAAAAATTTACTGAAGAGCTTGCAAATCTTGGAATAGAGTTGAATGAACATCAGAAAGAACAGTTCGATCAATATTATGAACTTCTTGTAGAATGGAATAAAGTAATGAATCTTACAGGAATTACGGAGTATGAAGAAGTAAACTTAAAGCATTTTACAGACAGTCTTTCAATCGCGAGAGTGAAGGATATGCATCAGGTTCAGTCGGTGATCGATATAGGAACAGGAGCCGGATTTCCGGGAATACCACTTAAAATAGTGTATCCGGAGCTGGAAGTTGTATTATTGGATTCATTAAATAAAAGAATTAAATTTCTTGATGAAGTGATTCGTACGTTGGGATTGGAAAAAATCCGTACAATTCATGGAAGAGCAGAAGATTTTGCAAAGAAAAAGGAATACAGAGAATGTTTTGATCTGTGTGTATCGAGAGCAGTGGCAAATCTTGCGACATTGAGTGAATATTGTCTTCCGTTTGTAAAAGTAGAAGGAGAGTTTATTTCCTATAAAAGTGGGGATTCTGATGAAGAGATAAGAGATGCAGAATTTGCAGTAAAAGTACTGGGAGGAAAGATAACAGATGTGGATAAATTCCAGTTACCCGGTACAGACATGGGAAGATCGCTTGTGAAAATCAAAAAAGTTAAGAATACAGCCGGAAAATATCCAAGAAAAGCAGGTTTGCCATCAAAAGAACCTTTAAAAAAGTAAAACACCAAGAAAGTTATCCACATTATCCACATAAGATATTCACATGATGTTGATATCTTATGTGGATAATGTGGATAACTTTTTACTTTTTGTGGAAAACTCATTTGAAAATCGCTTAAAATTACATATCTCATTAAGTATTGAGCGTATTAAATTTAAGATGCCAGGGTCTCAAGGTCATTCTACCACCAGTGTGCAAGCACACGTGGTTTCAGACCTTTTGACCCTGGCATCAATTTAATTATTGAGCATCAGATAAGAAAATCTTTACATCGCTAAAGAACTCTTCAGGTTTTTCCATATGTGGCATCTGTTTTGTCTTTGCGATTCCCTTAATTTCAATAGAAGGAAGATAATTCTGATATTCATTAGCTGCAAGAATATTTTCCGGGTTAGAATTTCCAACTATAATATAAATACTGTTCGTCAGTCTGGAAAGGCAGTGAACAATATTTGCATTTAAATATCGTGACTTTTGACAAGCATAAAGATATTTGGAATGCGTATGGTCTTTATGGGATGATTCAAAATAAGTCAGAATATCCCTTTCTTTAATATCATTTTGAGCATAATAATAAGAAAAGATAAATTTCTGAAGGATTGTCTTCTTATTTACATTCAAGTTGTAGATAAATGTACCAATAACCGGTGTAAAAATAAGCTTTTTAAATAATTTACTTGCTTTAGTAGGTATTTTGGCCATTTTTACAAGATTCGGAGGATTAATCATCACTACCTTATTAATAATAGAATCATCATTAGCACATGCCATCAATACAAATGGACACGATTCACCGGATACAATTACATCTGTTTTTTCTCCAATAATATGCTTGATAAAGTTAGTAATCAGCTCTACATAAAGAAAATTAGTATAAGTAAATGCAGGACGATCTGAACGACCACATCCCAGCAGATCTATCGAATATACAGTATTTGTCTTTGATAATTTGGAACAGACTTTTTCAAATTCGTAGGAAGAAGAACATACATTTAAATCATGAATCAGGAGAACGGGTGATCCTGATCCGGTCTTCTTGTAAGTAATTTTTCCAAATCTCCAATTATAGTAATCGTATTTATCATCTGAAAGCATATTATCCGCGGTAGAAATGTATTGAAAGATTCTGTTCACTACATGCATCGTACCAATTACTGTCCCGGTCAGTGCAGTAAAAAATGTAAGATTTTTCTTTAAACTCAAAATAGTCACCTGCCTTTATAAATTTAATGATGCAAAAATGATAATTTTGCCTGTAAAATGGTGAGCATCATCTGACATAATTATACTACATTTTGTAAAACAAATAAAGACATAAAGAATGTTTCACGTGAAACGTTAGTCGTAAATCATAAAAAGTTAATAAAGAATGTTTCACGTGAAACATTTTTTTGATTTTTAATAGATGATGTTATGGAATAATGAAAAGAAAGATGATATAATAATGAAGTGTCCGAAAGAAAGGAGTACGAAGATGGGAAGAATTATAGCAATCGCTAATCAAAAAGGCGGTGTAGGGAAGACGACAACGGCAATTAACTTATCGGCATCATTAGCTAGTCTTGGAAAAAAAGTATTGGCAATTGATATGGATCCACAGGGGAATATGTCCAGTGGTCTTGGAGTCGATAAAAATGAAGTCGAGAAAACAGTATACGATCTGATAATTGGAAATATAGGAATAGAAGAGTGTATATATGAAGAAGTAATTGAAAATCTCGATGTTCTTCCATCAAATATAGATCTTTCGGCCGCAGAGATTGAATTGATAGGTGTGGACAATAAAGAATACATTCTCAGGGATGAAGTCAACAAAGTAAAAGAAAAATATGACTTTATCATTATTGATTGTCCTCCGGCACTTAGTATGTTGACCATTAATGCAATGACAACATCTGATTCGGTCCTTGTTCCAATTCAATGTGAGTATTACGCATTGGAGGGATTAAGCCAGCTTATTCATACGATTGAACTTGTGCAGGAACGCCTGAATCCAGAACTGGAGATTGAGGGTGTTGTATTTACTATGTATGATGCAAGAACAAATTTATCTTTGCAGGTTGTTGAAAATGTAAAGGATAATTTGAATCAGAATATCTATAAGACGATCATTCCGCGAAATGTAAGATTAGCCGAGGCACCAAGTTATGGAATGCCAATCAATCTCTATGACCCAAAATCAAAGGGAACAGAGAGCTATCTGTTATTAGCAGAAGAAGTGATCAATAAAGGAGAAGAATAAATATGCCGGGGAAGAAAAGTGGATTAGGTAAGGGACTTGATAGTCTTATACCTAATAAAAAAAATGACATTTCTGATTCAAAAGTTGAAAAGAAGCAGGAAAAGGAGAATGATTCACCAAAATCGGGAGAAATCATGGTAAGGATCAATGAGGTTGAACCGAACCGGGATCAGCCCAGAAAAGATTTTGATGAAGATGCACTTATGGAACTTGCAGATTCTATCAGGCAATTCGGTATTTTACAGCCACTTCTTGTGCAAAAAAAGAAAAATTATTATGAAATTATTGCCGGGGAAAGAAGATGGCGTGCTGCAAAACTTGCAGGAATCAAAGAAGTTCCGATTATTGTAAAAGACTATACAGACCAGGAAATTGTTGAAATTTCTCTGATAGAAAATATTCAAAGAGAGAACCTGAACCCTATTGAAGAGGCTATGGCATTTAAAAGACTTCTTCAGGAATTTCAGTTAAAGCAGGATGAAGTTGCAGAACGGGTATCAAAGAGCAGAACAGCAGTTACTAACTCGATGCGTCTGCTGAAACTGAGTCCAAGAGTCCAGCAAATGATCATAGATGATATGATCAGTACAGGACATGCAAGAGCGTTACTTGCAATAGATGATGAAGAACAGCAGTTCATACTGGCAAATAAGATTTTTGATGAAAAATTAAGTGTAAGAGAGACTGAAAAGTTGATCAAAGAATTGAAAAATCCTAAAAAGGCAAAAGAGAAGAAAAAAGTAGAAAATTCTTTTATTTATACAGATTTAGAAGATAAAATGAAAGAAGTGTTCGGTACAAAAGTACATGTTGCAGTGAAAGGAAAGGGAAAGGGAAAAATAGAAATAGAATATTATTCGGATGATGAATTAGAACGTATGTTCGATATGATTATGTCCATAAGAAAGGAAGAATAGATTTAATGGAAAGTACAATATTATCAAGATTGGGAATAGATCCTGCATTTATATTTTTATTTCTGATCATTTTAATTATTGCTCTGTTCGCTTTATATGTAAATGTAAGTATGAAATATGACAGACTAAAAAATAGCTACAACTCGTTTATGAGAGGAAAAGATGGCAAAACTTTAGAAGAAAGTATCCTTTCAAAATTTTCGGAAATTGATGGTCTTGCTAAACTGACAAAACAGAACAGACAGGATGTAAAAGACATATACCGAAAGATGGAAAAAGACTTCAAAAAGCTGGGTATAGTGAAATATGACGCCTTTAATGAAATGGGCGGAAAATTAAGTTTCGCGCTTGCAATGCTGGACGGAAATAACAGCGGATGGGTAATTAATGCTATGCATAGTCGAGAAGGATGTTATACTTATATAAAGGAAATTGTAAAGGGAGAAAGTTATGTAGAACTTGCAGAAGAAGAAGCAGAAGCTTTGGACCGTGCGATTTTCAGTGAAGTATATAACATGAATGTAAAAGAAACAAAGAAACGACCCGGCGGAAAAGGCAGTACAACCGGAAGAATGAATGTAACAGGCAAAATCGGAGCAACCGGAAAAATAAATACAACAGG
>OLVT01002878.1_pt1 | contig 11047 bp, 9 predicted proteins | sample 1673241 | NCBI WGS metagenome assembly OLVT01 (sample SAMEA3178936, study PRJEB25190) | human gut metagenome | biome: human gut; feature: human-associated habitat; material: faeces | place: Austria | collected 2013 | reverse complement strand
CTCCCTCTTACACCACAAAAATTCGCGCGATCTATAAAGACCTTATTCTAGACAAAATTAAAGGTTATGAAGTCTATTTAAATGATGAACGCATAGCCGAAGATTTGATTTGGAATTACGCATCTGAAATCAATAACTGGGTTTTTGTAAAGAACGGAATTCCGCTTTGTGGTAAAGATGAGCGTACTATAAAGCAAACACTTAGTATGGTTCGCGATACTTCTATCGAGGAAAATTGGTCCGAAGATTTTGAGAACGATTGGCAAAACCTAAAGGATCTTATCGTACGGTGGGCGCAGTCTGAGCATAAGCCTTTGATCCTTCCATTTAATTTAGGCAAGCTAATTCAGGTAATTGTTGCCATGGATTGGAGGGGGTTAAATCAAAATCAGCAACTAAATGAGTCATTTGATTCCACCTGGAATCTATTAATCGGTTTGTTGGGTAAAGATGCAACGAATCATGTCCAAGAATTGGATAAAGATAGAAACGAATTCAAGCACTCCATCTTGCTCAAACAATATTTAGCCTATTTCGAGGGACGAGGCTGTATCGCTAAACAGATTGACTTGTATTGTAAATTGCATGCCAAATTTATTTATAGCGAAAGAGGTGAGTTATTCACGTCAGATAACCCTTCTTTCTTCGATTCAGAGAAACATATTCATTTCTTTCCAGTTTCTCCGTTCGTAGGTGTTGAATTATTTCAGTCGAACGACGGTATTAAGTCTAACTGGAGCTTTCGGGAGGCCGATAAAAACGACATTAGCTTATTCAATGATGCCGTTAAAAGAAATGCGGTAGCAAAGGTCATTCTGCCTCCTAGCTATGGAAACAATTAAGTATTTTTCTTTTAAAGTTACGGGAGATGACCTGTTCTGTACTTTTGTGAGTAGCTCTGGGTGCGTACCGGAGCTCCTCCGACTGGCTGAGTACTAGGCCCTTTCGGCAGCACCTATATCGCAAATCGGCACCGCAGTCCACCCGGCCGAATATTTCCGTTCAGCACTCCTATTAAACGTCCCGCTGTCCATCCCCCTGTTGCGCTCGGGCAGCCATGCAGTCCAGAGAACGAGGAGATTCCACACGGTGAGAATGACCAGGGCCAAGGGGTCTGGGGTCGGTGAACGGTCTCCCCAGAACGTGATTGCCCACACCGCCCTCGTCTCGAAGCACAACGGCCAAGACGTGCGCAAGGCCGCGAGGGAGTGGGGCGTCTTCTTGGAGGACGTCGAGGGGATGTCCGAAGAGGTGGCCTACGCGCTGCTGTTTTCCCGGCAGTGGCGAATCCGGGCTGGTGCGCGCTAGCTCCCATTTCGCCTCGGCGCTCGGGAAGGTAGCATGCGTCAGGAGTGCAGGGTCGCGTTGCATCCTCCAGCTCTATCTTGAGGGCCTCTGGTGGGAGGGCCGCAAACGGACGAACGGCGCGCGCAAGCTCGTTCGTAAGCACGGCACGCTCGGCCTGCTCGTGGTCGACGAGTAGCTTCTCATCAGCCCTATGTGGAGTTCAGATCGATATTGTTGGAGCTGATTGAGCTGAGGTGCGAAACCGCCCCTAGCGTCTTTTGAACGTGGTTCATGAAGAAGGACTGGCATCTGAAGCCAGTTATTTGCAACTTCTATTTCCATGCGTTCGCTGCTCCCGAAAGTCCTTTCTCCTAAATTTATTTTTAATATGGGCCCATTTATTAGATAATCTATGTTTGGGAATTATCATTTTGACTAGGGATTTGATATGAAAAAGGTTTTACGTGTCACAACCACTTTTTCTCTGGCTGTATTTCTGACATTTTCCTCGTTGATGAGTCCCGTAGTCGCTGCCTACGGTTTGAACGAGGCGAAGCCCGCTGAAGCTGTGACGGATGTGGCGTCCGCAGGTGATGACGGAGTGGCTGCACGCGGCGATGATGTTGAAGGCAGCGATGCCACCGTCGACCAGTCTCCGGTTGAAGGGGATTTTGAGGCTATCGACTCGTTGAGCCAAGGTGCAACTGAAAGCGATGTCAAGACCGAGCAAGAGGTCGATTCGGTCGAGTCGGACTTTCAATACGTTTACCTGGCCTACCCAAGCCTTCCCTCTGGATCCAATCAAGTCATTGCTTTTGCTACTCATAATGACGGTGAAGTTCTTTCCTCTGCCACGCTTGGCTATGTGAGCGCCAACGGCGTAAAGGGCTCTGTCGACGCGTCTGCTACGGCTGATAATTCTGCCGCCTTTACCTTTGGCGCAAAACTCGAAGCTAATACTTATTTCCTCACTTCGATTTCGTATTATCTAGAGGGAGATGGGACTGAGCATAAGATCGATCTTTCCGACCGAGATTATTCGTTCACCGTCGTAGACAGCTCTATGAACTCCGAGGGCACATCTGTTTATTATGCAGATGGGGACGGAAATGCTGTTGAGGCACAGTCTATTCAGCAGGCGTTGGAGTGCGCCGATTCTCCGGATGGTGTTTCTACTTATGCCGCTCGCTCCGCTCGCAACGTTAGCGTAATCGCTCTTGATGCTGGTCATGGTGGATCTGATCCCGGTGCGCAGGGTAATGGTAAAAGTGAAGCTGATCTTACCTGGAAGATTGTGATGGCCTGCAAGAATAAGCTTGAAGCATATGGTTTTAAGGTCGTTCTTGCTCGTAAGCAGTACGGCAATTACTCCGGTAATGATTTTCTTTATCGCGTTCAGCGTTGCATCGATCAGGGTGCGCAGGCTTTCGTGAGCTTCCATATTAATTCCGGCTCCTCTGCTGCTCATGGTGCTGAGGTTTACGCTCCCACCGCAAATGGATCAGACTATACACAGGTTTCTGTTGAGCTTGCCAATAAGGTTATGAATAACCTTGCTGCCATGGGCCTTTCCTATCGTGGTGTTTTCCAAATGGAAGTAGGCGACGAGTTCGCTGTGATTCGTTGTGCACGCGAGCAGGGGATCCCCGGCATTCTTATTGAGCACGGCTTCATTTCGAATTCCGGCGATGTCGCTAACTATTTCTCTGACGACGGCTGCCGTCGCCTTGGCGAGGCTGATGCCGCTGCTATTATTGCGCAGTTTCCTCATCCTTATTCCATTGATGGAATTACCTTTTCGGAAGAATTGGGGCGCGCTGGATCTTCGATTAAAGTTGGAGTGAATGTTACCGGCAAGACCGACGGACTCAAATATAAGTTTGTTTGGCATAGGGCTGGGGCAGATTGGACTGACGCTAACTGGGGCGTGATCGGTCAAGATTTGACCGCCCCGTCAGTTGTTTGGACTTTGCCGCAAGCTGGTGAATACGAAATTTATGCCGATGTTGTTGACTCCAATGGTTACATATCGAGCACCTCCAAATATAAAGTAGTCAATTGGTCCGTCGAGGGCCTCGACGTCTCCGGCGAGGCGCGCTCCGGCAAGCCGCTCGAGCTCAAGGCCAGGGTCTCCGGCGACACCGACGGCCTCAAGTACAAGTTCGTCTGGGAGAAGGGCGGCTGGGCCAAGTGGGGCACCGTCGGCGGCGGCTCCAGCTCCGCCTCCTCCTGCGAGTGGACCCCCTCCGAGCCCGGAGAGTACACCCTCTACCTCGACGTGATCGACGGCGAGCAGGCCAAGCACCTCACCCGCAAGGTGACGGTCGAGGACCGCTTCAGCGTCGAGGGCCTCGACGTCTCCGGCGAGGCGCGCTCCGGCAAGCCGCTCGAGCTCAAGGCCAGGGTCTCCGGCGACACCGACGGCCTCAAGTACAAGTTCGTCTGGGAGAAGGGCGGCTGGGCCAAGTGGGGCACCGTCGGCGGCGGCTCCAGCTCCGCCTCCTCCTGCGAGTGGACCCCCTCCGAGCCCGGAGAGTACACCCTCTACCTCGACGTGATCGACGGCGAGCAGGCCAAGCACCTCACCCGCAAGGTGACGGTCGATGGCACGGCAATTATGGGCGCGCTCTCGACATCTGCTGGCTCTATGGTTCGTTTGTATGTTTCTACCGGACATGTCTATCCCTCTGAAGTCTATTCGCAAAGGGGCGCTTCTAGCATTGCTGAGTTCTGCAATCAGGTAATTTTGGCTGCCTCCTCTGAAGGCGTTAGGCCCGAAGTCGTATTTGCCCAAGCCATGTTGGAGACTGGATGGCTCCAGTTTGGGGGTTCGGTATCCGCAGACCAGTGCAATTTTGCTGGCTTAGGGGCTACTGGTCCTCAAGTCGGTGGGGCAAGGTTTGACAACGTATATCAGGGGCTGCTTGCTCAATCTCAGCATTTAAAAGGCTATGCGACCAGTATGCCCTTGAACAATGTTTGTGTTGATCCTCGTTATCAAATACTTGTTGATAGGGGATATCTGGGCATCGCTCCGTGCCTAGAGGACCTCAATGGTTTATGGGCTGTCCCTGGGGATGGTTACGGCCAAAGAATCGCGGCGATTATTAACAGAATGATCTAACGATGCAATTTTCCCTTCAGCGCTAGTCGTCTTTGATTTCAGTTATACAGCTTCGTTTGTTAGGATGCCTGATTCCGATGAAGACAGTTTGCCGTAAGCTCATCCTTGCATTATTTGTTGCTTTTTTGATTTGGCCTATGGCCGCCTCGCATTCCTTTGCGACAGATCGAGGCGCTTCATCTCTTTTCGTCGATCCTGCTATTAAGATGTCTGAATTGTCGGAGGATTTCTCCCTCGACGGCCTTTCCGCGAAGGCTACCGACGGCGGGTCGCCCCTGCTCGGCGACGAGTGCGAGCTGGGCCTGTCCGTCTCCGGCAATGCGGGCTCGGTCAGGTACAAGTTCGTCTGGGAGCAGGGCGGCTGGTCTCGCTGGGGGTCGATCCGCCAGGGCGAGCCCTCCGCGTCTTGCCCCTGGACCCCCGAGGTGGCCGGAGACGTCAACATTTGGGTGGACGCCATCGATTCGGCCGGCCGCGTCACCACGCGCAAGTTCCCCGTGCATGTGGACAATAACTTGTCTAATTTCACATCGATTTCCGTGGAGCCCTCTGATGGATCAGTTTCCGCTGGGGATACAGTTGCTATTACTCCCAATCTGATTGTTCGTAATAATAAAGGCGTTAAATATAAGTACGTTTGGATGAGAAACAATTGGAATGAATGGGGCGTTATAGATTCAGGGGAAGGTCTCTCTTCACTAGATTGGGTTGTTACAAAAACCGGGGAGATTTCATTCTATATAGATGTAATTGATACTTTAACTGGACAAACACTTACGTGTAAAAAAGTCTGCTATTTTATCCCGGAAGACTGGTCTTATAAAGGCATATCCGTTTCCAACGCTTTTGTTAAGCCTGGCGATAAAGTGTCCGTAACAACTGAGTGCTCGGGGGATACTCGTTTTCTGAACTATAGGTATGTTTGGAGTAGAAACAATTGGTCAAATTGGGGCATTGCGCAGAATGGTTCCGATGCTTCCCTATCTTGGACTCCTGATAAACCCGGCGAGTATGATATTTATTGTGATGTGAGCGGCTCTGACGGTAAGGTAACTACTCACAGGATTCATATCGGGGTTTGGGACTATTCGAGAATTACAGCTATATCTACTGATGGAGATTACTCATGGGGCGTTCGTGCGGATATGGGGACTCTTGATGCGGAAAAATCTGGACAATTTGAATTTAAATTTGTCTGGGCGAAACCGGATTGGAGTCAATGGGGCGTCCTGAGAGCGAAATCAACCATTAACAATGCGTACTTTAATCCATCCGATTTGGGCTTAGGTTCGGGTTAATATGCTTTGTATTGCGATGTAACCTATCCCGATGGATCAGTCCATACTAAGTCTACGCAGGTTTATTACAATCCGATTGGAAGTTCGACCGTTCTTGGCGTTAGCAGAATTAGCCTGCTGACATGGCTTACTTCGCATCAGTATGATTCTTATTATCTGGGTACGCGTTATTCCGGCGGCTTCTCATATGACACGTGTCTTTATCCCAACGGAAGTCCAAGATGGGATGGCTATACGGGTATGAACTGCACCGGATTTGTTGCTCATGCTTATGCTGCTGTTGGCGGGGATGTTGCAGCGATAGGCAGGAATAACGCACACTCGCCATGGGCCGGCGGGCCTGGTGGGGGAGGCTATATTAACGCTTGGCGCTGGTATGGTTATGCTTGTGACTCAGGGTGCAAGATGTATGAGTTTAGAACGGTTCGCGATATGCTGAATAGCGGTTATGCGCAGAAAGGCGATATTATCTTCTTTAAAACGAATGGGGCTATTGATTGCCATATAGGCTTTTTCTGGGGCGATACCCCTTATGAGAACAAGATGTGGCATCAGATTTTGCCGGGCAATTTAATTGGTCCTTGCTTTAACAATGCAAATAAAAGTGAATATAACCAGAGCGTTGTTTTGATTAAATAGTAGATTGAGTTTGGAGTTTCAGTTGAACGAGAACCATATCCCAAAAGTGATTCACTACATTTGGTTTGGGAATAATGATTTGCCTGAAGAGGCAATCGCGTGCATCGAGTCCTGGAAGAAGTTTTGCCCAGATTATGAGATAAAGCGTTGGGATGAATCAAACTTCGATTTATCTTCTAACAATTATGTTAAACAGGCATATGAAGCTAAGAAATGGGCATTTGTAAGTGACTATGCGCGCTTATGGATTCTAGTTAATGAAGGCGGTATCTATATGGATACCGACGTAGAGGTCCTTAAGTCTCTTGATCCCTTTTTGACCAACCGTGCTTTTTCAGGTTTCGAATCGGACGCTTCTGTGCCAACTGGAATTATGGCTTGTGAAAAAGGATTTCCGTTATTCCGGAAGCTTTTGAATGATTACGATGTACGTTCTTTTATTAAAAGCGATGGATCGTACGACTTAACGACAAATGTTGTAGTGATTACAAAAGCTTGTAAGGCCCTCGGACTAAAGCTTGATAATACAATGCAGACAGTTGATGGATTCACACTGTACCCAAGCGATTGGTTTTGCCCCAAGAGTCATGAATCTGGTGATATTCATCTTACTGAAAATTCCGTTACCATACATCATTTTAACGGGTCTTGGATCGATGAGGTTGAGCGGGGTTTGCTGAAAGAAAGGCGTCGTTTCCTCACCCGTCATTCTTGGGTCAATCCAATGCTGGCCGGATTAATAGTACGGCTCCAGTATGGATTTAAAACAAATGACTTCAGGCCTTTGACTTCAGCATTGAAAGCCTTTTTTGCAAACCGGAATTAATTTGAATGGTCTTAAAATAGAGCCTAATCAATGATTAGGCTCTATTCATGTATTTCTTAAACAATGGTTCTAATACTGCGGCAAATGGTATTGCCGGAGAAATGGCGCCAACAGACTTTGCTTTTTTAAATGCAAAAAGGATGCTATCTCCGGCAATCTTTGACCACATTAGATAAAGAATAGTCTCCTTGAATCTCTGTATGAGTGTGTCACTGAACTCTATGCACTGCTTTTTATATTCGGCATAACTTCGTGGATTATTTAACAATAAGCGTTTATAGTTGGCTGTATAACCGTCTGTTAAGTATTCCCCTTTGCATATTTCCCGGTTGCATAGCAGGTGGTAATACTCGTGGTCAATTTGATCAAACTGAAATACTTCAGGAATGAAGCTTTCTCCTTCGGCTATGTAAAAAGGATGTGATTTGATAACGCTCGTTAACGTTGCAATGCAAGTCTCCCCTTTATAACCGTATTTGCTGTAGAGGGATGATAACTTCGCAGTGGTGTTGCTGGGAAATTGATTGTTACGAGCGGACCTGGGCGTAGCAATTCCAATGGCATCCCCTGCATTTTTCCACGCCGTTAATATGAAGTGGACCGCATCAGGTGTGAGATAATCGTCGGAATCAACACACATGAACAGTTCTGAAGTGCATTTTTCTGCAGCTAAATTGCAGGCTCGTTGTTTTCCTCCATTCGCTACCTTTATATATTCGATTTCGATAGCTGATTCCTTTGCAAATGAATCAAATAAGCTCTGCGTTCCGTCCGTCGAGCCATCGTCGACTACAAGCCAATAAAAACGAGAGTCAGTTTGTTTTTTCAAGCTTTCATACAACCGCTTCAAGGTATGTTCTCTATTATATGTAGGTGTAAAAATGCAAAGCTGTTTCACTTCAATGCCTCTATGTTAATTCAGATTTACGTATCTCAAATATGAGTTTGAAAGGTTCCCATGTGAAGATCGAATCCAGTAGAAAAGCAGGCGTAATTATATCTTATGCCTATTCAATTGTTCAGATTCTTGTTCAGTTGCTATATGTTCCCATCTTATTAAGGGGCATCGGCCAAGCCGAATACGGTCTCTACCAATTCGTTGGCTCCATTATGGCTTATCTTACGGTAATCAATACCGTTCTTGCTTCGAGCGTGACTAAGTTTTATAGCAAGGCATATCTTCAGGACGATTCTGAATTGATGGAAAACACTCTTGCAATTGCGAAAAGACTGTTTTGGATTATCTCGTTCGTTGCGGTTGTCGTAATACTATTTGTGGGGATAATTGTCATCTATTCATACTCGAATTCGTTTAGCACGGCTCAGCTCTACGAAATGTCATTAATGTTTGTTGTTTTGGCCGCAGATATGGTTGTGGTTATGAATAACATCATTAGTATTGCGGTTATCACCGCTCATGAGAATTTTGTTTTTCTGCGTCTGTCTCAATTGGTTACTGCAATTCTTCAGCCCCTGCTCGTGGTCGTGTTCATGCGGCTCTGGCCTTCTGCGCTGCTAGTTACTTGCATGACTTTTCTTACAAATCTTCTCTGTGCTCTAATCCAGCGCATATTCGTATCTAATGTTTTGAAGACAAAGTTCACTTTTCACGGGATGGATTGGAAGCTCGCTAAGGAGATGCTGCTGTTTTCTTCGGCGGTAATATTGGTTGCCTTTTCCGATCAAGTTTTCTGGAAATCAGGCCAACTAATTCTAGGATATTTTTATGGTGCCGACTTAATTGCTGTATTTGCGATAGGTGCACAAATTTACTCTGTTTATATGGTTTTAGGAACATCTATTTCTACTGTATTTCTTCCAAAGGTTACTGATATTGTGCTTCATTCGGTTGATGCAGCTACTGATCTTTCTCGGCTTTTCATCAAAGTTGGAAGAATTTCCTTTTATGTTGCATTTCTTGTTCTCAGCGGTTTTGCGATTTTTGGTCAGGATTTTATTACCCTCTGGGCGGGGCACGACTTCGCTGATGCTTATTGGGTTGCCATGATAGTTATGGTGCCATTTACTGTTGATATCATTCAAAATCTGGGTCTTACAATTATGCAGGTCAAGGATGTATACCAATTTCGAGGCTACATGAATGCTGCAATTGCTGTAATTAACGTATTTATTTCTATATTTCTATGCAGGTTGTTCGGGGTAATAGGTTCAGCCATATCAACAGCTGTTTCAATTGCCATAGGAAATGGCCTTATTATGAACTGGTATTATGCAATAAAGTTAGATATGGACATTTTTCAGTTTTGGAAGAATATTCTATCGATTTTAGTCCCTCTCCTAATTATCTCTTTTGGGTTTAATGCTATTTGGACTTATTTTGATTGGCATGGTTGGTCAGCACTGGTTACTGGAGGATTGATCTATTCACTTCTTTATGCGGTGGTTTCTATTCATTTTTGCTTTGATGCTTATGAGAGAGAGTTCGCTAGAAGATTTATGGGACCAATTATTCGTAATATTTAGTTTTTCTAAGCGCTAAGGATTATTTCGTGAATTCATTTACCGCGAATCCGATCAAGACGGTCAAACCGATTCGTTGGATTGGGGCACTGTTACAGTTTGATTTGGGTGTCATTGCTATTGATCGAGTTAGACAGGGGAAATAAATGATACGTAAGAAAAGGGTTCTGTTAGTTTTTGGAACGCGCCCTGAGGCAATCAAGATGTGCCCACTTGTCAATGAGCTTAAGCGTCGTTCCGACAAATTTGATACTACCGTCGTTGTTACGGGGCAGCATCGTGAGATGCTTGATCAGGTCCTGCGCGTTTTCAATGTCAAGCCTGATTATGACCTTGCTATTATGAGACCGGGACAGACTCTGTTTGATGTGACAAGTGATGTCTTATTGAGACTCAAGGCTATTCTTGAGAATGAAAAACCTGATGTCGTGCTTGTTCATGGAGATACTTCTACTAGTTTTGCTGCCGCGCTTGCTTGTTTCTACTTGCAGATTCCTATCGGACATGTAGAAGCTGGTCTTCGTACGCATGATATCTATAGTCCTTGGCCTGAGGAATTTAATCGACAGGCAGTTGACATCATAAGTGAATATTACTTTGCGCCCACGGAGAAGAGTAAGCAGAATCTGATTGATGAAGGGAAGTCGACGCAAAAGATTTGGGTCACAGGTAATACCGGTATTGATGCCCTGAGAACGACTGTCTGTGGTACATATTCCCATCCCGAACTAGATTGGGCGAATGGATCTCGTCTAATATTAATTACCGCACACCGTCGTGAGAATCTGGGCGAACCCATGCATAGGATGTTTCGCGCAATACGTCGTGTGATGGAAGAGCATCCAGATACTAAGGCTATCTATCCGATTCATATGAATCCTCTTGTACGTAAGGCTGCACACGAAGAACTCGATGGTTTTGAAAGACTCCATATTATTGATCCGCTTGAAGTGCTTGATTTTCATAACTTCATGGCGGCAAGTTATCTTATCCTTACCGATTCTGGCGGTATTCAGGAAGAAGCGCCTGGTCTTGGCAAGCCGGTTCTTGTCATGCGAGACACTACTGAGCGTCCTGAGGGTATAGAGGCCGGAACTTTAAAACTTGTTGGAACAAAGGAAGATGTCATTTATCGCGAGTTTAGTCGCCTGCTTTCTGATGAAACAGAATATGCGGCAATGAGCAATGCGTCTAACCCCTACGGTGATGGTCATGCGAGTGAATATATTGCGAATGTGCTGGAAAATCGTTGATTAATTATTAAATGATTTCGAGTTATCGTTTGATGTTGGCTGGTTCAAAGTGATGTGTGTTTGAATAATGCAAATTCCATGATTAAGAACATCATCGTCACGGGCGGCTGCGGCTTCATCGGCAGCAACTTCGTGCACT
>OLVT01002868.1_pt1 | contig 11072 bp, 9 predicted proteins | sample 1673241 | NCBI WGS metagenome assembly OLVT01 (sample SAMEA3178936, study PRJEB25190) | human gut metagenome | biome: human gut; feature: human-associated habitat; material: faeces | place: Austria | collected 2013 | reverse complement strand
ATATGCAGCTTCTTCATGAGCTGTTCGGCGCGGAGTTTGTCAATCTGACGTTGGAGGAGCGGAAAAGGCTCCTGACGGCGGCGGTGGAGGGAGCGGGGCCGGAGAGCTGTATTCTGTTCAACACCACGGCCATGAATCTGGCGGACATGAAGGAGCTGTTTGACTGGGCCAGGCATGAGGGCGCCCACGCGGCGTCGGTCACCGCGCCCTATTACCACAGCTATGACGCCGAGACTCTGACCGCTTACTTCCGCAAGGCCGCGGAGCTGGCGGAGGGGATGCCCCTGTATCTGTATAACATGCCGGGGATGACCCATAACCCCATCACGCCCAAGGTGGTACAGGAGGTGTGCGACACCTGCCCCAACGTGGCGGGCCTGAAGGACAGCAGCATGGATTTCCTGACGTTTCAGGAGTTCCAGTGCCTGGAACTTCCGGAGGGCTTCGAGCTGATTACCGGAAACGACGCCCAGGTGCTCCCCGTCCTTCAGTCCGGAGGAGACGGCGCGATTATCGCCATGGCCAGCGTGTTTCCAAAGCAGTGCCAGCAGCTCTGGGATTGCTACTATGCCGGTGAGCTGGAGCAGGCCCGTCGGATACAGCGGATGCTTCTGAAGCTGCGCGGGCTGGTGCGGAGCGTTATGCCCGTCATGGCCCACAAAAAGATGCTGGAGCTGCAGGGCTTCCACATGGGGCCGGCCCGGTTCCCCTTCCGTGATCTGAGCGGGGAGGAGAGCCGGACAATTGAGGAGGGCCTGGAAAAGCTTCTGGGCCAAGTGGGATGACGGCCTTCGGCTTCCGCTGGTACGGGCCCGAGGACGCAGTCACGCTGGAACATATCCGCCAGATCCCGCCGGAGCTTGTCACCTCGCTCTATCACATCCCGGCCGGAGCGCTGTGGCCGGAGGAGGACATCGCGGCCCGGGCCGCCCGGGCCGCGGCGGCAGGCCTGCACTTCTCGGTGGCGGAGGGATTGCCGGTTCATGAGTCCATCAAACTGGGCGGCCCGGAGCGGGAGCGGTACATCGGACAGTTCGTGGAAAACCTGGAGCGGCTGGCTCGCCATGGGGTGCATACCGTCTGCTATAACTTCATGCCCCTGTTCGGCTGGATTCGTACAGAGCTGGAGCAGCCCCTGCCGGACGGCTCCGCCACCCTGGCCTTTCACCAGGCTGCGCTGGAGCGCATGAACCCGGAGCGGGATGTCTGGACGCTGCCCGGCTGGAACTTTTCCACCCGGCAGGGGGAAATCCGGACGCTGCTGGGCCAGTACCGGGCCTTGGGAGAGGCGGGGCTGTGGAACAACCTGTGCTATTTCCTACAGGCTGTGGCCCCAGAGGCGGAGCGGCTGGGAATACGCCTGGCCATCCACCCGGACGACCCGCCTCTTCCGGTATTTGGCCTGCCCCGGGTGGTATCCACGCTGGAGGATCTGCTCCGCCTGACCGGCGCGGTGGATCTGCCATCCAACGGTGTGACGCTGTGCACCGGCTCCCTGGGCAGCAGCAGGGCCAACGATGTGGTCAAGATTGCAGACCGCCTCTGTGCGGAGGGCAAGATTCCCTTTGTCCACGGGCGGAATGTCCGCTGGGAGGGGGAGGAGGACTTCTGTGAGAGCGGACATCTGACCGCCTCGGGAAGCCTGAATATGGCGGCCATTCTGGCGGCCCTGCACCGGAGGGGCTTTGACGGCGTGATACGCGCCGACCACGGCCGGATGGTGTGGGGCGAGCGGGGCCGCCCTGGTTACGGCCTCTACGACCGGGCGATGGGTGTATGCTATCTGGCCGGCTTGTGGGAAGCGCTCTGTTATTCCTGTTAACCCGCCGCCTGTGCGGCAAAAATCATAAGAAGAAAAGAGGTATTCCTATGAAAAACCTGAAGAAAGTCCTTGCACTGTCCCTGTCCCTGTCGCTGGCGCTGCCTCTGGCGGCCTGCGGAGATCAGGGCGAAACCGAAAAGGGAGGCGGCAGCACCGGCAGCTATCCAAGCAGCACTATCACGGTGGTATGCCCCTGGGATGCTGGCGGAACCTCCGACGGCCTGTGCCGCATTGTCTCCGAGATCGGCGCCCGCGACGAGTACTTCGGCGTCAATATGGTGGTGCAGAACAGCGGCGGCGCGGGCGGCACCGTGGCTACCACGGAGTTCAAGAACGCAGCCCCCGACGGCTACACCCTCTGTCAGGAGGCCATCGGCGTGTTTACCCTTCAGCCCTTCGTCCGCGAGGTCAGTTACACCATTGACGACTTTATCCCTGTGGCGGCCCTGTCCAATGAGCCAATCATTATGATTGCGGGCAAGGACTCCGGCATCACCAGCGTTGACGATTTGCTGGAGATGGACTCCGTGACCTACGGCTTCTCCGGCAGCGGCAGCCTGATGGAGCTGTCCCAGAAGCAGTTCTTCGGCATGGCCGGCGTGGAGGCAACCGGCATCTCCTATGACGGCAGCTCTCCCACCATTGCGGCCCTGCTGGGCGGCCACATTGACGTCTGCACCGGACATCCCGGCGAGGTCATGCAGTATGTGGAGTCCGGTGACGCCGTGGCCATCGGCATCTTCAACGACGAGCGGGACCCACGTGAGAACCTGAAGGATATCCCCACCTTCAAGGAAATGGGCTATGACGTGACGATGAGCGTCTGGAAGTTCCTGATGCTGCCCGCCGGTACCCCCGAGGACGTGGTAACCAAGGTGACCGAGACCCTGACTGCCATCACCGAGACCGACGAGTACAAGGAGTTCTGCGACGCCAACCAGCTCCTGCCCCTGACCATGACTACCGAGGAGATGGTGGAACGTATTAACGAGGAGGCGGCCGTGAACCAGGAGCTGCTGGCCGGCTGATCCCTCTGCCAAACACATAGCAAGCGCTCTCCGGGCCATGGACCGACGGCGGCCCGCGGCCCGGAGAACAATACCTTAACAAAGGAGGGAGCTTATGAGTCAATACAAAAAGGATATGATTGCTTCCTTTTTCTTTCTGATACTGGGAGCGCTGGTATTGATCTCGGTTCCGCTGACCATTCAAGATCCGGGCGTGTCCGTCATGGGCCCGCGCGTATTCCCCTATTTTATCGGGGCCTGCATGGTGATTCTCAGCCTGGCGCTGATGCTCACCACCATTGTGAAGCACCGCAAGGCGGGCGGCGCCGACAGCACGGGAACCTTTGCCTCCGAGGAGGAGAGAAAGCGGGCCCTGCGGGACGAGCTGCGGGCGCTTCTGCTGGCCGCTGTGATTCTGGTCTATGCGGCACTGTTTCAGATTCTGGGGTATTTTATCTCCACGCTTCTGGCAGCCACCGTTATTCTGCTTATTTTCCGCGTGAAAAAGATCTGGGCCTACCCGGTGGTCTATGCCGCGGCGGTAGCCATCTGGGCGGGATTTACCTTCCTGCTCTCCGTGAGACTGCCTTAAGAGGAGGAGAGGAGCATGATTGAATCCGTTTTGAGCAGCCTTTTTACCCTGGAGAACCTGCTCTGGATCAACGTCGGCCTGGCCGGCGGAATTATGGTTGGCGCACTGCCCGGCCTGACTGGCACCATGGCCATGGCGCTGCTGCTGCCGCTTACATACGGCCTGGCGTCCATCCCGGGGGTTATGCTGCTGCTGGGCGTCTACTGCGGCAGTATCTACGGCGGTTCCATCACCGCCATCCTGATCAACACGCCGGGCACGCCGGCCTCGGCTGCCACCTCGCTGGACGGCTACCCGATGGCTCAGAAGGGGCACGGGTTAAGAGCTCTGCATGATGCACTGTCCGCCTCCACCATCGGCGGCCTGTTCAGCTGTGCGGTTCTGCTGTTTGCCGCGCCGCCCATTGCCAGCTTTGCGCTGAAGTTCGGCCCGGCCGAGTATTTCGCCCTGGCTCTCTTTGGACTGACGATTATTGCCAGCGTGGGCGGAAAGTCCCAGATCAAGGGCCTGCTGATGGGCTTTGTAGGGCTGCTGATCTCCTGCATCGGCATCGATCCCATGGATGGCGTCAGCCGCTTCACCTTCGGTATCAACCGCATGGAGGGCGGTATTGATACCATTCCCGTGCTCATCGGCCTGTTCGCCATCACGGAGATCATGGCCAAGGCCCGGGACATGAACAAGGCCACCGGAACGGCGGTCAAGGTGGAAAAGGAGAAGACCCGCTTCCGCGACGTACTGAAATACAAGATGGTGCTGCTCAAGTCCAGCATTCTGGGCGTGTTTATCGGCGCGGTGCCCGGCACCGGCGCGGCCATCTCCTCTTTCTTGGCGTACAATGAAGCCAAGCGGACCTCCAAGCATCCCGAGGAATACGGGCACGGTTCCGAGGAGGCGGTTGTGGCCTCCGAGTCGGCCAACAACGCCGTTACGGGCGCCACCCTGATCCCCCTGCTGACCCTGGGCATTCCCGGCGACACCAACACGGCCGTGCTTCTGGGCGCTCTTACCATGCAGGGTATCGCCGCCGGCCCCCAACTGTTCACCCAGCACGGGGAGTGGGTCTACACCATTATGCTGGGCCTGATCGCCGTCAATATCTTTATGTACCTCCAGGGCCGGGTATTCATCCGGGGCTTCGTCAACATCACCCGCGTCCCCACCAGCACCCTGGTCCCCATTCTGGTCATGCTGTGCGTGATCGGCGCCTATGCCATCGACTACTCCGTGTTCAACGCCATCTTTATGGTGGGCGTGGGTATCTTCGGCTACTTCATGACCAAGCTGGACATGCCCATGACGCCCATGGTCATCGGCCTGGTGCTGGGCAAGCTGTGCGAATCCAACCTGCGCCGTGCGCTCATCGTGTCCAAGGGAAGCTGGGCGACGTTCTTTACCTCCCCCATCAGCCTGTTCTTTATTCTTCTGTCGCTGTTTATGCTGTTCTTCCCCTATATTAAGAAGAAGCTGGCGGCCCGCAGGGCTGCGGCTTGATCAGAGGCGTACATATGAGAAATGGGAATTTGATTCAGCTCTGTTCAGGAAGATACTATCAAGGCAGCGGCGTCCTCTCTCATCTGGGAGGGGACGCCGTACTGCTGGGGCGGCGCGCGCTGGTGGTGGCGGATGCCGCCGTGTGGCCCAAGGTGGAGGCACGTGTGCTCCGCAGCCTGGAGCAAAGCGGTGTGGATACAAAGATCTGGCTCTTTTCCGGCCACTGCTGCCCCGGCAATGTTCGAAGTGCGGCCCAGGCCGGACAGGCATACGGGGCGGAGCTGGTGGTGGGCGTGGGCGGCGGCCGCGCGCTGGATACGGCTAAAATAGCGGCTGACCATATGGGGGTGCGGGCGATCAACGTCCCCACCTCTGCGGCTACCTGCGCCGCCTCAGCGTGGCTGGCGGTAGAGTACACCGACGAGGGCGCGTTCGTGGGGAACAACTGGACCCGGTACCCGCCCTTTGCCGTGATAGCCGAGCTGGACTTTATCGTCAGGGACTGTCCGGCCCGTCTCTACGCGGCAGGCATAGTGGATGCCATGGCGAAATACCCGGAGATCAGCTACAACATTCAATTCTCCAATCAGTGGGAAAAGAACCTCTTCTCCCAGAGCGCCCAGCTCCTGTCTGAAAACACCTACCGGCTCTTGCTGGAGCATGGGTGTGAGACAATTGAGCAGCTTCGGGCCGGGAAGATCACACCGGCGCTGGAGGACTGTGTCTGCGCGGCCCTCCAGGTGACAGGGGTGATTTCCGCCATGGCCTGCGGCGGCAAGCAGGCCGCCGTGAGCCACACCCTCTACAGCTACTCCTGCTGTGTGCACCCGGAACTGGCCGCCGGATTCCTCCACGGGGAGCTGGTGGGCAGTACGCTGGTCTACCAACTGGCGGTAAACGGGGCCCCAAAGGAAGCGCAGGAGGCGCTGAACCGGGTGCTGCGGGCGCTGGGTATGCCCACCTGTCTGGAGGAGCTGGGCCTGAAGGAGACTTCGGAGGAGGCCGCCCGGATTTTCGCCTTCCTGGCGGAACGCATGCCGGTGGAGACGCCGAAAGAACTCCAGCGCCTGCGTGGGGAGAGCGATGTTTTGTTCCACGGCCTGCGGGACAGCGCCGGGAAACTGCAAACGAAAAGAGGAGAAGCCCATGAAACTGGAATTTGAGTACGGGCAGGGCCTGCTGGGCGCGGAGCTGCCCGACAGCACGGACATCTTCATCCCCGGGGAGACGGTAGCGGATCCCCCCTGTCTGCCCCAGGACTGGGACAGCCTGTACGCCGCCACCCTGGCGTCCATCCGCAACCCCATCGGCATGCCCCCGCTGAAGGAGCTGGCCGGGCCGGGCAAGTCGGTGGTCATCGTCATTCCGGACATCGTCAAGGGGGGCAACCAGCCTACCAGCCACCGGAAGGTGGCCATCCGTGCCTGCCTGGACGAGCTGTACGCCGCCGGGGTGGAGCAGAAGGACGTGCTGCTGTTGTTCTCCAACGGCCTGCACCCCCGGGCCACCGTGGCCGAGATGCAGACCATCCTGGGCCCCGAGCTGTTCGGCGAGTTCTACCCCACCGGCCAGATCACCAGCCACGACAGCGAGGACTATGACCACCTGGTGGACCTGGGCTACACCGCCCAGGGGGACCACGTGATCATGAACAAGTACGTCTACGACGCGGACGTGGCGGTGCTCATCGGGCACACCCAGGGCAACCCCTACGGCGGCTACTCCGGCGGCTACAAGCACTGCGCCACCGGCATCTCCCACTGGCGGAGCATCTCCGCCCACCACGTGCCCCAGGTGATGCACCGGCAGGACTTCGTGCCCGTGTCCACGAACAGCGAGATGCGGCACAAGTTCGACCAGCAGGGCATGCACATGGAGGAGAAGATGGGCAAGAAATTCTTCTGCTGCGACGCCGTGCTGGACACCAAGAGCCGCCAGATCGAGATTCACTCCGGCTGGGCCAGGGAGATGCAGCCCGTGTCCTGGAAGATGGCGGACAAGCGCACCTATGTTCACTGGGCGGAGAAGAAGTACGACATCATCGTCTTCGGCATGCCCACCAACTTCCACTACGGCAACGGCATGGGCACCAACCCCATCCAGATGATGCAGGCCCTGTCCGCCCAGGTCATCCGCCACAGGCGCATCATGAGCGACCGGTGCGTGTTCATCGTGTCCTCCATCTGCGACGGCTACTTCCACGACGAGCGCTGGCCCTACCTGCGGGAGCTGTACGACCTGTTCCAGCACGACTACATGAACATCCTCCCCGACATGAACCGGTACGGCGAGTACTTCGCCACCAAGGAGGAGTACATCCGCAAGTACCGCTTCGCCAACGCCTTCCACCCCTTCCACGGCTTCTCCATGATGAGCTGCGGCCACCTGGCCGAGGAGCACACCAGCGCCATCTACATCGTGGGCGCCCGGGAGCCGGGCATCGCCCGCAGCATGGGCCTCAAGACCCGCGCCACCTTCGAGGAGGCCCTGGCCGACGCCATGCGCAAGTACACTGGCCCCAACCCCAACATCCTGGCCCTGCCCCGCACCTTCACCACCGCCGCCGTCCACCTCTGCATGAAGGACCCCGCCCTCAACTCCGCCCCCGTGGGCGGCTGCCCCTGCGGCGGCTGAGCCGCAAGGAGTGACCGAGGAAAGAGGGGTGAGGAACCAAACATTGCTCCCGGTCTATTGGGTTCCAATAATTGAAAGGAGAATGATTATGAAAAAGCTGTTGTCTCTTGTACTTTCGTTTGCTCTTGTCTGCACACTGATTTCCGGATGTGGCCCGAAAGGGGGAGGAGGAAACTCGAGCAACCAGCCTCTGGACGCCGCTGAAACGACCTTCGGCCTGACGCCCCTGCCGGAGCGCACCACACTGACCATCGGTTTTTTCTCCGGCTCTGCCCACTCCATGCCCTGGTATATTGCTGATAGAATGGGATTTTTTGATGAATTAAACATCGATGTGGAGTATGAGTCCTTTATCGGCGGCCCGGCCATGATGGAGGCCAGCGCCAGCTGGGACATCTGTGATGTGGGTGCTCCCGGTATTCTGAACGGCATGAAGAACTATGATATCCAGATGCTGGGCCTGTGCGACAACGAGTACAATACCGCCCTGTTTGTCCGTCCGGACAGCCCTCAGGCCGCCGATCCTACCAATCCTGAAGTATGGAAAGGGATTGAGTGCATTCTGCCCACCGGTACAACCCTGCAGTACATGTTCCTCAGCTATCTTCAGTCACTGGGACTTTCCGCGGATGACGTGACAATTACCAATATGGATGTTACGCCCGCGCTGACCGCCTTCAATGCCGGAGAGGGCGACGCACTGTGCGTTTGGAATGCCGTGGCATACAACGCCGAGGACAGCGGACTCGTCCGTATTACCGATGTCAGCGAATTGGGCATCAACAATGTCTGCGGCCTGGCGGCCACAAAGGATGCTATGGAGAATAAGAGCGACCTGATCGACCTGGCCTGGATGGTCTATTATCTGACTTGGGACTGGTGCCAGCAGAGCGAGGACAATATGGCGCAGGCGGTGGAACTCTATGTGGAGTCCTGCGAGGACGAGGGTGTGGTATCCAATGAAAGCATCTGTCAGCGGGCTTTGGATATCTTTGCCTGCCCCAGCCCCTCTGAGGCCGTCAGCGTGATGACTACAGAGGAAGAGGATCGCCTTAGCTTGGCGGATCGTCCGGTGTTGGCCGCTGAAAACGATCTGCTGGAGACAATGGACTTTTTCATCTCCATCGGCAGCTATACTGAGGAAGACCGTACCGCCATCCTTGATAAGGAGCTGGTGAACTCCTCTGTGGCGGAGCGGTGCGCCGAGACGCTTAAAACGCTGGGCTATCTGGAATAATCAGCTGCACATCTGCGCAACCCGGGGCTGCATTGTCGTTCCGCTTAGGCACGCAGTGCAGCCTCCTTGCCTGCCAAACGGCGGGGAAACTTGTTGTAAGGGGGAAGTAATATGCAAAATGCTTCCAGCGCGGGCCGGAAGCTGACCAACGAGGAGCGCGTCGAAGTGGTCAAGCGGCAGAAAAAGCGCAACAGCTTCCAACTGGCCATGCTGTCGGTCATCGGCATATTGGGTTTTCTACTTCTCTGGCAGGCAGCTGTTCTGGCGGGTGTTCTGCCCAGCCGCTACGTCCCGGCGCCTACGGAGGTTATCGCACTGTTTGCTACAAAGCTGGTGGATCCCAATCCGGACGGCGCGGTACTGGGGGTTCACATCATGGCCAGCCTCCAGGTGGCCCTGACGGGTTTTCTGCTGGCAATTGTCATCGGAATTCCTCTGGGGCTTTTTATGGGCTGGTTCCGGGGATTCGACAAATTTATGCGGCCCATCTTTGAAATTCTGCGGCCCATACCGCCGGTTTCCTGGATTCCGCTGACCATCATCTGGATGGGAATCGGCCTGCAGGCCAAGGCATTTATTGTATTCTTTTCAGCCTTTGTACCCTGTGTTATCAATGCATATACCGGCATTAAGCAGTCCAGCCCGGTGCTGATCAATGTGGCCAAAACCTGCGGAGCCTCCAATTTTACGGTGTTCCGCAAGATTGGAATTCCGTCTGCCATGACCATGACCTTTGCTGGCATCCGCGTGGCCCTAGGAAACGCATGGGCCACGCTGGTGGCCGCTGAGATGCTGGCGGCCAATGCCGGACTTGGGTACATGATCCTCCAGGGCCGACAGTTTGCCCGGGCCGACATCATTATCCTGGGTATTGTTGTCATCGGCGTGATCGGCGTCATTTTCACCTCGGTCCTGGGACTGCTGGAGAAGAAAGTGCTGAGGTGGAAACGATGAAACAGAGCAGTACCAGTGTTGTTGTCATGAGCGACGCGGAGCGCCGTGAGAGACTCCGCAACCGGATTTACGCCGTGTTTCCTGTAGTTTCCGTCCTGCTTCTGATCCTGCTGTGGTTTTTGGCCGCGGGCGCGGAAAACAGCACCTTTCCCTCTCCTGTGGATATTTGGAATCGATTCCTGCTGCTGATGGAAAAACCGATCAAGCAGCTCAACCTCTTTGGCCACATTTGGGCCAGCCTTCTGCGCGTATTTATTGCCCTGGCCTTTGCCTGGCTGCTTGGGATCTCTTTCGGCATTCTGATCGGCTGGAACAAGAAGGCCAACGCACTACTGGGGCCCCTCTTTACCGCCTTTCGCTCCGTGCCGCCCCTGGCCTGGGTGCCATTGATGACCATGTGGTTTGGCACCGGTGAATTTCCCAAAATTCTGATTGTATTTATCGGCGCGCTGATGCCGGTGGTGGTCAACACGCAGGCGGGCATTTCCAATGTGCAGAACATGTACCTCAATGTGGGTACCATTTTCCACGCCAACAAGCGGCAGATGCTCTTTGAAATCGCTATTCCATCGGCTCTGGACGCCATTTTTGCCGGTGTGAGAACCTCTACCTCTGCCAGCTGGATGGTGGTGCTGGCTGCGGAGATGCTGGGCGGAAAGTCCGGCATTGGTTTCCTCATCACCCGCGGTATGGACTCCGGAGACTATGCCCTGTGTCTGTTGTCCATGGTGTGTATCGGTTTGGTCGGCGCGCTGCTGGCCATCATTACCCAGCTCTTAGAAAGGATGGTTTGTCCATGGACGGCAAAAAAGTCAAACTGAGACTGGAGCATATTTCTCAGAGCTACATTGTCAAAAATGAGGTGTCAGACGCCGTGGTTGACGTGTCTCTGGATGTGTACGACAATGAGTTTCTGGTCATACTCGGCCCCGGGCGCTGCGGTAAAACTGTACTGCTGAATATGATAGCCGGGCTGGAAAAGCCGGTGGACGGGAGTCTCTTCCTGGATGGAGAGGAGATCCATGGGAGCGACGAGCGAATCGGCATGGTGTTTCAGAAGCTGGCGCTGATGCCGTGGAAAACCGTAATGGAAAACGTAGAGTTCGGCCTCAAGATGAAGGGTGTGCCCAAGGCTCAGCGCCGGGAGACGGCCCAGAAGTACATCAGCCTGGTGGGCCTGCAGGGCTTTGAAAAAAGCTATCCCAGCCAGCTCTCCGGAGGCCAGCAGCAGCGCGCTGCACTGGCCCGCATGCTGGCCTCCCGCCCTGCGCTGATCCTGCTGGACGAGCCCTTTTCGGCCCTGGATGCCACGCTGCGCTGGGAGATGGAGCA
>OLVT01002860.1_pt1 | contig 11104 bp, 13 predicted proteins | sample 1673241 | NCBI WGS metagenome assembly OLVT01 (sample SAMEA3178936, study PRJEB25190) | human gut metagenome | biome: human gut; feature: human-associated habitat; material: faeces | place: Austria | collected 2013 | reverse complement strand
AAGATGAAGACCGCTGACGATTACCCTGTGACCATCACCAAGAAGCACTACTACCGTGTGAGCGATGGCATTTCGTACATGGACCTGTTCAGCGAACAGGATGTTGCAGATTACTGCAACAGACGAGGCTTCAAATTCGGCAAAGCAAAGAAAAAGAATATCTTCTGATTGTGAGATGGACGGCACTGAGCGCAGGGGGAATCAACATCTCTACAGTCCTATCAGACGGCTAACGGTGCCGCCCCTTCACGCAGAAAAAAGCGAAATCAAAGGGGTATATAACCCCACAAATCAAAGGAGGATTTTATCATGAAAGATTTTATCAGCGCAAAGTTCGTAACTACCGTAGACCCAGAGTACCATCACACCTTCTGGCAGAGCATGAAGGGTGTCGACATCAATGATGCCTACCTGGCATCCGGCAAGGCCGTTAGTGGTACACAGGCATTGCCCAGCGTGTCTCTGCCTCGGCTGTATGAGGCGAGAATGAAGGAAAGCCTGTTTCGCAATTACGCCAGCGTGGCTTCTGTAAAGACGGATGTTGCTGTGTTTGCAGAAGAGTTCCACAGCAAGGCAGAGTGGATTCCTGAAAATCAGGCTATTCAGCTGCATGATGGCGAGAAAGATTTTCAGCGTATTCTTCTCAACCACAACAAGTTGGCTACTTTGCTGAAGTTCCCGGAGGATTTCGTACACAATCCTTCCTTCGACATTGAGCGTTACATCCTCAAATACTTCGCCAAGGCAATGAGCCGTGCGGAGGATGAGGCATTCATCACTGGCAATGGTGTGGATATGCCTGTTGGCATTCTGCATCCGGAGCGTGGTGCCGAAGTGGGTGTGACCACCCAGGAACTCACCTATGATTCTGTCATCCAGTTGTTCTTCTCCGTGAAGCCGGAGTACCGCAGAAAGGGCAAATGGCTCATGAATGATGAGACTGCTCTGGTACTTCGTACCCTTAAGGACGCAAATGGGAATTATCTTTGGAACCACGTCAATGATACCATCCTGGGCAAGGAGGTGCTTATCTCCGAGTTCATGCCTTCCGAGGGCACCCCGGTAGCATTCGGTGATCTTGAATACTATCAGATCGTTGACCGCAGCGAATTCACCTGCCGTGTCCTCAAGGAGACCTATGTGGACAATGCCCAGGTGGGCTATCTGGGATATGAATTTCTGGATGGTCTGCTCCTGCGCAGAGAGTCGATCAAGGTCATCTCCATGAAGTAAAATGTCTGGGAGCTGCTCCTGCATCCAACATACCGGGTGCAGGGGCAATACCCCATAAAAACACTATGCCAATCAGAGTCAATCAGAGTCAAAAATTGAAATCCATTTTATTATAAGAAGGGACAGTCGTTCCCATCAGACGGGAGGCATAGCTGTGGAAATGATCAGCGAGGAAACAACCATTACGATGCCCGTGAGCGAGAAATACCTGCTTACCATCCGTGAGGCAGCAGTCTATTTCAACATCGGCATTAAGAAAATGCGCAGACTGGCAGAGGATAACTTGGGCGGATTCGCTGTGTTCAGCGGAAACCGCTATCTCATAAATCGCACAAAATTCGAGCGTTTTATCGAGCAATCTTCTGAGATATAATTCCGTTTTATCTGCCATTAGTAGTTGACTTCTTGGGAATAGTACGGGAATATACGATGACCCAAGAAGTCACGCTATTAAAGGAGGATTGGCAGATGGAAGAAAAGAAAAATGCATGGGGCAGAACCAGCAGCATCCCCATCAATGAGAAGTATATGCTCTCCATCCGGGAGGCATCCGATTACTTCGGTATCGGCATCAAAAATATGAGAAGGCTGGCAGAAAACAATACCAATAAGTTCGCACTCTACTTCGGCAACCGATACCTTATCGTTCGGCATTTGTTTGAGGCATACATCATGGAGTGCCTGAACAACGGAGGCATGGAGGAGGTGTGTGAATGCGAAGACCAAGAATAGAAGAAAAGGAAACCCTGACGGTTGAGGAGGCAATCAGCCTCTTCGGGCTCAGCCGGAGAAAGTTCTGGAAACTGATGAATGGAATGGACACGATTCCATTCCTTGCGATGTATGGGAGCAGACGGCTCATCATCCGGTCGGAACTGGAACTGTGGCTTAAAAATCATCCACATGAAAAGGAGGCGTTAAAGAATGGCACGTACAGGAAGACCGCCAAGGAGGCGTGATGCAAAGAACCGCATTCTCCGCAGAGGAGAATCCCTCCGGGCAGACGGGAAATATCAGTTCAAATACTATGTAAAAGGAAAACCGAAGTTTGTATATAGTTGGCGGCTTGAACCGACTGACAAGCTGCCCCAGGGCAAAAAGCCCTGCCTTTCTCTCCGGGAACTGGAGAAGCAGATCGGATACGACCTCGATAACCAGCTTGACCCCACAGGAAAGAATCTGACGGTCATCGAACTGGTAGACCGATACCTTGCCACCAAGACTGGTGTGAAGCCGAGTACGAAGATGAATTACAATTTCGTGCGAAACATTCTGCTTAATGAGCCTTTCGGAGAGAAAAAGATTGGTATGGTCAAGACCTCTGACGCAAAGCTGTTCCTCATCAAACTGCAGGAGGATGGCAGAAGGTACAGTACCGTCAAGACTGTGCGTGGTGTGCTGCGTCCGGCATTTCAGATGGCGGTGGACGATGATGTCCTCGTCAAGAATCCCTTCGGTTTTGAACTCGCCGGGGTGGTGGTGAATGACACCGTCACAAGGGAAGCCATCACGAAAGACCAGATGCGGAAGTTCCTCAAGTTCGTCCGGGACGATAATGTGTACTGCAAATACTATGAGGCATTCTACATCTTGTTCCATACGGGAATGCGAATTTCCGAATTCTGTGGACTTACCATCAAGGACATTGACCTGGAGAACAACATCGTCACTATCGACCATCAGCTTTTGCGGACATCGAAGATGGAGTACATCATTCAGTCCACAAAGACCAATGCCGGAACACGGAAACTTCCGATTACAGAGGATGTGGCATACTGCTTCCGGGCAATCATTGAGGACAGACCTATACCGAAGGTGGAGAAGTTCGTGGACGGTTACAGCGGATTTCTGTACTTGGACAAGGATGGGATGCCGGAGGTGGCTATGCACTGGCAGCACCGATTCAACCATGCTGTGCAGAGGTACAACGACATCTACCGGGTTCAGATGCCGAATATTACGCCCCATGTGTGCCGCCACACCTATTGCTCCAATATGGCAAAAGCCGGAATGAATCCCAAAACGCTCCAGTACCTCATGGTACATTCGGATATCGGTGTGACCATGAACACCTACACCCACCTTGGCTTGGAGGATGCCAAAGACGAGATGATTCGCATGGAAGAACTGAACACTGCGAGAGCGGAACTGAACAAGACCACAGGCGAAAAGCCTGTTACTCAGAAGATGTTCCGGGTGGTGTGATAATAAAGAATGAGAAAGGCGCTCTGCGATGCAGGGCGTTTTTTCTGTGGAGAATTGTTGACGGGTATGCTACAATGGTAATTGGATTATTGTGCCTGTTACATAAATTTAATGGTAGAAGTTGCCTTGTTTCAGAGATACATAGGAGGATCAATTATATGAGTAATTTGGGATGGTATCAAGTAATGACTACTGCCGCAAAAAAAGTAGGCGGACCTTTGAAACTTGCTGGATTGGTTTTGGGTAGTGGAATTGTTATAGGTGGTGGCACTGTTTTGGGTGGACAGGCTGTTGCAAAGAAAATTGGCAAGAAACTGGATGAAAAAAAGAGAGAAGCAGAGTCGGCGGTTATTTATAGAGTTCACACCGAAGGAAAGAGTAATGAAGGGCTTCTGTTTTCTGTAGATGATACATTCAAAGTACTTGAAATTGACGGAGATGCTGCGCTGATTGAAAAAATTGGCGATGAGAATAACCCGTATTTCGTATCAGGATGTTTTCTAGAAAGTATCTCGGACTATAAGCATAAAGTTTAACGATAAACAAGGAGGAAAAAGAATGAGTGATATAAAGAATTCAGTTTTACCTGAAATTATTGAACCAATATCTAATGCTATTCAACAAAATATTCCAGAAACGGCAAAGCAAACAGATGGAGCTTTGTCTACTGTTGTCGGTTTTTTCAATAATGTGGTTTTATATCCTGTAAAAAAAGCTAATTTGACCTTTAAATATAAATTAGAAGCATTTGAAGATGATTTGAAAGAGAAAATAAAGGATATTCCTGAAGAAAATCTTCAAGTTCCTCCTGTTAAAATTGCGGGACCTGTCTTAGAGGCGTTGAGATATGCGTATGATGAAGAAGAATTAAGAGAAATGTATGAAGAAATGTTGGCAAAGGCAATGGATAATCGAAAAGTTCATCAGGTCCACCGCTCTTATGTGGATGCGGTTAAGCAAATGGAACCGTTAGATGCACAGGTTTTGCGTAGAATATATGATTATAATGAAGTTGCGACTTCTCATGTAAGGTTATATAAATCTGGAAGTCAGCAATATTATCTTAATGCAATGCCGTATCATTATAATGACATATTATGTGATCTTGGAGATCCATTTCAAATTTCAGCCTCAATCAGTAATTTAATTAGATTGGGTTTATTGATTTCTACCGCTGGTTTTTTAAAAGAAGGTGTAGCAGAGCGAATTGAAAAAGAACCATACATACAGGAAAGATTTGGAATTTATAATCAGCTACAAGGTGGTGTAACAATCTCGGTGCCCATTGACTGTGAAATTATTTCACTTGATAGTTATGGAAGGTATTTTGTTGATGTATGTATGTCCAAGAAAAAGTTAGGGAGCAATACCGATTAAGTGTGTTTTGTTTGTATGAAGTTGGTAATGTAACGTTCCTTTATATGAGACAAAATGAAAATTTACGGTAGTAAAACATCCAGATTTTTACTACCATTTTACTACTACAGCCTGCCGTAACTTGCTCCATTTTGCCCTATTTCGGGAAAACTGTGACAGAGTAGATGCTGTTACACCCCGAAAACAGACGGGGTAAATCGGCGCAAATCGGGGCAGGACAGTGCATTTTAGGAGGATTAACATTTTGATAAAAGTATTATTTGTTTGCCACGGCAATATTTGCCGCTCGACTCTTGCTGAGAGCGTATTCACCCACAAAGTAAATTCCCTCGGCCTTGCCCACAATTTTGAAATCGACAGCTTCGCCACCAGCCGTGAGGAGATCGGCAATCCGCCGCACTATGGGACAGTCAATAAACTGCGCGAGGAGCACATTCCGCTCGTGCCGCATCACGCGAAGCAGATTACGTGGAAGGATTACGAGCGCGCCGACTACATCATCGGCATGGATACCGCGAATATCCGCAATCTGAACCGGATGCTGAAAAATGATCCGGATGGAAAGGTTTACAAATTTCTTTCCTTCACCGGTTCCGGCCGCGATATTGCGGATCCGTGGTATACGGGAGATTTTGAGGCGACGTACCGCGATGTCGTGGAGGGATGCAACGGCTTTCTGGCGTATCTGCGCCGGGAAGGAAAAATCTGAAAAACAAAAAGCGCCGAAAACAAGGCCAGTGCTCATTTGCAGAGAATGCGGCACTGGCCTTTTACTATAAGAAAATCCTATAGCCACTCCAAAAAATTAGCAATTAGACGTAACCAGACAGATATGGTATGATAACTGCATAGAAAACATAGCGAAATAATAGCGAAATAATAGGAAAACAAAAGCTTTCCTATTTGAAAATTCATTCGATAGAACACGCGAAAGAGAGGCAGAAAATCAATGGCGAATTATGATTATGAGATTGTAAATGGAAGAAAAATCCGCGTAAGACCAAAAGAAACCGTATCGGAGATCGACAAAAACGGCTATTTCCGCAGACAGCCGAATCACTTCACGACTCCGTTCGGCGATGGTGAAAACGATCTGAAGACAGAAGGTAATAAGAGATACCGTCTCGTCTGGGCAAAGCTGTGCCACTGGTCCAACCGCGCGGCGATCGTAAGAGAGCTGGAGGGCCTGGAAGATCAGATTTCCGTCAATATGGTAGAACATGCCCCGCATGAGAAAAACCTTGGCTGGGAATACGTTTACAATGAAAATAACATCGACCCGGTGCTCGGTGATCAGTTCCTCTCTGAGGCGTATTACCGTGCTGATGATGATTACCAGGGAAGAACGACCGTTCCGGCGCTGATCGACACAACGACGGGAAAGGTAGTCAACAACGATTACAACTGGCTGACCACTTATTTCGAGGTCAACTTCCGCCCATGGCACAAAAAAGGCGCGCCGGAGCTGTATCCGGTGGAGCTGCGAGAAGAGATTGATAAGATGAATCTCTGCTCTTCGATAATATCAACAACGCGGTATACCGCAGTTCCTTCTCCAGAAGCAACGAAGGCCATTTCGACGGTGTGAACACCTTCTACGCTGCGATGGAGCGTCTGGAAAAACGGCTGGAAACCAATCGTTTTCTCTTCGGTGATTACGTAACCGATTCCGATATCCGCCTGTACGTGACACTTGCCCGTCTGGACATACGCTATACCGCACAGCTCGGCGAGACGAAGCATCCGCTCTACACTTACAAAAACCTGTGGGGCTACGCAAAAGAGCTGTGGGAGATCCCGGCATTCAAAAATAATACCTTCTTTGCAGATTTTGCCGTGCCGCCGGCAGACGCCAAGGGAAGCGTGGAGCGAAGCTTCAATGTCCGCTTCTTAAAACAGCTCGATTTTGCACAGTTCTGGGGCAATGTGGACGATCGTTCTGCTTTATCGAGTGATCCGGAGCACAAACTGAAAGCAGAGACCGATGCCGGAACCGCACGTAGCGATGCAGATGTTGAAACAGAAAAGAACCGTGAGGATGCCGCAATCTATGCGAAGATTCACGCCATCCCAAGCACAGAATTTGCAAAATATACCGAGGAGGAACTGCCGACGAAGAAAGATCCGGCAAGCCTTCCGCCGCTGGCTGATACTAGAGAAGAAGATTATCAGACGATTCTTGCCGAAATCCGCGAACTGCCGGACGAACCGGAGCTGTCACCAACAGCAAATGCAAAATCGTCCACAGCAGCCTCTGAAGAAGTAAAGAAAAAGATCGCCGAGCCGCTTGATACGATGCTGAATGCCGTAGAACTGGCACAGTACGTAGAAAGTGCAAAACAGTTCTACGGAGCCCTCGAAGAGCTCGAAACAGCACTTGGAGCCACCCGTTTCCTGGCAGGAGACTTTGTGACTGAGGCAGACGCAGCGCTTTATGTTACCCTTGTGCGCTTTGAACTCTTATATTCCCGTTACCTCGGACCGGTGAAATACCGTGTGCAGGATCTGAAAAATGTTTCGGATTACTTAAAAGATCTGTACCAGATTCCGGCATTTGCACATCACACAGATTTTGCAGCCATCATCCGCCAGGGAAGAATTGAGGGAGAGGAAGACGGCTTCCGCGCCAGCACACACTACGATCTGGCACTTCCGAAGATTGACTGGGATGCACAGTGGAAGGTTTCGACCGAGCGCGCCTACCTGTCCTCAGACCCGACCCATCCGATCTATCTTGGAAACAACCGCAGATTCGACATCGACCCGACCTGGTACGATCTGGGCGCAGAATCTCCGAAAAAAGAGGAGAAAGAAACGCCGCCGTCCTGCGGATGCTGCTGCGGCTGATCAAATCATAGATAAAAAATAGAAAACACCGTTTCAGAGGCAGATTTCCAAAAGGAAATAAACTTCTGAAACGGTGCTTTTTTCCGACGCACAAACTGCAAAAGGAAGGGCATGAAATCCGCTTATCGTCCGAAATGGAAAAATCCCTTTTTCTCATACGGCTCACTCGTATACGAAACCAGCTCATATCCGATGTCCTTGATCTGCTGTTTCAGATACGGAATATCGAGCGGTGCTTCGCTGATGACAACGGTCTCGCCGTTTTTTGCAGAAGAGTTTACTTTTTTTGGAGAGCAGCTCTTGCGGACTACATCATTCATATGGGATTCGCACATGCCGCACATCATACCATCAATTTTTAAGACTGTTTTAATCATACAATACCTGCTTTCTTCCGGGAATACAGCGAAACGAAAGCGTGCCGGACTGTATTCCTGGAGTTTGATGAAAAATTTGAAATCACATACCCCATCGGGGTATATAAAATATAGCGCGGATGAAAAGAAATGTCAATAAGCTGATAAAATATGATAATTATTATCATTTAAGAAGGAAAAATACGGTCATGGAAGGGCGATTCGCCGGCAGAACAGGGAAACTTGCCGGAATCGCAAAGTTCGTGTTACAATTGGGACAGCAGAGCAAAACAAGAGAGGAGACAAAAATATGCTCTCACAGATGAATTACCGAAAAGAAACACAGCCCCACGGTGATGAGCTTTTTCCGCTGAGCATTCACGTTTTCGAGACAGACCTGCAGAGTACCGTGCGGGTGTACTGCCACTGGCATGAGGAAGTGGAGCTCTTTTATGCAGTAAAGGGCGAAGCTGTTTTTCATATGGATACCGAAACCTTTCTCCTGCGGGAAGGGGAGACCGCCTTTGTCAATGCAAACCGTCTGCATGAGGTAGAGGGAATCGACGGACAGGAATTTACGTTTCTTGCCGTTGTATTCCAGCCGCGTTTTCTGTCCGGCACATCGCTTGACCGGATCCAGCAGCAGTATATCGAACCAGTGCTGTCCTCCGAGATCCGTTTTCCATTCAAGACAGAGCGGGGGACACGCCTTGCAGAAAAAACGGCACAGGCCATGCAGGAGATCCGAAATCTGCAGGAAAGAAAAGAACCGGGCTGGGAGCTGCTGTTAAAAGCGGAACTTCTGAAAATCTGGCAGGGATATTACAGTGCGGCAGAAAAGAACGGCGGAAAAACGGATGCCTCAACGAATTACCGTGTCAGCAGAATGAAAGAGATCCTCACATACATGAATGCTCATTTCTGTGAGGATCTCGAAATCGCGGAACTGGCGAGCCAGTTTCATATGAGTGAGAGCGCTTTCTGCCGCTTCTTTAAGTCGATTATGCATATTTCCGCCGTGACGTATGTCAATAACCTGCGGATTGCCGAGAGCTGCCGGCTGCTGCTTTCCACCGAGGAGGCGATCAGCAAGATTGCGAGCGACTGCGGATTCCGAAATATCAGCTATTTTAACCGAGTCTTCCAGGAACGCATGCACCAGACGCCGGGGCAGTTCCGCAGTTTATCCGCAGAAAACCGTACTGCGATATAAGATTCGGAACTTATGCAGGCTTCTGCGATCGGAATGCACGCCGCAGGAAGAAAAGTCCAGTCATATCAGCCAGTGCCCAGCCGATCGGAATGGCGATCCAGATTCCGGCAACGCCAAGCGCCGTGGCGGAGAAAAGGTATGCCAGCGCCACACGCATGCCAAGCGAAATGACGGTCAGAACAACCGACATCTCGGCGCGTTTGACAGCGCGGTAATACCCGTACAGCAGAAACAGCCATCCGATGCCGAGATAGAACGAGCCTTCCAGCCGCAGGTACTGTACGCCGATCGCGATGACCTCCATTTCTGATGCTTTCACGAAAATCTGCATCAGCGGATGCGCGAACAGATTGACAAGCAGAGAAATGACGATGGAAAAAGCAGCGCTCAGTGCAAAAGCATCTTTCGTGCCGCGCCGGATCCGCTCGTGATTTCCGGCCCCGTAATTCTGTGCGGTGAAAGTGGAGTAGGCATTTCCGAAATCCTGCACCGGCAGATAGGCAAAGGTATCAATTTTCACCGCGGCCGCAAATGCCGCCATGACCGCCGGACCGAAGCTGTTGACGAGCCCCTGTACCATCAGAATGCCGAAATTCATGACCGACTGCTGAATGCAGGTCATCGAAGAAAGATTCAGAATCTCTTTTAAAATGGAATGGCTGAAACGCCATTCTTTTTTTGACGGCAGCCACATGCGGCAGCGGAGCAGCACATAGAGCAGAATACCGACGGCGGACACATACTGCGCAAGAACCGTAGCGAGCGCCGCGCCTGCGATGCCGAACGGCAGTACAGCGACAAAGAGCAGATCCAGTGCAATGTTCAGCACAGCAGAGACAGCGAGAAAAATCAGCGGCACAGAAGAGTTTCCGAGCGCGCGCAGCATACAGGAAAAGAAATTGTATACGGATGTTGCAATAAGGCCGGCAAAGATAATCAGAAGATACGTCCGCATGCCGGGACGGACTTCATCCGGGACGCGAAGAAACGTAAGGATCGGCTCGATGCCTGCATAAACAGCGAGATTCAGCACGAGTGTAACGGCAAGGATCAGCAGAAACGCGTGGAGAATTGAAAGTTTTAAAGAAGAAAGATCTTTTCGTCCCTGATAAATCGAAAAGAGCGCACCGGCGCCCATCGACAGGCCGAGAAAAATGGAAGTCAGAAACGTCATCAGCGTATAGGAGGAGCCGACGGCGGCGAGCGCATTGCTTCCGAGAACGCGTCCGACGATCAGGGTGTCGGCAATGTTGTAAAACTGCTGCAACAGATTTCCTGCGATCATCGGCAGGGCAAACAGGATAAGAGAGCGGGAGATTTTCCCACGGGTCAGATCGTAATACATAAAGAAACTTCTTTCCGAACATAATTATTAATATTATAACATAAAAAATCAAAAAATGTCAATTTGCAGGATGAAGTGTACAAAAGTGCAATTGTCAGAAAATTTCGAAAAATAGAAGTTTATAAAATTTTTACAGATTTTGGGACACGTTCTGTAAAAAAACGGAAGATTTTCAGTTGATTTTTTTGGCCTTTTATGTATAATTAGAGTAGAAGAGGCCGGCTGGTCCGGTTTCTTAAAAAGGATACCTTCAAATTTCTGCATTTTGCAGAATGAAGCAGTATTACTATCAAAGGAAAGAGGTTAATTACAAGATGGCACAGATCGATTTAACAAAGTATGGCATCACCGGTACCACAGAAATTGTGTACAACCCTTCTTATGAGCAGTTATTTGAGGAAGAGACAAAACCAGAGCTGGAAGGCTATGAAAAAGGCCGGGAGACAGAGCTTGGTGCAGTTAACGTTATGACCGGTATCTATACAGGCCGTTCACCTAAAGACAAATTCATCGTTATGGATGAAAACT
>OLVT01002858.1_pt1 | contig 11109 bp, 8 predicted proteins | sample 1673241 | NCBI WGS metagenome assembly OLVT01 (sample SAMEA3178936, study PRJEB25190) | human gut metagenome | biome: human gut; feature: human-associated habitat; material: faeces | place: Austria | collected 2013 | reverse complement strand
CGCTTAACGGTGGCGTCCTTATCGTTGTTGATCTCCGCTTGGGTGGAGTATTCGCCCTTCTCTGTCAGCATTTCCCGCAGGGACTGGAGGGAACCATACAGGTCGGTATCCCCTAGCGTAACGGGATCGATATCCTGGGGATTCTGCTTCTTATTGTCCATATCACGAAGAGCACCCAGCTTTACCTCATATCCATTTGCCTCGTCCCCGGTGGAAACCTTGGTTGCAAATTCGCCGTCAATGAGCGTGTTTTTGCCTCCGGTGGCCAGCTTGACCGTGAGCTTCTCCACCATGAGGCCGCCGCCCACATCCTCCATGGAATAGGTGACGTCAATTTTCATGTGCTGACTCAGGGTATCCAGCAGCAGGTTGCGCTGGTCCCGCAGCTCCAGGCCCTCGTCCCCACGGATATCGGAATTGCGGATGGCCACGTTCAGCTCCTGAATCTGGGAGAGGATGCTGTTGATCTCATCCACATCCTGCTTGAGGTAGCCCTCAAAGGTGGTTTTCAGCTCGGCCAGAGCCTTGGCGGCGCTGTTGAACAGGTCGCACAGGGTGTCGGCGGACTGGCGGATCAGAGAGTCATAGCCCTCAATGCCGTTGGTGTTGGCCTTGTTGATCAGGTCGCGCAGATCGTTGAGTTGGTTGAGGATCAGGCCGTCATCCTGCTCGCCGTCGCCCTTGCCCACCTCGTCCAGGATACCGGCCAGCTTCTCCAGGCCGGCGAGCCATGAATCCGCCGAGCCCACATCGGCCTGGGACTTCCGGTAGGAGATGTCCAGTCCCGGGTCCCGGAGCTGGGAGACGCCGTTTACCAGTACGCCCTGCCCCACCCGCACGTTGTACTGGGAGTGGTAGCGGTCTGAACCGCCGGAGATCAGACTGACCTGGTCCAGGCGCTGGCGGGTGTAGCCGTTGGTATTGATGTTGGTGATGTTGTTGCCGGTCACGTCCAAGCCCTTCTGGGCGGCGTAGATCCCCAGCTTTACTGTGGTAAGAGAGCCGAATGTACTGCTCATGCTGTTACCTCCTATGCTCTGAAGTCCGTTTTCATACTGGTGGGCCGGGCCGGGGATGCCTGGTAGTGAGATTCTGCATCCGGCTCCACCCCCCGCCGGGCCAATTCTCCATCCACCCGGCGGAGCTCCAGCTCGGTCAAAGTACGGGCGGAGCCCTGTGCGGCCTGGAGGACGGCGTAGCCCTTCAGTACCTGCTCCACCATGCGGCTGGTCTCCGCCCGGTATTCCGGCGGGCAGTGGGAGGGCATGTCACGCAGGGAAATGCCGGTCAGGCCGAGTCCGGTCAAAAGGGTCTCCCGTTTCTGCTCGCAGCCCCGCAGGGCAAGCGTGAGGGCCTGCTCCCGCTTCATGGCTTCGTTCAACTCGTCCAGAGCGTGCCCCTGCACCGCGTCAATCTTTTGCTGCTCCACATGGCTGATCTGGTCAAAGAGCTGACACAACTCAGAAAGCAGCGCCAGGTAATCGCTGTATTCCACCTCAGTCCGCCCCCTTCTGGAGCAGCATGCGGGCTGCAATTTCCTGGGGGTCGGGCTGGTAACGCCCCTCCCGGATCTGGGCTTGCAGGGACTCAATTTCTCGGCAGGTAGGCCGGATTCGGATTTCCTGTGAAATACGCCCGACAAGCTCTTTCATGCGCGTTTCCTCCCCGCTTGGCTGTATACTGAGCTGGAACTGGTCGTAGACCTGGCGCTCTGCTTGGGGGCGGGAGGTGCTGTGGGCTGCACCGGCCTGGGGGGAACGGCCTGCCCCTGGAACAGATACCCGGTGGATGGAATATTCAGAGAACATGAGATGGCCTCCTCAAGATAGCTGAACGGGAACGAATGAAACAAAGACTGGAAAATCTATTAGTTCTATCGTCACAGATAAAAAAAAGATAAGAACAAATTGGAGGAATACAGGAAATCTTTTTCTCAGTTTGCAGGTATGGGTGTAATAAGGAGGGCGGGCCCAAATGGGCCCGCCCTCCTTGGGGCTGGCGTTATTTTGACTCTGGGGCTGGCGAAGAGTCGGTCTCCAAGGAATCTCGAAGCTGGAAATGGGAGGTCAGTGATTTAAGAATCTGAGACTGGTCGGAAAGCTCCTGACTGGCAGCGGCGCTCTCTTCCGCAGAGGCGGAGTTGGTCTGCACAACGCTGGAGATTTGCTCCACGCCCACGTTGATCTGCTCAAGGGCGTCCGCCTGCTGTTCAGAGGCGTCAGAAATCTGGTGGATCGTAGCCGTGATGTCCTGGGCACGGCCCACCACATTTTCCAGATAGGAGGCGGTCTCATTCATACTGGAGGTACCCCTCTGAATGGCGGACAGGGAACGCTGAATCAGGGCGGCGGTATTCTTTGAGGCGTCGGAGGACTTCTGCGCAAGGCTGCGCACCTCCTCAGCCACAACAGCAAATCCCTTTCCGGCGGCCCCGGCTCGCGCGGCCTCCACTGCTGCGTTCAATGCGAGAATATTCGTCTGGAACGCAATATCCTCAATGGTCTTGATGATCTTTCCAATCTCGTTGGAGCTGCTTTGAATGTCCTGCATGGCGGACAGCGTTTCCTGCATTTTCTGATTGCTCTCTGCAATCTCCTGGCTGACCATGGCGGCCTTATCACTGGCATCACGGGCGTGCTCCGCGCTCTTTTGAACATGGTTCAGAATATCCGAGGTAGTGGCAGCCAGCTCCTCAACCGCAGAGGCCTGTTCAGTGGCCCCCTGGGCAAGCGCCTGTGCTCCGCTGGCAACCTGTTCCGACCCGGAGGAGACGTGATCCGCCGCATTGTTGATCTGGCTGAGGGTGTCGCTGAGGGTATAGTTGATGCGGCGAATGGAAAGCAGAATTTGGTTGTAGTCCCCAATATAGCGCTCACGATCCTTCGAGCGGATACGGAAGTTTCCGTCACTCATCTCATTCAGCAGATAACTGATATCCTGAATGATCGCCCGCAGGTTTTCCGTCATAGCCTGGAAGGACTGGGCGAGCTGCCCGATTTCATCCTGAGAGCGGATGTCCAGGTGTACGTCCAGGTTACCGGAGGCGATCTCGTCAGCAGCGGACACCACAGCACGGATAGGAACCAGCATTTTCCGGAGGACGGCGGTCACAACCAGAAGAAGCACCAGCAGCGATGCCACCGACAAAATAAGCAGCAGGCGTGTGGTCCGGGTGACGGAGGACAGGGCGTCCGAGGTATACACACCGGTCATGGACCACCAGGTTTCACCGCCCACCTGCAAGGGGCTGTAGAAGCAGGAGACCTGGTCGCCGTCCTCGCGGGTCTTGCGCATATTGAACGCATCCCCCTGGGCCATGGCGGCCTGAATGGCCTCCAGCTCGTCGGCCTGGGGTGTAAACTCCACCATGTTGTGTCCCACATCGTCCAGTGTTTCGCTGTCCCATATGATGGTTCCATCACCGCTGTAAAGGGTAGACCACATGGAGGTGTAATTGTTGTCGGAAATCTGGAGGGAAGAGAAGGAACTGAGGTCGATGACGGAGATGACCACACCAATCACAGAACCGTTGTAAACAATTGGAGTGCCGTAGGCGATAAGCAGCAGATCTCCATCCCGATAGGGGGCGGAAATGTAAATCCGGTTTTCCTGGGCGGGGACCCGGTAGGAGTCCTCTTTGGCATATTCCTCGTAGGAGGCATAGGCATCAACCTCGGCATCGGCCGAGGACATGTCGATATAAAACCCATAGTGCCGGAGGTTGCTCTGGAACTGATTGGGCTCAAACATGACGCCGATGCCCTCCAGCTCGGGGTTGTTTTTGACCGAGTTCCGGACCGTCTCCACAATAAACTGCTCCATATCGTATGCGTTGGAGGTCAGGGACAGGCCCGGATAAAGAGTGCTCTGCTGCATGGCAGCGGCGTCCCCGGGAGCGCCATTTGGTTTGGCGTAAATGCGGCCGATGTATTCCTGGATACCCCGGGCCGTATCATCCACAACCCCAAAGCTGTCCTGGATCTCTGTGCCGGTTGCCCTCGCCAGGGCGGACAGCTCGCCTGCAATGCCCTTCTGTATGCTGGTGCTGGTAGTGGAGATCGTCACTCCGATCAGAAGTGCAAAGATGACGGCCAGGACGGCCCCGATGATGACCGCCAGCTTAGAAGTCAGTTTCAGTTTCCCAAACAACATCGATTCCCCCATTCGGTATCATTGCAAAATGCCGCGTTATGGGCGTGATACCAAGTATTTGTATGTTTATCTCAAACCGGCGGCAGCGTCTGCCGCTTTGCCGGGAAGTTCCTCTCTGTCAAACACACAGTCAACGATTGTATGTAATCGTTTTCTGATGTTTATATCGGACGGATAAATAAAAAATTAAGGGGAAAAACAACGAAAACCTATCGGAAGTGCGGAATTTGGCTTTGATCGAGCCTGTTCCGATGTGGCTGGGCATTTTGGAAGGTTCCCAGCCAGTCGAGGTTGAGGGGAATGGGGGTAAGGAAGGTATCAGGTCGGACGGCCTCCCCGTGGAAATCGCTGCCCCCCGTGATATGGAGGCCGTATTTGTCTGCAAGACGCAGATAGGCGGCGGTCTGTTCGGGGGAATGCCGGGGATAAAAGCACTCAATCCCATCCAGCCCCGCGTCCTTCAGTGCACGGAGGATTTCCTCCAGGCGCCCGTGGGAGCAGCCGAGCTGGCAGGGATGGGCCAGAACCGCCTTTCCACCCGCGTCATGGATGGCCGCGATGCATTCCGGGGCGCCGGCCTTCCACCGCTCAATGCGCTGGTATTCGTCCGTGTCCAGATAGCGGTCGAAGGCCTCCCGGAGGGAGGAGACATACCCGCGCCGGAGCATCACCCGGGCGAAGTGGGGGCGGGCGACCACTCCGCCGCCGGCGAGGGCCTCCACCTCCTCCAGCGGCACGTCCAGCCCCTTCCCGCGGAGAAACGCGGCGATGCGGTATTTCCGCTCCTCCCGGCTGGCGCGGAGCCTGCGGCAGAGCTCCGCCAGGGCGGGACACTCGGGGCCCAGATTGAGGCCGAGTATGTGCATGTGACGGTCCTCCCGGGCCCCCAGCTCCACCCCGCGGAGCACCGTCAATCCGCAGGCTTGTCCCGCCCGGACGGCCTCCTCCGCGCCGTCCATGGTGTCGTGATCGGTGACTGCCAGAATCTGAATTCCGGCCGCCAGGGCCTTGGCGGCCAGTTGGGACGGGGTATACTGCCCGTCTGACGCGGTGGTATGGGTATGCAGATCCGCCGGACAGGTCATAAAAACCGCCTCCTCAATTCTTCACCGCCACAACGCGGATGACGGGGGGATCGTCGTTGCCGTAGGGGGCGAAGCCGGTCTGTTCCCTGGCGTACTCGATGCGGAAGCCGGCCTGCCGGAGGGCCTCGGTCAGCTCGTCCAGCACAAGAAAACGGCGGTAGTGGTTGTCCTAGAAAAAGGCGTTGCGCTCCAGCGCCTCCCCCTTGCCGTACAGCGGGTCATGGACGCTGCGCACCTCGATGAAGAACTTTCCGCCCGGCTTGAGGGCCCGGGCCATGCTCCCCAGGAGCATCCGCTCCTGCTTCTGGTTGATGGCGTGGATGGTAAAGCGGCTGTAGGCGTAGTCATAGCTCTCCGGCTGGTGGAGGGTGTGGCTGACGAAGTCGCCGCATACGAACCGGGCGTGTGGGACCGGCTGCTGCCGGAGCATGCCGATGGCCGCCTCAGAGAGGTCCATCGCCACCACGTCCAGCCCCAGAGAGGCAAAGTAGAGGGCGTCCCGCCCGTTGCCGCACCCCAGCTCCGCCAGCGTCCGCCCCGGCTCCACCAGGGTGGACACATACCGGGCGAAGGGGGAGGGGCTGGTGGGGCAGAGCTTGTTTTGATAATACAGGTTCCAGTAATCGGTATTGTCGATGGGGTGCTCCACGATATTCGGGTAGAGCGCCCCCTCGATCTCCTCTACCAGCTCCAGCGGAGTGCGCTCCCCGTCGTTCTGGAGCACAAGGTCGGGGCTTTGGGGCTCGTCAAAGGGCAGATCCACCCCCACCACATTGCGCCCCCCGGTATAGAGGCCCTTCTGGTTGCGCTGGATGAGGGTCTCTTTTTTGACCCGGATATAGATTTCCTTGTAATTTGGAATATGCTCCCGGTTCCAGCGGCGCACAGTGTCAAACATGGCGATGGAGCAGCACACCACGTCGATACCCTGGTCGGAGAGCAGCCTGCACACCCGGAAGATCCGGCCCGCCCAGCGCAGGCGCTCATCGTTGGTGTAGCCCACATCCTCGCCGAAGGCCACCCGGATTTCGTCCCCATCCAGATAGACCGCATTGGGCTTGGTGTTTTTGAGCCGCTGGTAGAACAGGCTGCCCACGGTCGTCTTCCCCGCCCCAGACAGGCCGGTGAAAAAATATACGGTTCCCTTGTGTTCCATGTCCTCCTCCTCAGTGATACAGCGGCTGTTCCAGCAGCGCCGGGTCCAGCTCCAAAAGGGGCATGAAGTTCAGCGGCGCGCCGTTTTTGTTGACGAACCGCAGCCCCCGCATCAAAACGCCTGCGATCTCCCGCCGCTTGGCCGCCATGTTTTCCCCGATCTCGGTCAAGATCTCCTGCCGCCGCTGTTCCGGGTCCTCCCCCTCGAAAAACACCTTGTGCTCCATTGCCTTTTTATAGGAGGCCAGGATCAGGTCCGTGCAGCCGTGCAGCCTGCCGACCAGCGCGTTCATCGCCTCTTCGTCCATGGGCGCGCCGTCGTAATACTGAAAATCATAGCCGTAGCGCCGGTATACGTCTCCCATCAGATACTCCAGATACACCCGTTCCTCCCGGCCCAGGTACTCCTCATAGGTCCGGTAGATGGCCGCCGGGTCAAAGCCCCGGTCATTTCCCTTCAAAGACTCCGGGTCCCGCTCGCCGTTGCGGGAACAGTAGGTCATGCTCTTCGTATAGGGTAGGTCCAAAAAGGCTGCCAGGGCGGTAAAGGTGGCTTTCGGATTCAGCTTGCCGTCCTCAAAGCGGACCAGCACCGAATCCTGAAACAGCCGGTCCTGCCAGTCCACCATGTAGTTCCGGTTCAGGACCCGGTCAGCAAGCTCATCAGTCATTGTTAACGATTCCTTGCCCGGCACCCACTCTTCCACCTGGCGCTGCATAAAGCGCACACACGCCCCGGTGGAGGTGGTGGGACGGCGCAGGGGTGTAAACGTTTTGATATACTTGAAGCCCTTGAGGGGGGAGAAGTCCCGCAGCTCCTGGTACTCCGCCGAGTCCAGCACCGCCCGGTTCTGGTCGTTCGCGCCCAGAGTGCAGTGGTAGCTGTGGAAGTGGGGTTGGAAAAAAATAGATGGAACGATTCGGGCAGCGGGGTCAAGGTTCCGCAGATCCGCCATAGCCAGATACAGGGCCACGAAGATATCCTTGTCCGTCCGGTCCCGCATCCGGCTGAGCTGATTCGCCAGCCGCTGGGGCTTCTCCAGATCCCCGTCACCAGTCTTGCCGTGAAAGGTGATTTCTCTGCCACTACTGAGGAACTGGCGAAGTCGATCCACCTGCTTGCGTAGTTGGTAGAGCATCATGGACTCCACTGCGATCAGGTTGGGGTGGTTGTCGAAGATCTCGTTGAAGAAGTCGCCGCCATTGTGGGTAGAGAGCTGGGTGTGCCAGATCAGCCGGTGGATCTCCCGGATGCCGACGGGCTTGACGGGATACTGGCTGTAATCCATGCCGAACCGGGCCTGGAAGTCGATGGGGTACTGGCTGATCTCGTCTCCGATCAGGAAGACCAGCTTCTCCTCCTCCAGCAGGGGCCGCAGGTTCAGGACCTGGAGATAGGCGCAGAAGGTCCCCCAGTCCGTGTAATGGAGATAGACGTGGTTCTCCCGGCCCACCCACTCGCTTTTCCGCACATTGTCCCGGAGGTATTCCAGCTCATACTGGGAGTACACATCCGCTGCCAGCACGGGTTTCTCCAGGTTATGGAAAAAATTCCGGCTGATCACCGGGTGCCGGAGGTCCAAAGGCTCCCCGAAGGTCTCCGTCTCTGCGGTAAAAGGGATGTAGCGCTGGTCGTCGTAGGGGTAAAAGCGGAGGGGCAGCTCCTCAAAGGCGGGAAAGTCCTGCTGGAAGCAGTAGGGATATTTGCGGAGCAGCCGGCAGTTTTTCTCATACCGGCTCTTCAAGAGCTTGACGTTGGGCAGGTAAAAGGCCTGGGTCATCAGCTCCAGGAGATGTTCCCGCTGAAAGCCCCGTCGGTAGAGAGACTGGAAGGTGTCATAGGCCACCTTATAATTGCCGCCGTGTTCAAACAGGTAAAGAGCGGCCTCCAGCTCGATGTCCGGCTGGCGGTCCCGGGCGTCCGCCAGAGCCAGGGTATAGGCCGTCACAGCGTGGCTCCGCTCTCCCAGCTCTGCCATCCGGCGGGCGATGTCCAAGGCGGTTTGTTCCTTTGTCATAGTTCCTCCCTGTCTCAGCATAGAAAAACGGGGGCCGGGCGCAGTGCCCGGCCCCCTTGTGGTTGCTGTGAAAGAACAACTGCTCCGGATTACTGCAGCAGCTGCAGCACGCCCTTCGTCGGCGCGGACTTCGAATCCCTCGCTTCGCCGCAGGCGGCAAAGCTTGCTCTCTCCGTCGCGCCTCCTCTCCCCAACGAACCCGCTTCGCTGGGCTTCGGCGGGGTTCCCCGTGCCCCAGGGCGGGGCAGCACAGGAGGGTTCGGGAGCGTGCAGCTGCTCAGCCAACACCAGAGCTTACTGGAGCAGCTGCAGCACGCCCTGGGGCACTTGGTTGGCCTGGGCCAGCATGGCCTGGGCGGACTGGATCAGGATGTTGTTCTTGGTGTAGGCCATCATCTCGTCGGCCACGTCGGTGTCGCGGATGGTGGACTCGGCGTCCTGAATGTTCTCCTGCATGACGGACAGGTTGTTGATGGTGTGGTCCAGACGGTTCTGGGTGGCGCCCAGAGTACCGCGGACATCAGAGACATAGTTGATGGCGCTCTTGATCTTGTCCAGAGCCTTGGCAGCACTGTCCTGATCTCTTATCTTCATATCGGTGAGGTCCAGAGCGTCCACGTGGCAGTCCCTGATGCCTACCCGCAGTTGGTTGAAGCTGTCGGAGGTATCGCCGATCTGCAGGGTCAGGGGCGCACCGGTATTGGCAGACATGGCACCGCTGGTACCTGCCAGAGTGGTCCACGAAGCTTTAGTGTTAGTTCCAAGAGTGATACCTTTACCAGAAACCGTGGCATTCTGCACAGCGCTCAGCATATCAGCACTGACCTCAGTACCAGAGGCCACAGCCTTTGCCAGCAGCGCCTGGATCTCAGCGGCTGTATGACCGTCTTTATCCTTGTTCGCGACAGTGATTGTCACAGAGCCATCCTTCACGACCTTGACGCCAGCCTTACCAGCACCAGACGTTGCGGCAAATTTGAAAGTCAAATCAATACGATTACCAGTGCTGCCGAATACAGAATCGGCCATAATGCTTACGTCCACGCCGGCAGACGTAGCAGTAGGCGAATGATTAAATTTTGTAACTTTGGTAGCGGACATAGAGCCGTCCAGCAGCTTGATGCCGTTGAAGTTGGCGGAGTCGGCGATGCGGTTGATCTCGCTCTTGAGCTGATCGACCTCCTTCTGGAGCTGCTTGCGGTCGGTGCCGTCCTCAAAGGTGCCGTTGGCGGACTGCTCGGCCAGCTCGTACATGCGGTTGAGCATGTCGTGGACCTCGGTCAGGGCGCCCTCGGCGGTCTGCACCAGGGAGATGCCGTCCTTGGCGTTGTCCTGGGCCTTGTCCAGGCCGGTGATCTGGGCGCGCATCTTCTCGGAGATGGCGAGGCCCGCGGCGTCGTCACCGGCGCGGTTGATCTTGTAGCCGGAGGACAGCTTCTCCAGGTTCTTGGACAGGGCGGAGGTGTTGTTGGCGTAGTTGCGGTAGGCGTTCATCGCCATGATGTTATGCTGGATCCTCATTTCGATCGTTTCCTTTCTTTCTGAAATGATATTGGGTTTGCTGGTCCAACGCACCGATCCCTCATGTGCGTTTAGTGGTTTGGCAGACCAACACAGACGCCGTGGCCTTTGGCGGGCTGTGTCCCTGCACTTCGATTTATTTCAACCGGTTCGCGAGACCGGGTGAAACCAAACTAAGGTGGTTATTTATACGTCCTGGGCTGTTTTGCTGCGGAACAGGGCCTGTATTTGGCCGGACAGCTCCTCCTCCCATACAGTTGGAAGCAGGTGCTCCAACTGTGCCCGCAGCGCCTGGGCTTCCTCCCGGCTGTCCCCGGCCTCCATCCGCTCCAGGAGCTGTTCCATTGTGCGGACGGCCCGCTCCCGCTCCGCACTCCAGTGGTAGACGGCATCCCGGCCTTTCCTGGCGCGGCTGCGGGGAAGAGATGCCAGGCACTCCGGCCGGGGAGCCCCCGACCGCTCCAGTACCTTTCCCCGCACAATGGGGATGCTGCGGTCGGCCTCTACCCGAAGGAAGGCGCGGCTGCCAGAGAGCTGAGCGAGCTGTACCACAATGTCGCCATGGATGGTGAGATACTCACCGGGGCGCAGAGAGAGCTGAAGCATGGGGGATCTCCTTCCTGTGGCCAGCGGCGCGCATCCATGCGCCGCGTGCAAAAACATCGTCATAATATTGTGGACGCCTGCTTACAGGCTTCAGCCGCACGGATGCGGCCTCTCGTTTCCCACTCGGCGGTCCGGAGAATGCGGATGGAAGGGCGGAGGCTCCCCACCGGCGTTCCATCCACGCTCTCCAGCCGGAATCATGGGCGTTCACCGGTGTCCCGGCCGGCATATTGTCAAGGCGGAGCACAGGACGCCTGGAAAGGGTCAGGCGCTCCTGTTCTGCCCCTGTAAATCAAAAAACTGTTCCAGCCCACGGGCTTTGATGTTTTTTGCCGCGTTGACCTCACGGTCATGAACCGCGCCGCACTCTGGACAGACCCAACCACTTCGCCTGTAATCCCGCGCATGGAGCGCGTCCCGCGTCAAGCCACAGGCCGAACAGCTCCGGGTGGTAGGGAGATACCGGTCTACCTGAATAAATGCCTTTCCCTGGCGGGCCAGCTTGTAGCACAGCATTTCCCGGAACATCCCGAACCCCGACTCCTTTACGGCGCTCCCGGCCTGAATCAGCG
>OLVT01002847.1_pt1 | contig 11146 bp, 18 predicted proteins | sample 1673241 | NCBI WGS metagenome assembly OLVT01 (sample SAMEA3178936, study PRJEB25190) | human gut metagenome | biome: human gut; feature: human-associated habitat; material: faeces | place: Austria | collected 2013 | reverse complement strand
ATTCTCCTTCTGGATAAAATATATAAAATTCTCTAATATCTGTACTATTTTTTTTATTAGACGCAATATCTATAAAGTCAAAAGCCAAATCTTCTTCCGGAGTTCCTCCATTGCTCTCTAACAAAAAATCAACATATGCCTCTGGGAATTTCGTATTCAATTTTTCTTCAAATTCCAAAATATCTTCTTTTGTAATTTTTATCCCTTCATCAAATAATTTCATATCAAGTTCCTCGAATTACAATATTTTTCTCTATTCGTAATATCCTTTTTCTCCAAATAAAATGCTTTCCATCTCCCCATCTGGTGCGTAAATACCTATTGACATATCAACACTAATCATTCCTTCGTCGTCCTGTTTAAGTGATTTTTCAACATTTTTTGCCACAGCATATGTTGTTGGGAATAATAATTTCTCTCCAATATATACTTCCACATCATTAAATATCTCTACGGCTTCGCATTTTCCTTCATCATTATAATATACATGACAAAATCCTAAATCGTCAGTCAAGTTATTAGAAAAATCATTTTTAATAAACTCTCCCTTAACCGCATATTTTTCTCTTACTTCTTGCTTTGTAATTCCAAACTTTATATTTCCAACACTTTCTAACAAAACAACTTGTATTTTTTTCATTAAATTTTACCTTCATTTTCTAATTTATTAATATAGTCTAACAATTCTGAAATACTTATATGTTTTCATTTGTACTATCTGCAAAAGCTAACACTTTAGACGCAAGTTTTATTTCTTTATGAAGAATTTGAAAAATATATTTTTTGTTGCATATTTCCTTTCTCCTCTTTCTACTTTTCTGCTTTATATAATCTAATCATAGTCTTAGATATAAATCTGTTAAATCTTCATATGTGTGCCCTCTATGTAATAACTCCAAGACCAACTAGTACACCAAATATAATTAATATCAAAATAAACGGAGACAGCATAGCAAACTCTAATTTTCTATTACAAATTCTATAGTTTTTTATTATTTGTGGAATTCCATACTTTATCCAAAATTCTCCATTAACATTTCCGAAATATAAGCCATAATGCATCGCCTTTTCTATATGCACCTTTGAATCTAAACTCAAATCCTCAGATGTCAGTTTCTTATATTTGTAATATATTAATTCCTTTATCTTTAATTCTCCGGAGTTCCAAGGCATAACCTTAAAGGAATCTTCCAAACAATCCCATAAGAAACAATCCCCTTGGCTGACAAGCTGTTCAGGTCTATTTTTAAGTATTCTTGACAAATTATTATATTTCCCCGGTACTGACAAATTTTTGTATCTATATATTAATAATTCAGCATTAATAACGCCAATTGTGATATTATTTTCTTTTAAAAATTCTAAAAATTTTTCCGAATCTTTTTCATCTATATATCCGCAAAAGGTTGTATCATATGAATTCATATAATCATCATAAATATTATCTATGTAAATTTTATTATTTGTTTTATCCAAATTAACAAATATACTTCTTTTATTTAAATAAAGTTTGTTTTCATAAGCTTCTATTTCAAGTTTTTTGCTAACCCATTCATTTTTCTTGGCTTTACGCGATATAAATATCACATGAATCATAACTGGTATGAAAAATAATAAATCAACTAAAATTTCAATATGCTCATTTTTGTTAAGGTTAACCAGTAATGCCAACGAAATGATAAATGTAACAAACCATATTCCTATAGTTTTTAATATTTTTAGCTGAACTTTATTTAGATTTTTTACATCTAATAATTTTGTACAAACCTCCATAGATTTCCCCTTTCCATTATGTTTAAGTAATTATCTCTATTTTTTCTTCACCGATATGGTCTAATAGATAATTTTTCATTTTATCGTAATTCTCCATTATTGGATCTAAAGATAATACCTTCTTTTTACCTTTATATATGTGAATTCGAGTAGCATCCACAGGCTTTCCACTTAAAGTGGCAAATACAACTTTGGTGATATCATCAAAGTTAACTTTTACACGTCTGCCATACCACTTTCTAATTACAATTTGGTCATTGTACACTGTTATTTTATATACAAATATTCCAAATATTATAAGAAAAATAGTCATATCAAAAAAAATAGAGCAAACTATTCCTTCAATGAAATAATCATTATTAGATATTACACTTATACAACAAATCACTGTCCAAAGAAGAAACAAATAAAATAATAATTTTGCTATTCCTCTTGGCTGATAACACTCTAATGCTTTCACTTCAAGCCCTCCTCGTATCTTTATTTTTCTTTACTCTATTATGTATAGCTTCTCTATAAACTCATCAAACGAATCTGCAACTTTACTCATTAGTAAATAACCATCATTAGTATTCTCTAACTCATGATCACAGAAGAATATACTTTCCTGATTCTCTCCACCTGTTTTCATACAAATTGGATTCCCCGCTGAATCATCGGCAAATACAAGGCATTCTTCTGGTACCAATCCTTCAGATTTCATTATATAGTTTACCTTTATAATATCATCATACGATGATTCTCCTTCTGGATAAAATATATAAAATTCTCTAATATCTGTACTATTTTTTTTTATTAGACGCAATATCTATAAAGTCGAAAGCTAAATCTTCTTCCGGAGTTCCTCCATTGCTCTCTAACAAAAAATTAACATATGCCTCTGGGAATTTTGTATTCATTTTTTTTCATATTTCGAAATATCTTCCTTTGTAAGTTTTATCCCTTCATCAAACAATTCCATATCAAACTCCTTTATTTGTTTCTTACAACTGATGCACCGCCTGTATGTGCAAATCCTCCTGTAGTACAATCATGAATATCCCTTCTAACTAAAATCATACTTTTGCCATCTTCCATATGATGCCAAGTATATCCTTTTGGTGGTTTGCTGCCTTTTCTCCCAATTGCCATATTTGCATTTCTAAAATCTGTTGTATTATTACCAGTCATATTTATCTTGACTGGTTTCGGATAATCCGGATGAACATAAGGCGAAAAGTCGGGATATCCTTCTGAATTATAAGTTACACTTACCCTTTTACCATCTATTACCTTTGTATAAGTTGTTGAGCCATCAGAATTATTAGTTTGAATTTTATTAATAATCTTGGCAAACTATTGTTATTTTGTTACAATATATGCATCTAAAAGCATATGCAACCGAATCATATCCAAGATCTTCGATTAATGTTTCTATATCATCTATTCGTTCAAGCATCTTCTTATCTAATAATTTCTTAAAGTAGTTTATATATTCCTCATGACTCGATTGATTAATAAAATCCGTTTTTTCCCACTCACCAATATATTTCATATAATCATCACAGCAAACTGGCCATTCGTTACTTTGAACCCATGCCACTGGTGGAGTAATACTAAGCTCACCTACTTTTTTTATTCTATCTCTTACAATTTTTGATTGTATTTCATCTGGAATATAAACACTTGTTTTTGATTGCGCCAAACACTCAACACACACTGATTCAATATTATTTTTCTCAAAATATACACCTTCTAAACAATCATTCTTACTGCCACAAAACTGACATGCTTGTTCAGTAAAAACAGCATTTTTTTTGACATTATCAAAATATTTATATGTTCTCATCTCTATTCACCTTACCTTTAATAATTATTTTACTTGATATTCCATCTTCCACTATCCCATTCATTTTCCCAATATTTTCTTTGCTGATATTTCCATTGCGTTCGATCAATTTTAGATTTTTGCGTATGATTTGGATGATTTTTTTTATAATTTACCCCTAACCTATGATCTGTTCTAGTCATTTCTTTAAAAGGTCCATTCGGATTTTGTTCGTCATGATGTATTTCTATTGAGTATCCATCTTTTTTACTTTTAGGTGCTCTTCCTCTTTCTGTTGGTGGATCAATTTCATCATTAGCAACCTTAGACTTTATATTCTTAGAGATTAATTCGGTATCATAATCCGCATTGTGAACTAAAATACAACTCTCACCAACATAATATGTATGATAATCTTCAACCTTGAAGTTAAATACTTCTACACCATCATGACTCGACTCTCGAAGAATATTTTCAACACAAATAGCATGACCATTATCATTTATTAATTCACTTCCAATTACCAAGTTCATTGCCGGAACAAATCCTTTGCCTTTTTACCCAGAACGGATGATTTGTCGTTGTAACTATATCTTAATCGCCAATGCTATATAACGAATCAATAAATTCATTAAATGAGTTACATACTTTCGATATTGTAAATTTATTCTTTTTCGAGTTAAATAAGTCATGGTTTGAAAAATATATATTTCCATTAAACTCACTTTCATCTAGTCTTATCAACAATAAATTGCCAAATGAAGTTCTAGCAAATGGTACATATTCTTCTGATATATAATCCTCATCAACAATATCTCCATATTCAAATTCCATTTCATTTAAAGAAAAAAATTTTTCTACATCTGTCTCCTGCACAAATTCAATATTTGTATTTGGATTTATCTCAATAAATGGATGTGTAAATAATTCCTCTCTTGGATATCCTCCATTTGATTTGAGTAAAAATTTTTTGAAGTCATTTGGGAAAATCTTTCCTATTTTTTTTTCAAATGATTGAATTTCATCAACCGTTAACTTTTCTTCAGATTCATCTAAATATATCTCTTTCATTTTTTCTCCTTTTAATTACCTCTAAGAGCAGACGCTCCACCAGAATGATGAAATCCTCCATGTATTTTTGAATCAACCAAAAGCATCCCCTTTCCATCTTCTAAATGATGCCATGTATATCCATTTGGTTTTCCATAATTAGATTTCATCATTGACAAATCATGTTTTTCATTTCCATTCAAAACTAGTCCTTTATCACTTGGATAAACAGGTTTTGGAAAATCCGGATGTGTTGCATAGTCTTCAAAACGAGCGTAATAATTTCCATCTTCTCCTTTTGTATAAGTTACCTCATATTCTTTTCCATCTGATAATTTACGCTTATAAACCCTATCACCATTATCTTCTGTTCTATCCAAGTATTTTTCAGCCGGTGTACAATTTGCATTATGTACCCATATCTCATTTGTTCCAACAAAATATGTATGAAAATCTTCAACTTTAATATTGTAAACATACGTCTCTTTATCACATAGTTCTCTATATATTCCATTAACAATATGGATATTTCCGTTTGAATCAACAAGTTCATCTCCAATGCATACTATTGATGCTTCCAAAAATCCTCTTTCCATTACATAAAACGGATGATTCTCTGTAGTAACCAGTTCCTCATCATCAACTACGAGATGTATTAATTTTTTTACTTTTCTACGAAATACTTTTTCAACACACTTATATTTTTTATCTAACGTTTCTGGATTTGCTGAAAGAACTTTATCTCCAACATTAATCTTGTCTATTGCACATCTTCCGCTTATTGTTGAAACTAACGTTCCCTCAATAAAGCATGACATTGTCGAAGTCATTCCTCCAGTAAATACTGCCAGCGCAGATATTCCTGTTTGAAATATATTATACGCCTTGCTTGAATGTAGTTTTTTATTCAGATCTGCAATAGGATTATTTTTATTATCAATTGCCATATCCGCTAAAGAAATCATATCAACCCCAGCCATTCCAAGACTCAGCACTTTTGATACCGCTGCCGTTCCCTTTATTGCTTTTCCGAGTTTTGATGCACAACTGATTCCCTTGCCTAATGCGGATCCGGCAACTCCAAGTCCTGCAAAAGCTGCGCCTCCAATAGCACCGCCTACTGTACCTGAAAAAGCACCATCTTCAAATCCGTCAAGGAAAGAACCGCCTTGGCTCATACTTTCCAGTCCACCGGCAACACCACCGATAACTGCTCCTGTTATTGCTCCCCAACAGGCTCCAGCTAAAAGTGTTCCACCTATTAATCATAAGCTATAAATCTTATTTTAAATGCCCAATGATTTGCTTGTTCAACAATATCAAACGTTTCTAAACTTCCTATTCTATTTCCAAATATTTCTTTTATCTTTCTTCTAATTTCTATTCTAATCCCATTAAACTCACTTAGTTGCATACCAAAAATCTCCTATCATTTAGTAATGTTTTTGTCGCAATCATCAAACCAATCTTTAGCCAATTCAAAAACACTCTTTTCACCTATATCGATAATATTTTCATAGTTGTACTCTGAATCAAATGATTTTGTAACAACATTATATATTAGTTTTAATTCGTGTGGACACTTTGAATCATAAGCATTACAAATATCTATAAGTTTTTCTATATCCTCAACACCACAGTCAAAAAAATCACTTATTTTTTCTGCTGGAAACCAATCATTTGTAGTATATAATTTCCCTTCCTGCTCAAAAAAAGCATCAATATAATCAATATCATTATTTTGATATAAATATACATATATCTTTTCTGCTGTCCTTCCTGAATTACTTAATAATTCTAAGCAAAGTGAAATCACACTTGCTTGCACATCTACAAAAGCATCTTCAAATCCTTTTAACATATTATTTCTCCTTAATTTTTAAAATGTTTTCTTCAATGCATATCACCATTTGAATCGAGAAGTTTCTTTCCACTATATTTATGTAATAATCTCTATTTTGTCTCATCTATATGTTTTATTATATATTTTACCATTTCATCATAATTCTCCATCAATGGATCCAGTGACACTATTTTCTTTTTATTTTTATAAATATGAACCCTACAAGCATTAATAGCTTTTCCTGTATGTGAAGGCATAATAACTTTTGTAATATCATCTAATTTAATTTTAATGTGTCTACCATACCATTTTCTTACAATAATACATTCATCTGTTGCTGTTATTTTATATACTAATATTCCAAATATTATAAGAAAAATAGTCATATCAAAAAATATAGAGCACACTATCCCTTCAATGAAATAGTCATTATTAGATATTACGCTCATACAACAAATCGCTGTCCAAAGAGGGAATAGATAAAATAATATCTTTACAGTTCCTCTTGGTTGATAACATTCTAGCACTTTCACTTTCACTTTAACTCCTCCATGTATTTTTATTTAATTCCTCCATGTATTTTTATTTAATTACATTATTGAAAATTTATATTTTCTTTCATAATATTTATTAAAGTTCATTATATTGCGCATTGCATTTTTTTTTTCATTCCGTTATAAAAAACTATTTCTTCCTCCAAAACATCTCTATTTTTATTCACTGCATCACTTATTCTTTTTGCAAGCAATTCTCTATCTATATTAAAACTTGCTTTTTTTCTTTCTTCTTGAAAAATGCATGCATCAAAATATAAGATTGCTATATATAATTTTGAAGGATTATTACCAAAAATCATCTTTGTTAAAGCATCCTGAAAAATCACATCAATCTGTGGAACTTCTGATTTTATATTATATATATAATTAACCAACACTGCATTTATATCTGTTGGAAAAACATCTGATGTAAATCTCGAACATTCCACTTCATATGGTTCTTTTCCACATAATACATCTATTATATTTTCATTTTTAATTACTTTTATAATCTCTTTATTTGAACGATACATTATAATCCCCCTTTGTATTTATCTTATACAAATGCTATTTTTTTCTCACAGAACTTCATCGTCTATTTCCATCTCAATCTGTTGTTCTGTTTTTTTATATGACGTCAATAAGTTGTTTAAAAATTCAATCGTTGTAATTTCATCATGTTCATAAATTTTAGAATCAATACCGTTTGTCTCCATATCTTGCTAAATCGCTATTATTGTTTTAATGCCTTCTGAATCTATATAGTCGCACGCATATATATATTCACCATTTATCACTTTTAGCTTAATATCAGAAATGGAGTCCGATATGTACTTTCTCATTATTTTTGCAATGGGCGCATTAAATGTTTGATTAGCTAATTTTATTCCTATCATTCCCATATTTTCCATTTATAAGATAGTTTGTTCCTTCTTTCTTCCTTATTGTTCTCATTTTTTATAATATTGATTTTCTATATATGTCAAACACGTTAATATTTTTTTCTTCTAATAATTCCTCAAACTTTTCATCTCCATACTCGTTAATGTATTCTAGTTCTTTATCTGAAATTGGCACCATATATAGCCAATTTATAATTTTATTATCATATTCTATTCCCTGTAGATTTTCCCAAAATATAGGAACAGTATAATATATATGTTTCATTTCTAACTCATCACAATAGTCTGCAATCGCGTCAACCGCAACCATTCCCGGTTTGCATATGTAATTATCTTTTATAATATTGAATGCACACGACGCCACAATATTTGAAAATTCATGAAAATCACTATTGCACATTCCAATATACTCAACTCTTATTTCTCTCCCATCCTCACAAATTAAATCAATTGGATACTTTGATAATCCGATAGTGGAGTAAGTGTTAATTCCTATATCTGGTCTATTTTCTCCAATATAAATATCAATACTATTTTGATTTGTATCATCTGCAAAAGAAAAAACTTTAGGGGTAAGTTTTATTTCATTATGAAGTATTTTAAAAATATATTTTTTATATTGCACAACCTGGGCGGACTGCCTGACTGGGGAAGCATCTACCGCATGGTGCATGACGGGCTGACCTACGAAGAACTGTTTCGCGAAAACAGTGAACCAGTCCGGCAGAAAAAGAAGGGCTTTTGGGCACGTTTGAAAAAATAATATCCGAATGAGATTTTTGACTTATGTCAATTCATAACCCGCAAAAACCTTCTAATTTTGTACTCGAAATAGAGAAAGATTAGTTTTTATAAGAGTAAAGAGATTAGTTTTTAGGGTGCACTAAAAAAATAGGCAATATCCACAATGGTTATTGCCTATTTTTATATATAGCCGGAAGCCAAGTACATCAATACAGACTTCCTTGACCGACTTCCGTAAAGAGCTTCGACAACTTCTCCACCACCGGTTTCATATAACGTTCTCCTTTCTCGGCAGAAGCTTTTTTGGGGTTCCCTACCCCGCTGTCGACTGTAGCCTTATCCCAATGGCGAGGAGCCCAGCCAACCTTTTCATTCAAGGAAGGAATGGCAAACGGTTTGGATTCCCCGTCACCGGCCTCATCCAAATTCACCAGCTCGGGATGGTAATGCATCATGACGGAAGTCTCAGACTCGCCGGCATGGTCGTCGACAACAGCCTCAAAGTAGTCTTTGGGAGGGACGATGCTGAACCAGTCGGCAGCGATAATCAGAAAATCGGGATACACAAACGCCAGGTCACGAATCATTCCCTTGAAGTTGTTGCCGCCATGACCGCTGAGAATAATCAGCTTACGCATGCCTTGTGCATAGAGGGAGGCAACTATGTCTTCCAGAATGGCCTGCTGGGTGGAATAGCGGGTATGGATGCAGAACGGAAGTTCGCGCTGCCCCGGATTGTGTGCACCGAAAGGTACGGGAGGCATCACCATACAGCGTACACCGGAATTCTGCAAAGCCAGTGCAGCCGCATCTACGGCAATATCATGCGGCAGAATACAATCAGTGAGATAAGGCAGATGCAGATTATGGGGCTCCGTAGCTCCCCAAGGTAGGATGACAACGTCATACTTCACTCCTTTCACCTTTCCATAGCAGGAAACAGTAAGGTCAATTTCTCTTTTTTCCATGATAGTTTATTTTGGGGGTAAATCTTTACCGCAAAAATAAACATTATTCCGTCACATTGAACCTATTGCCGGCGATATTCTTTAGGTGACATGCCAGTGTGATGCTTGAAATACTTGCCAAAGAACGACTGGTTGGCAAAGTGCAGCTCGTCTGCAATTTCCTGAATGCTCAGCTCGGAAGACTTCAACAAGGCTTTGGCTTCCAAAACGACGAGACTGTCAATCCATTCGCCCGCCGTCTTTCCGCTGATTTCCTTCACTACGGTGGAAAGGTGCTTGGCAGTGAGGAACATCTTATCAGCATAGTAGGACACACTGCGCTCTTCCTTATAGGACTCGGAAATAGCACGGATAAAGCGCTCGAACAAGTCTTCCTTCCTGCTTTTGGGAATGCGTTCCTGGATGACATGTCCTTGATAGATATTATATATCTCATAAAAAAGGGCCAACAGCAACCCCTGAGTGATTTCCTTACGGAAAGGATTGTCTTTCAGCTTCACCTTGCTCCAAAGAAAAGAGTGATACTCCTGAAACGATTGGGATTCCTCCGGAGTGATGTGAACGAAGGGCCGCTCCTTAATCATGAAAAACATAGGGAAAAGCTGTTGCATGGTAGGTATCACCATATCCATAAAATCCCTTGAGACGGCAATGAAAAGACCGGAAAAATCATCGGAACGCTCGCGTTGCAGAACAATCTGGTCGGGAAGAATAATACCCAACATACCTTCCCGCATTTCACATTGCTGCAGGTTGAGTTCCAGTTTGCACCACCCTTTCAAGCAGACAGTCAGGCAAGCAGCATTCAAACGGGTGGGATAAGAGCTCAAAGGCATGTCCTTGATATCATTAAAAATAGCAAAATCATTGCCGATGAAATCAATCATCGGCAAATGATGTATCTGGGAAATGTCTACATTCCGTATTCTCTTAGTATCCATGGTTTTTGTGCTTTGGCGACAAATGTAGGACTATTTTGCGGAATTTAGCTCTAAAAATTCTTAAATGGAAACTTTTAGTTCATTATCTTGAAACCGATAAAGAAGGTTCTCGGCTGCGTCGGTCCGTAGAAATAACCCGCATCGCGGAATTCCCCTTTATCCAGGTCTTTCTGGAAACTGTTGAAGATGTTCTGTACACCCGTGTTCAACTGGAGTTTGATATGGTCGTGAAGCACAAAGGTGTAGTTCAGCTTCACATTCAGGTCCAGGAATTGGGGAGTATGCTCCATGCGGTCTGAAGTGATATTACAGAAGGCACCCTCGGGAGCATCTTCCGGTGCGTAGTGCGGAACAATCATCTTTCCCGTATAGGTACCGGAAAGAGAGAAATCAAAATTCTTTACCGGTGCGGAGGAGAAAGTGAAGTACCCGTAATAATCAGGTGTACGGGGCATGCGCTTGGTGGTAAGGTCTTCTCCGTCCACCTTCGTCCAGGCTTCCTCATGGGTATAGCGGCTGCGCTGTGCCGTAAATCCGAGCTGGAACTGCGCCTCCTTGCCATGGGCAATCTTTACATCCAGA
>OLVT01002846.1_pt1 | contig 11148 bp, 9 predicted proteins | sample 1673241 | NCBI WGS metagenome assembly OLVT01 (sample SAMEA3178936, study PRJEB25190) | human gut metagenome | biome: human gut; feature: human-associated habitat; material: faeces | place: Austria | collected 2013 | reverse complement strand
CATTTTTAATGTATTCTGTAATGCTTAGAAGAATACGATGTTGGATGTGATACAAACGACAATGATGGAGATGATCAGCAGTGGACCGCCGATCTTCACAAAGTCCATGAATTTGTAACCGGCCGGCAGGATCTGAATGTTTACAGCGGTTCCGTAGGAGGTTGCGATTGCGAAGTTGGATGTTGCCGCAATCAGGATTACCCACGGTACCGGGCTGATTCCCAGGGCAATGGCCATCGGGATACAGATCGGGCACAGCATGGCTGCGGTTGCGTTATTTGACATGAAGTTTGTCAGTACGCTGCACAGTACCGCGATAACTATGGTCAGCAGCGGAACGGATGCATTGACGCCTCCGAAGAAGTTCAGTACGAAATTGGCGATCATCTCACCGCCGCCGGTTACATCCAGACCGGTTCCCAGTGTGCTCACTGTACCGATTACAATGAATACGTCCCAGGGAAGATCTGCGTAAGCCTGTTTCACGCCGATACATCCGGTAGCGATTACAATTACCGCTCCGATCATGCCGATGAGGCCGATGTTCAGGTAGTTGCTGAATGGTTCAAATCCCTGGATAACGAACAGTACGATACAAAGAAGCATGGTTCCAAGGGCCACGTTGCCTTTCCACCTGGGAATATCGGCGTATTTGTCTTCACCGGTATTCTCAAAGAGTTCCTCGGCGTACATGTTTCCGTCGTTAAAATGTGGATCGCCCGGTTTCAGAGCTTTTTTCAGCAGCCAATAACCCAGAGTTCCCCAGAAAATGATCTGTACGATACATACCGGCAGCATGATCTTGGTCATATCGAAGACGCCCAGACCATCCTCGTAGCCGGCGTAACCTTGCAGTACGGAGTTTGCCGCCAGCTGTGAGGTAGAACCGATCAGGGTAGTGCCTCCGCCGATGATAGCGCCGGTGCCTGCGGCGAAGATAACCATCTTAGAACGGATCTTTCCGGCGGACCCTGCCGCAACTACTGCGATCAGTGGCATCCAGATGGCAACGGTTCCGTTGTTGCTCATGAACGCGGACATGATGGTGCAGCAGGTTGCTGCCGCTACTACAAAACGGCGCTCAGATTTTGCCCACCAGGAGTTCCCGATTACTTTACCGATACGGTCTGCCACACCGGTCTCAAACAGAGCGGCGCTGACAATACACATACCGACTACCATAATCCATCCGGGAGCGGAGAATCCTTCATAAACTGCGGACAGCTCTACTTCCGGTACCAGTATTGCCATAGCCACGGCGCCTGCCATGGAGACAACGCTCATAGGAAATTTATTCCAGATGAAGAATGCAATCGTAATTGCGATGATAATAATTGCAACTGTACTTGATGCCATTGTTCTTTATTCCTCCCAACAAAGTTTTTTATAGTTCCGCCCACTGGGCGTCTTTCCATTTCGGATGATCGTAGACGGCTTTGTCAGCCACGTAGGGCCATTTCTTTCCCTCCACGACTGCCAGACAGCCATTGATGCACATCTGCGCCATCTTGATTACTGCCTCGCGGGTCTGTGCGGCAGAGTGAGGACTTGCCACCAGATTCGGGCAGTTCAACAGCGGGTCGTCTGCCTCCGGCGGCTCGTTACAGTACACGTCGGTGCCGGCTCCGGCGATCACGCCCGCTTTCAGGGCTTCTGCCAGATCGACTTCGTTGATGATTCCGCCGCGGCTGCAGTTGATCAGAAGAGCGGTCTTTTTCATCATCCCCAGATGCTCTTTTTTGATCATATCTCTGGTCTGCTCGGTGAGAGGTACGTGGATAGTCACCACGTCGCTGTCTTTTAGCAGATCTTCGTAATTCTCATAGTAGACGGCGCCGCAGCCTTCGATCTGTTCTCTGTTCATGAAGGGGTCGTAAGCTGCAATCTTCATTCCGCATCCTTCGCAGATTTTGGCAACTTCTCTTCCGATTGCTCCAAGCCCCAGGATGCCTACCGTCTTTCCTTCCAGTTCAAAAGCTTTCTTTGCATCGCGGATTTTCCAGTTACCCTTGCACATCTCAATCTGTGCTTCCAGCATGTTTTTGGACAGGGCGAACATCATGGCGACCGCGTGCTCAGCTACGCTCCGGTTGTTTGCTCCCGGGGTGATGATAACCGGAATGCCATGGGCGGTAGCGGTTTTCACATCTACAGAATCATAGCCCACGCCGGTACGTCCGATGACTTTCAGATTCGGGCTGTTTTCGATAGCGTGTCCATCGCATTTCGCGATGCGCACGATCAGGGCGTCTGCCTCTTTCATTTCATCCAGATAATTGTTGGGATCGCCGTTGTCAGCCACGTAGATGTCAGCTTTTCCTTCCAGCATGGCCAGCCCTTCCGGGCATACAGACTGTGTCATTACTACTTTCATGCCGATTTCTCCTTTCCTGTGTGTTAGTTCATTCCGTTTTTTTTGTTCTCTTCCAGAACGTTCTTCAGCGCGTCCACGCCTTCGCCGCACAGGTAGTTGAACGGGCTGCGGCACTCGCCTACCGGATAACCGAGCATTGCAACAGCTTTCTTTACAACGGTGTTCGGATTGCCATATTTGAAGACTGCGCGGAAACTTGCGATGGATTCCTGCGCGGCCTCGGCCTCTTCGATTCTGCCCTCTTTAAACAGATTGTAAATAGAGGAAAGCACATGCGGATATACGTTGGAGCATCCTGCGATGCCGCCGGTTCCGCCTTCCTTCAGGCTTGGAAGAATCAAAGAGTCATTGCCGGACAGCACGTAGAAATCTTTGTCCAGATCTCTTGTCTGCTGAATATATGCTTTTAAGTTCTCCCAGTCGCCGCTGGAATCCTTGGCGCCGACAATTACGTCCACATCCTTCGCCAGTTTCGCCACGGTCTCGGGAAGCAGTTTGTTGCCGGTACGTGCAGGAATGTTGTACAGGACGATCGGAATATCTACATGTTTCGCAACTTCTGCATAGTGATCATACAGCTCTTTCTGAGAAGCGACCGCGAAGCTTGGAGTAATGATGGACAGAACGTCCGCACCCAGTTCCTGTGCCTTTTTGCTCATACGGATGGTGTCTCTGGTGGAGATGCATCCGGAACCGGCGTAAACGGGAACGCGCCCTTTTACGTGATCGATGGTCGCTTCCAGAACTGCGATTTTCTCGTTTTCGTCCAGGATATAGCCTTCGCCGTTGGTTCCGAAGCAGAAAATGCCGTGTACGCCTCCGTCGATCAGACGGTCGATCTGTACGCGGAGTTCGTCCAGATTGACGCTCTCATCCTTTTTCATGGGGGTCAGGATCGGTGTGATAATTCCTTTCAGTTCTACGTTTTTCATGTTGATTTCTCCTTTGCATTTTATTTTAAAATTTTTTGTGCAATCTTTTCCAGGATGTCCTCGGTACCGAACCCTCCGGATTTTGAGATTACCTGCTGCCGGTATCCGTTCCATTCCAGAACGGAAACTGCAATGCCGGGTTCGATTTCGCAGATTGGTTCCAGCTGGGTGCATCCGATATTTCTCATGTATCCCATCAGGGTATCGCCGCCTGTCATCAGGATCGTTGCATCCATCCTGCGGTTGGCGATTTCCTGAACGATTCTTCCGTGGACGGCTGCGATCAGGAACCTCACTTCTTCCGGAGAGATGTTATGCTCTTTTATGTAGAGCTCTTTTTCTTCGTTCTCATCGTTCTCATCGAAAGTATCGAGAACGACCTTTTTCTTTTCCCGACAAAGCTGTAAAATTTCTTCCAGAAATTTTCTTCCCTCCGGTGTGTCGTAATAGGCGGGATCCAGTTTCTGGCGCGCCGCAAGATGCCTTCCCGCAAATCCGGCTTTTTCTTTCGCGTAAACAACTTGCTGTTCCGTGATCCGATTCAGACTTCCGCATGCCACATAGAAGCGCTCGGTCTTTCTATAAGTTCCGGGCGTCCGGCGCCGGAAAGGGATTCGTTCTACCAGACGGTCCGCCAGGGCCGCGCATCCGGCCAGCAGGCTGTTGTTTTCTTTCTGGAACAGCTCGTCCAGACGCCGGTCTATATCCTCTGTTTCGACAAGGTCGCAGACTATGAAGTCCTTTTCCTTTCTCTGGGAGGGAAGGGTCTCTCCGCGTCTGATGCAGGTGACGGGAACATTGCTTTGTTCTCCGATGATATCCGGTAGATAAGATTTCGTTGCCGGCTCAAAAGGATCCCTGCCAAAGGCGCTGTTCTCCAGAAGTTCCCCGGAAATGTAATGGACGCCGTCTCTGGTGATCCGGCCGATCTGCGGATATCCCGGCAGGAAATACAGTCGGCTGTCTTTTCCGGCGTCCAGTACGGCCTGCAGTTCGGCTCCGATATTGCCGCGCAGGGCCGAATCCGTCTTTTTGAAAATATGCGGCACTTTGTGTCTTGCGGCCCAGAGTGCCAGCTGATACACGGCGTTGTAAGCTTCTTTTGGCGGCATGGGGCGGGATTCGGTGTCAACCACCAGAACCTCTGTCTCCTCCTTGACGTCGTCTTTCGTCAGATTTTGCTTTGTAAAAATCTGAGTGCAGATCCCTTTTTTTGCAAACTGTACGCCTGTGTCCAGGGCTCCGGTAAAATCGTCCGCAATTATCAACAGTTTTATCATTTTTCTTCCCCTTGCTTTTTTTGGCAGTGTAAAATCGCCTTATTTCCGGTTCCGGGCAATGCGGATTGCGTAGTCAATGGAGTTTGCCAGGCTCAGTACATTTGCGGTTCCCTGTCCGGCGATATCGAATCCGGTTCCGTGATCTACCGATACGCGGATGACCGGTATCCCCAGAGTGATATTTACGCCGGCCACGGCGTCCCATTTCTTTAGCTCTTTATTATAGACAAAGCCTTTGACTTTCAGCGGGATATGTCCCTGATCGTGGTACATGGCGACGACGATGTCATACCATCCCCCGAGAGCTTTGGAGAACACGGTATCCGGCGGAGTGGGTTTTTTCTCGGGAATACAGATTCCTTCTGCCATCGCCGCATCAATGGCGGGCTGTATTTCCTCTATCTCTTCCGCGCCGAACATTCCGTTTTCTCCGCAGTGTGGATTCAGTCCGGCAACGCCGATCTTGGGGATTTTGATTCCCAGATCTTTGCAGGCCTGGTCCGCAATGCGGATCACATCCAGTACCCGGTCCTTTTTCACCAGGGCGCAGGCCTGGCTCAGAGAAACATGGGTAGATACGTGGACTACTCGGAGGTTGTCGTGGGCGAGCATCATTGTATATTTGGACGTATGGGTATAGTCTGCATAGATCTCGGTATGTCCGGAATAATGATGTCCGGCCATGTTGATCGCCTCTTTGTTCAGGGCGTTGGTCACCGTGGCGTCAATTTCCCCTTTCATGGCCAGGTCGATCACTTTCACTACATATTGGAACGCCGCCTCGCCGCACATTTTGGAAACTTTTCCGAAGACATGTCTTTCCATGTCTACAAGGCCCATGTCATAGACGTCGATGGTTCCGTATTCAAACTTTGCGTCTTTTACTTCTTTTATCGGATGAATCTTAATCTGTCCTTCTTTTCCGGCAATTTTCACTGCCTGCTCCATGCAGTTGGCGTCGCCGATGATGAGGGGGCGGCACTCTTCGTATACTTTCGGATCTGACAGCGCCTTTACGGATAACTCGGATCCATTTCCTGCCGGATCTCCCATGGTAATTCCAATAATCGGTCTTTTATTCATTTCTTCCTAATCCCTTTCCTGCTTCGTTTTGATCTGTCGGCTTTTGATGCCTGCTATTTCAGAACTTTCAGATAAATTGCACGGATGTCGTCCAGGCTTAATTCTTTCATATTATTTACCAGAAGCCTGGTCTGTTTGCTTCCGGCGTCTGTCAGGAAATCCAGGTCCTCCATCTTCACGCCGAACTGACTCAGATCGGTAGGGATGCCTGTGGCTTTCACGATATCGGCTATCTGCCTGATCATGTAATCTGCTTTCTCATCCACACTCCCGGCGTTCTGTTCGGGGAATACTACATCGCACAGCTGTGCCAGCCTGTCTTTGCAGGCCTCTTTGTTGTATTCCATAACATGTGCGAACAGGATCGCATTGGATACGCCGTGGGCAATATGGTATTTTCCTCCCAGCGGATAGGACAGTGCGTGAACGGCTGTGGTTCCGCTTCCTGTGATGGCAACGCCGCCGTAGAAAGCTCCCAGGAGCATACTGCTCTTTGCTTCCATGTTATCTGGGTTGTCGTATGCTTCGAGGATATTGCGGAAGATCAGTCTTGCGCCTGCCGCTGCGTAAGTATCGGAAAACGGAGTCGCTTTTCTGGAGGTATAACACTCAACTGCATGAGCCAAAGCGTCTACGCCGGTAGCTGCAACGATGGCTTTCGGAAGTTTGCGGATCATCTGGGAGTCCAGGATCACATAGTCTGGAATCATGCTGTCATTGACGATTCCCTGTTTGGATTCCTCTTCCGGAATTGCCACGATGGCGTTGCAGGTTGCCTCGGATCCGGTACCGCAGGTTGTGGGGATCATCACGGTTTTCACCTGTTTGTTTGCCTGGGACGGATCTTTTAAAAGATCACGGATGGTATAATCCGCGCCTTTTAGTACGGAACATAATTTCGCGGCGTCCATGACGCTTCCGCCGCCGATACCGATGATCAGGTCGGCGCTGTAGTCCTCCGCTTCCCGGATGACGCGCTCCGCATCCTGGTAAGCGGGCTCTGCAGTCAGATCATCAATCACTTTATACTCGGCCTGCGTTTCGTTAAGAACCTTAGTCAGAATATCCAGAAGGCCGGCTTTGCAAATTCCTTTGTCTGTATAAATAATTAATTTCTTTGCATTTTCTTTTTCGATAATGCCTTTGATGTTTTCAATGCATCCTTCTCCTCCGTAAATGCAAGACGGAATCTTAATCTGATAACTCATTTAATTTCCTCCATTCACAATGTTTCATTATGACACAAAATTTGTTCTTTTGTTTAGCTGTGTGTATACATTATCACTTCTTTTGTGGCAATTCAACATAAGAACTCCGGAATTTTCGTTTGAATTTGACACGCACGTGATAAATATCGTTGCAATATGAAACGATTCATACTATAATTTTCTTATTATTGATAGAGGGGGCTTTTTATGCAGAAAATCAGAATCCTGGTCATCGCTCCTTATGAAGGGCTGGCAGATGCAGTTTCTGCCATTGCCCATGAGCGGCAGGATGTGGAAATAACTGTGGAAGTGGGCGACCTGGACAAAGGAAAAAAAATTGCCATGGGACTTGCCCACAGCAATTATGATATTATTCTTTCCCGTGGAGGTACTGCGGAATTGATACGCTCTGCAGTGGATCTTCCTGTGGCGGAGATTTCCATCTCGGGATATGATATTCTCCGCACCATCAAACTGGCGCAGAATTATTCTGGAAAGTTCGCTATTGCCGGTTTTTCGCCTATTACCGAGAATGCCCACATAATCTGCGATCTGCTGCAGTACGACATCGACATTCTTACGTTCTCCAGTGAGGAGGAGGCCTGCCGGTCCCTTCAGGCCGCCAAAAAGAACGGCTGTACGCTGGTGCTGTGTGATATCACAGGAATCAACGCCGCCAAACGGCTGAACTTAAATTCCATCCTTATCACATCAGGAACGGAAAGCATCCACTCGGCCATCGACAATGCCATCGGGCTGGTTCATTCCACGGAATATGTATACAAGCAAAAAGCTCTTTTCCAGTCGCTTCTTACCAGTGACGACCGGGAATTTCTGATCTATGATCCGGCTGGCTTTCTCTGGTTTTCCAGCCTTCCACAGGAAGACTGGAATAATTCTTTGATGAATCTGGTACAGACTTATCTGAAAGCCTTCCTGAAAGTGCCAAATCAAAGGGTTGAACGGCAGATCAGGGATAAGATTTATACATTGTCCAACCGCCATCTGTACTATGACGGGCAGAGATATACGGCCATTACCATCAAACAGAAGGACGCCCTCTTCCCCGAGGAAAATCCGGGGATTACCATCTATAATAAGATAGACCGGGCGCCCAATGATTTCATGGATTCCTACAGCAGTTCCAACAATATGGGAACGCTTGCGCACTCTATTGATGAGTATGGAAAGAGCCGTCTGCCGGTTCTGATCCTGGGAGAGGCCGGCACCGGAAAGGACAAAGCAGCCTCCCTTCTCTATGAGAACGGCCCGTTTGGGCGCGCTCCTTTTTATATCATTAACTGTGAACTCATGAACGAACGGAAATGGAATGCCCTTCTTGGCAGTGACAACTCCCCGCTGAATACTCTGCATAGCACCATCTATATAAAAAATCCGGGGGCGCTGAGCGAAGGACAGGCAGATAAGCTTTTCGCCTACCTGGATAACGCCAGCCTGGCCAGTCGGAATCGCTTGCTGTTCTCCCTGGTGCTGAATACCAGCCGGTATCCCAACGCGGAGACTTGCAGGACGTACCTGGAGAACCGTTTCTCATGCCTTACTTTGAAGCTGCCTCCGCTGCGGGAGCGGAAGGAAGATATTCCCAGCATTGTCGCCTTGTACTTGCACCGTCTGAATGTCCAGCTGGGAAAACAGATTATCGGATTTGAAGCGGAAGCGATGGAACTCATGACGGAATTTCCCTGGCCGAGCAACCTGGATCAGCTGCATCATATCTTACGGGAACTGGCGGTCATTACCCAGACGCCCTATGTCTCCTGCCAGGATGTGAAATATATGCTGGATCAGGAGCAAAGTCTCCCTGCGGATTCGGTTTCCTCCAACCTTGATCTCTCCCGGACTATGGAAGAAATCAATTATCAGATTATTCAGACGGTCCTCAAAGAGGAAAACGGAAGCAAGGAAAAGACCGCAAGCCGGCTCGGGATCAGCCGCAGCACTCTGTGGAGAATCCTGAAAAACAGGAGGGGGGAGGACTGACTTCCCGTGTGCCGGAGCGCATGTTTATCTTTGGGTATGTGGAGGCTGTGTTTCTTTCAGCCGGGGCCAGACGGTAAGGAGCATTGTAACGAAGCTTGCTGTTCCCCCGATAAAATTGGACACGGGTTCTGCCAGAAATACGCCGTCGGTGCCAAATCCGATTGCCGGGAGGAAAATGGTAAGGGGGATCACGATAATAACTTTTCGGAACAGGGAGAAAAAGACAGCCTGCTTTGATCTGCCCAGGGCAACGAAGGTAGACTGACCTGCAAACTGCAAAGCCATCATGAAAATTCCGAAAAAGTACAGTCTCATAGCAGGAACGCCCTTTTCCAGCAATTCCGGTTCACTGTTGAACAGATGAATAAAAAAGTGCGGGAAGAAAAATAAAAGGGCCCACGCTGCCAGGGAAAAGATAATACAGGCGACAGAAGTAAAACGGATTGCTGCTTTTACCCGGCGGTATTCCCCGGCTCCGTAGTTAAAACTCATGACAGGCTGCGCGCCGCTGGTCAACCCGTTTACAGGCATGGTGATAATCTCGCGAACAGAGTTTATAACAGTCATGATGCCTACATAGAGATCACCGCCCCAGCGCTGCAGCATAGCGTTGCACATGATCTGTACAGAACCGTTGGTAATGGACATGACAAAGCCGGACAGTCCAAGCCCTGTAATATCTTTTACGATAGAAAGCTGTGGACGCGCCAGAGTGCGGGGGAGGCGGATCACAGCTTTTTCCCCTGTCAGAAAGCGGAACACCCATACTGCGGAGACGAACTGCGACAAAATAGTGGCAAGGGCAGCCCCACGGACACCCATATGGAATACAAAAATAAAAATCGGATCCAGAATCAGATTCAGGATTGCTCCGATGGAAACAGTGAGCATTCCCATTACGCCAAATCCCTGCGCGTTGATAAAATTATTCATACCAAGACTTACCATGACAAACAGTGTGCCGCACAGGTAAATGGACAGATAAGCATCGGCATAAGGGTAGGTGACATCACTGGCGCCGAACAGATACATGAGGGGGCTCCGGAATATAAAGCAAAGAAGAGCCAGGAGAATCCCGCTGATCAGGAGCATGGAAAAGGAGTTTGCCATGATCTTTTCGGCCTTTTTCTCGTCGCCGGATCCTCTGGCTATAGAAAAGAGGGGAGCGCCGCCCATGCCGAACAGATTGGCAAATGCAGTGATGATTGTAATGACTGGAAGAGTCAGTCCGATACCGGTCAGTGCTTCTGTGGAAGTATGGGGGATATGGCCGATATAGATGCGGTCTACCACATTGTACAGGACGTTAATGAGCTGAGCTAAAGTCATGGGAACAGCCAGGCGGAGAATGTTTCCAGAAATACTTCCTTTGCTGAAATCACTTGAGTTTTGCATAGTTGCTATCATTCCTTATCGATTCATTCTGCTTTCTAGTATAGACTTTTTGGAGATTGTTTTCAATGTTCCTTCATATAATGAAAGAAACAGAACTTGGCAAAAGGTGAAAGAATGGATGTATTTATGATCGTATCCAACATGATCATTCCCCTGCTTATCGTGGGGATTGTATGGTTTGGCGTTTCCAGGAAGGTACCGGTGTATGATGCCTTTATAGAAGGTGCAAACAGCGGCTTTAAAATCGTGCTGAAGATCATGCCCACAATGGTTGCACTGATGATCGCAGTGGGAATTTTACGATCATCTGGTTTCCTTGAAATGGCTGCAGAACTGATCGGGAAGTTCACGGTACATATCGGATTTCCGGGAGAACTGGTTCCCCTTACTATCGTAAAAATGTTTTCTTCCTCTGCGGCAACAGGGCTTTTATTGGATCTCTATGAAGAATTTGGGACAGATTCTCTCATCGGACTGATGGGATCCATCAGTATGTCCTGTACAGAAACTATTTTTTATACCATGAGTGTCTATTTCATGACGGCGAAGATTACAAAGACCAGGTATACCCTGGAAGGGGCGTTGATCGCCACATTTGCCGGACTGGCAGCCAGCGTTGTTCTTGCGGGCTGGATGGTATAGACAAAAAAGAGGTGAAGGAGGAACGTTTGAAAAGCCCTTCTTCGCCTCTTTCTTTGTTTTGCTGTTATTCCCCTAAAGCATATTTTTCTACAATCTCAAAGGGAGCAGGTCCGGTATCCAGGACAGCTTTGTGGAAACGTTCCTGTGTAAAAGAGTCTCCCCATTTTTTGATTGCTGTTTTTTTCAGTTCCAGAAATTCCAGATAGCCGAAATAATATTTTGCGTAGTTGGCC
>OLVT01002840.1_pt1 | contig 11167 bp, 11 predicted proteins | sample 1673241 | NCBI WGS metagenome assembly OLVT01 (sample SAMEA3178936, study PRJEB25190) | human gut metagenome | biome: human gut; feature: human-associated habitat; material: faeces | place: Austria | collected 2013 | reverse complement strand
GACCGCATAGCCGTATTTTCCATATATTATCGACAGGAAGGCCTGTATGAGAATGAATATCTGTAAGGATGTTTGTTATTTCTTATGTGTTTGATATTCAAATGCTTGTCGTTTATAAATCAGTCTGCGCCAAACGGAAAATCATTTGGCGCAGATTGAAAAATCGTTTGGCTGAGAACGGAATTTCGTTCTCCGTAGAATGATTTTTGTATGTAACTTTCCTTTTAATTTCAGGAGGCTTGCGCGTAACATCTCTTCCGAGACAAACGTTTGTGCACGTAAAGGTAAGCCGGGATGAGGAAGAGGTCTGCGGCAAACCAAGCCGAAGGGTCACCGTAACACACTCCCGTATATCCTAAAATCGGGACCAGGAACAGGCTGACGGCCGTGCGGTCTACCATTTCGAACACGCCGGACATCATGGCCAGTTTACTGTATCCTAATCCTTGGATGCTGTACCTGAGCAGGCACAGTAGTCCTAATGGAATGAAATAGGTGCAGGAGGTGACGATGAACTGGTTGGCCTTTTCTATGATTTCATATTCATGGAAATCCACAAACAGGTAGATGATGTGACGGGCGAAAATATGCAACACGATGAAACAAAAGATGCAGTAGAGGCAAACCATGAAAAAGCTGGCGCGCAGCCCCATGTTGATACGTTCCGTTTTTCCCGCCCCGTAGTTCTGTCCGCAATATGTGGCCATGGCAATCCCCATGCTTTCCAACGGACACATGAAGAACATTTTGATGCGCATGCCGGCGGTAAAGGCGGCCACGCACGACGTACCCAAGGCGTTGTTTGCGCTTTGGAGCATGATGCTTCCGATGGCGGTAATAGAGAATTGCAGTCCCATCGGTACGCCCATGTCCAACAGTCCCTTTATGTAGTGTTTGTCTAAGGCGGTTTCTCCCTTTTCCATTTTCAGGATGTCGAATTTCCTGAACATATAATACAGGCAAAGCAAGGCAGAGACGGCTTGCGAGAAGACCGTGGCGATGGCGGCTCCGGCCACGCCCCAATGTAGTATGAGGATGCAAAACAAATCCAATACGATGTTGAGGATGGCGGCCTTTGAGGCAAGAAGAAAGCGGGAAGGCAAAGATGTCAGCAGACAGGATGTCAGACGTTACATGAAACAGCAGCAAAAAGAAGCAGAGCAGCCGCTGAACAACGCGTTTGCGGAAGCTCTGGCAAAGATGAAGATAGAATAAACCGAACAGGAACGGACGTTTCAGTAAGTACCGAACTCGTCCAGATAGAGGTCGATCTTTTTGAGCTTGCGCTCGATGGATCGGCCTTTGCATTTCCTGCTGATGGTATTTAAAAGCACCTCTGTCAGAAACTGGGCGGCACTTAGAGAATTAAAGAAAGAAGTGCTGTTGACCGGAATGGTAAACAGAATGTCGGCATATTCACTTAACAGGGCGCTTGGCTTGTCGGTAAAGAGAATCACTTTTGCGCCTGCGGATTTAGCAAGTTTCAGGGCCAGTTCGTCTATGGAGGAGTAGCGCGGGAAACTGAAAACGATCACGCAGTCGTCGGACGAAATGTCCGCCATCAGGTCAAAAGGACTGACCGATGCGGAGGCGGTATGGATGACGTGATCGGTCATGTGGTGAAGATACAGATTCAGATAGACGCCAAGACAGGCATTCCCGCGGGAAGCAACAATGTATTTCCGGCTGGAAGCAAGAATCAGATCCGCAGCTGCATCCAGCGTCTCCGGACGGTTGGAGGCAAGGGCCTGCTCCAGATTGCCTAATGTATTCTGATATTCATTTGCAAGAATATCGGACGGAAGATCAAGCCGGGAAAGGGCGGCGGCACGGTCGGAAGGGACAGGGAGCCGGTCCGAGATCCGGAAGAGATCACCGTGGTATTCTTTCCGCAGCGCGTTTTGAAAATCGGTGTAGCCGGAAAAGCCAAGAGCCCGGCAGAACCGGATCACAGAAGGCTCACTGATGCCAAGTTTTTCCGCCAGCTTGGTGGAACTCATAAAACAGACCTCTACTGCATGGTCTAATACGAATGATGCGAGGGCCGACTGCACCCGCGTTAATTTTTGGTTTTGAATGAAATTCTGGATTGCTTTCATAGAGATCCTCTTTTCTGTTTGATATAGCTTGATTTAATCACAAATATCTGCAAAAGGCAAGCTTGAGGGAGAAATATGCAATAATTTAAAAATTAACAATTATTGCAAATGCAATTCCGATGTTGTATCATGAATTTAGAGAAATGTAGAAAACGATACAAAGAGAATCGAAAAATTAGGCGATTCTACAAAATGAAATGAAGGAGGGCAAACGATGAAAATCGGATGTGTGAAGGAAATCAAGAACAGAGAGTACCGTGTAGGACTTATTCCGGACAATGCAAAAAGCTATGTAAACGCAGGACATGAAGTATGGATTGAAAAAGGAGCAGGACTTGGATCCGGTTTTACGGATGCGGAATATGAAAAAGCCGGAGCAAAGCTTGTAGATACAGCAAAAGAAGTATGGGACGGCGTGGATATGATGGTTAAGGTCAAAGAGCCTCTTCCGGAAGAGTACGGCTATTTCAGAAAAGATCTCGTTTTATTCACCTATCTCCATCTGGCGGCAGACAAACCACTGACTGATGCGATGCTTGCATCCGGCATGAAAGGATTTGCCTATGAGACACTGATCGAACGGGACGGAAGTATTCCGCTTCTGGCGCCGATGAGCCAGATTGCCGGAAGACTCAGCATCCAGGAGGGAGCAAAGTACCTGGAAAAGACATTCGGAGGATCCGGAGTTCTTTTATCCGGTGTTCCTGGAACACCAAAGGCCAATATCGTCATTATCGGAGGCGGATCCGTGGGAACCAACGCCTGCAAGATTGCGGTCGGAATGGGCGCCAATGTGACGATTCTTGATATCAGCCTTCCAAGACTTGCGTACCTGGATGATATTTTCGGCGCAAGGATCCAGACACTGGTAAGCACGGACACCAATATTGAAAATGCAGTCAAGGAAGCGGATCTCGTGATCGGAAGCGTACTGATCCCGGGAAAAGCGGCGCCGAAGCTGATGAAGAAAGCCTACTTAAAAGAGATGAAGCCGGGCAGCGTGATTGTGGACGTTGCGGTAGACCAGGGCGGATGCTGCGAAACGACGAAGGTTACATACCATGACGATCCGATCTATGAAGTGGACGGAATCATCCATTACTGTGTCGGAAATATGCCGGGAGCGGTACCGAGAACATCTACCATCGCTCTGACCAATGCAACACTGCGCTATGGACTTGCCATTGCGGAGCACGGACTGGAAGAAGCGTGCAGGAAGAATCCTGTCATGATCTCCGGCGTCAATACCTATGATGGAAAACTGACATGCAAGAACGTAGCAGACAGCTTTGACTGCTATGAATATGTAGAGGTTAGAGAAATCTGCAAATAGTGCCATGAGTCCTATGATAAAGTAGTTTGCCTGTAAAAAAGGCTGCTATCCCGAAGAATCTCCTCCGGGTGGCAGCCTTTTTCTGATATTAAGAAAAATATGTTATGTATGCATGTCCGGGGTTAAGGCAGGACGCCCGCTCTTGCAAAAAAGCCGGGAAGCAAGTATGATAGACATGAATTTGAGTGTATCTTATCTGTGATGGAATATATCGGGAGAGAAAGGCGGTTGTAAATATGATAGAGATAAACAAAGAAAAATGTATCGGCTGTGGAGCATGTGTAAAGGATTGCCCGGGAAAAGCTCTGGAGCTGAAGGACAAGAAGGCGGAATATATCCGTAAATGTATCCAGTGCGGGCACTGTGTGGCCATCTGTCCGGTGAATGCGGTGTCCATTCCGGATTATGATATGGCAGAGGTAGAAGAGTTTGATAAAGACAGTTTTGTTCTGGATCCCGGAACCTATCTCCACGCAGTGAAATTCAGAAGAAGTATCCGACAGTTCCGCGGCGCTCCGGTAGAGCAGGAAAAACTGGAGCGTATACTAAGCGCTGGACGGTATACAGCCACGGCCAAGAATGAACAGGGCTGCAGGTTTACACTGATCCAGAAAGAGCTTGCCGAATTTAAAGAACTTTTCTGGAAAGAGCTGCCGGGAATCCTGGATGTCCTGGAGGAGGAAGCTCCGCTCTATGCGAGGGTGTTCCGTTCTTTCTATAAAAAACATCAGGAGAATCCTAAAGAGGACAGCTTTTTCTTTAATACGCCTGCCTTTCTTGTGATCACGGCTAAAAATGTGCTGGATGCAGGTCTTGCGGCAGCGAACATTGAGAACATGGCTGTAGCCGAAGGGGCCGGCGTGCTGTACAGCGGATACACAAGAGCGGTCATAGACGCAAGCAAGACGCTCCGGGAATGGCTGGGAATCGGCAGCCGGACCGTTGCCTGCTGTATGCTGATCGGATATCCGGCAGTGTCTTATAAAAGGACAGCCCCGAGGAAACAGGGAAATATTGTCATCAGATAGCATTTCTTTTTCTTGCAGAGTCTGCGGTATGTGTGCTAAGTTATATATAACAAAAGAAAACCTGAAAAGGAAATGGTGATACTATGTTGATAAAGATTGATTTCAACAGTGATGAAGCGATTTATATGCAGGTGCGCAACCAGATCATCATGGGGATTGCGACTTCTGAAATCCGGGAAGGCGATGCGCTGCCCTCTGTTCGTCAGCTGGCGCAGGCGGTGGGAATAAATATGCATACTGTAAATAAGGCCTACAGCCTTCTAAGGCAGGAGGGCTTTATCCAGCTGGATCGGAGAAAAGGAGCTGTGATCGCGCTGGACATCGACAAGATCGAGGCGGTGGAGGAAATGCGTCAGCAACTTCGCATTATACTGGCGAGGGGATGCTGTAAGAATATTTCCAGAGAAGAAGTTCACGCACTGGTAGATGAAATTTTTGAAGAGTACTCTTAGAACGCTTCCGGCGGACGCAGAAAAAGGAAAGGAGCAAAATCTGAGTATGCCCGGGCGCATACCGGAAGAAAAGGCAACATGAATTATACGGAACAGGCAAAAGAAGTATTAAAAATTGCAAAATCAGCTGCAAAAGAGCTGAAGCATCCATATATTGGAACAGAGCATTCTGGTGGGACTGAAGAAGGTGTATACAGGTGTGGCGGGACAGGTTCTGGCTATGAATGGAGTCAGCGAGGAAAATATTCTAAAGATCATGAATGAACTTGTCTCTCCCGGAGAGGGAAGCACTATCTGTAAGGATCCGGAAATCAGTCCGAGACTGGAGTATATTCTGGAGGAGGCGGAAGCAGAGGCAGCGTCTCTTCGGTCAGAGAAAACAGGGACAGAGCATATGCTGCTGGCATTGCTGAAAGATGTGGATTGTGTTGCGGCAAGGATTCTTCTGACGCTGAATATTAATATTCAGAAGATCTGCCAGGACGTCTTTCTGACAGTGGGAGTGGACCCCAAGGAATATATGGAAGAAATGCAGGATGAAGGCAAAAGGAAAAATTCTGTGTTGGAGCAGTATGGAACAGATCTGACAATGCAGGCTTTGGAAGGAAAACTGGATCCTGTCATTGGCAGAGAAAAAGAGATTGAAAGACTCATGCAGATCTTGAGCCGTCGGACGAAAAACAATCCCTGTCTGGTGGGGGAACCGGGAGTTGGAAAGACAGCCGTGCTGGAAGGACTTTCAGACCGTGTGGCGAAAGGAACAGTGCCGGATACCATGAAGGGCAGGAGGATCGTCACAGTAGATCTTGCCGGAATGATCGCCGGATCAAAATATCGCGGAGAATTTGAAGAGCGGATGAAACGGCTGATCCAGGAAGTGAAGGCATCGGGAAATGTGATCTTATTTCTCGATGAGGTGCACACGATTATCGGAGCAGGCGGCGCGGAAGGTGCGATGGATGCTTCCAATATATTGAAACCTTCTCTTGCCAGAGGAGAGCTGCAGCTCATTGGAGCTACAACTCTGGCGGAGTATCGGAAATATATTGAGAAGGATGCTGCCCTGGAGCGGCGTTTTCAGCCGGTTATGGTGGAAGAGCCAAGCGAGGAAGAGTGTCTGAAGATTCTGGAAGGACTTCGGGAAAAATATGAACAGCACCACAAGGTTGCGATCGAGCAGGGAGCTTTGGAGTCAGCAGTTAAACTGTCCAGCAGATATATCAGCGACAGATTCCTTCCGGATAAAGCCATTGACGTACTGGACGAGGCTTGCTCCAAAGTGCGGCTTAGAGGCTTTAAAGTGCCGGAAAATGTGGAAAAAATGGAAAGGCTGATTGAAAATCTGGGAACAGAGAAAGAGGATGCGATACGAAACGGCGATATGAAGGGCGCATCTTTGCTCCATCATGAGCAGGAAGAACTGCGAAAGAAACTGGAGCAGCAGAAAAAACGTCTGCAGAGAAGGAACAGTCAGAAACAGATTACAGTAAAGGAAGAGGACATTGCAGATGTAGTATCCCAGTGGACCAGGATCCCGGTGCAGAAACTGGCGGAGTCAGAAAGCGCCAGACTGAAAAAGCTGGAACAGACTCTTCACAAAAGAGTTGTAGGGCAGGAAGAAGCAGTCACAGCGGTTGCTAAGGCTGTAAGAAGAGGCCGGGTAGGGCTGAAAGATCCGGGACGTCCCATTGGTTCCTTCCTGTTCCTTGGACCAACCGGAGTCGGGAAAACAGAACTTTCCAAAGCGCTGGCAGAGGCACTGTTTGGAAATGAAGAGTCTATGATACGTGTAGATATGTCCGAGTATATGGAAAAACACAGTGTGTCAAAAATGATCGGTTCTCCTCCGGGATATGTGGGACATGATGACGGCGGACAGTTAAGCGAGCAGGTGCGCAGGCATCCCTATTCGGTCGTGCTCTTTGATGAGATCGAAAAGGCGCACCCGGATGTGTTCAACATCCTTCTGCAGGTGCTGGATGACGGACATATTACAGATTCCCAGGGGCGCAAGGTGGATTTTCGGAATACAGTGATCATTATGACTTCCAATGCCGGAGCCCAGGCGATCATAGATCCCAAACGTCTTGGATTTGTCACGAAGGAGGACGCATCCGGAGATTATAAGAGGATGAAGTCCAATGTTATGAATGAGATCAAGCTCATCTTCCGTCCGGAATTTTTAAATCGTATTGATGAGATCATTGTCTTCCATGCGCTGACATCCAACGAAATGAAAAAGATCGTGGGAATGATGTGCAAAGAGGTGTGCGACAGAGCCAAGTCCCAGCTTGGTATTACGCTTCATGTCAGAGAATCTGTGAAGAAGCACATCGTTGAGACCGGAACGGATCAGAAATACGGAGCACGGCCGCTTCGCCGGGCAGTCCAGAATATGCTGGAAGATAAGCTGGCAGAGGCCCTGTTGGACGGGGAGATAAAAAGCGGCGATGTTGTAGAAGCCGGTATCTCTAAAAAAGAAATAAAATTTATTTTAAAGACTACAAATTGAAAATTTTTTGAGATATAATGTGAGATACAAAAGAAGAACCATTAGGAGGACATTTGAGATGGCAGTAGTAAAAGAGCTGTTAAGAGCGGAAAGCGATGGAACATTAAGTTTTGGAGATTACACTCTTGCATCCAAGACAAAACTGGAGGATTTTGAGTTTCAGGGCAATCTCTATAAGGTAAAGACCTTCGCTGAAATTACCAAATTGGAAAAAAATGGTATGTTTGTGTATGAATCCGTTCCGGGGACAGCGGTGGAGAACTTTAAGGCAGAGGACGGAACCGTATCATTTAAAGTTTCTGCGCCAAAAGATGTACAGTTTACCCTTGAGCTGGAAGCAGACAGTGAATATGTCGTATATATGGACGGAGTGAATATGGGCGACATGAAGACCAATCTCAGCGGAAAATTAAGTGTCAGCGCAGAGATGGATGAAGGGAAAACGGTAGAAGTAAAAATCGAGAAAAAATAGAGATCAATCATAAAGAGAGCGAAAGGCTGCAGTTTTACACTGCGGCCTTTTGTTGCGTCTGATGAACGGGAAGAGGCAGATCAGATCAGTTTTTCATAGGCTATTTTTTCGCTGTTGTCAAAACAGATCGTACCGCAGTATTGGAATCCGTTTTTCTCTATCAGATGTTTCATGATTTCATTATCGTTGTCTGTGTCCACTTTGAAACTGTGGATACTCCTTTTTTGTGCAAGCGCCTCGGCGAGAGCGAAAACCTGGGAAGCCAGGCCCTTCCCTCTGCTGTGCCGATCCAATGCCAGACGGTGGACAACAACATAGGGCTGTGTGCTAAGCCATTTTCCGCAGAGAGTTTCGTAAGCCGGTTCGCCTTCAAAATCAATACACACATATCCGACGATTTTTTCATCGGCAATACAAAGGTATCCGGTTCCCTTCCGGATATCATTTTCTATGGAATGCTGATCCGGATAGCCATTCTGCCACTGGTCTACACCACAGGATTTCAGATAAGCCTTTGCATCATTGATCAGTTCCATGATCCGCTGCAGATGATCTGCTTTTGCAATTTTCAGTTCCATGAGTATTTCCTCCTGTTGACTTTTTGAGCCCGTGCGATATAATGTACTAAAAATACACTATCTTGTTAAAAAAGTATAAGATAGTTTTGGATCGGAGTCAACAGTATATTGGAAATAAATCTTATATATTAGAACAAAATGCAGCAGTCTGCCTTTATCAATGATGAGAAACGGAGGATGAAATTGGATATTTCAAAAACAACGGCAAAAAACATAAAAAGAATACGAGAAAGCAAGCATCTGACACTGGATGCGGCGGCAGCAGCTACGGGAGTATCCAGGAGCATGCTGTCACAGATTGAGCGGGGAGATGCCAATCCGACCATTACGGTTTTGTGGAAGATTGCAAATGGATTTAAGGTGTCATTTACAGCATTGACAGAGGCAGCTTTAGAGGACGCCACAGTTATCCGCAGTGAATCTGTGCAGCCGGTTACCGAGGGAGACGGACGATATATTAATTATCCGATTTTTCCTTTTGATGAGAAGAAACTCTTTGAAATGTACCGGATCGTGATTGAGCCGGGCGGATGTTTGGATGCTCAGCCGCATATTCTGGGGACAGAAGAATACATTACAGTATTTCAGGGGAATGTGAAGATTACGGCTGGAGGAAATGAATATGAGCTTAAAGAAGGCGATTCCATTCATTTTCGTTCCGATACAGAGCACAGATACCATAATCCGGGGAAAAAGACAGCCCAGTTGAGCATGCTTATTTATTATGGAAAAGGCTAGGGCTGGTACGAGATAGGGATATATTTTCTTAGTAAGAAGGGAGAAATATTGTGGCAAAAGCGAAAAAGACAATTTTTTTCTGCCAGAACTGCGGACATGAAGAGAGCAAATGGCTGGGACAGTGTCCGGCATGTCGGGAGTGGAATACATTTGTAGAGGAAAAGATCACGCCGGTAAAAGGCGCGGCAGCAGGGAAAAGTGTAAGGGAAGGGGAAGTAGTCACTCTTTCCAGTGTGAGAACCGACGGTGAAGAGAGGATAAAGACAGACATACAGGAACTGGATCGTGTGCTGGGAGGGGGAATTGTCCCCGGTTCTCTCGTGTTGGTAGGAGGAGATCCGGGAATCGGTAAATCAACCCTTCTCCTTCAGGTATGCCAAAAGCTGTCCGAAAAAAAAGAAAGCGTACTTTATATTTCCGGGGAAGAGTCGCTGAAGCAGATAAAACTTAGAGCTGACCGCATGGGGAAATTTTCAGAAGATCTGCTTCTTCTGTGTGAGACGAATCTGGAAACGATCCGGCAGACCATTGAGAGGCAGAAGCCCCATCTTGCGATCATTGATTCTATACAGACAATGTACAGCGAAGAGATAGGCTCTGCTCCGGGAAGTGTTTCCCAGGTAAGAGAGGCAACGAATACGTTTATGCAGCTTGCCAAGGGACTGGGGATTTCTATTTTTATAGTAGGTCGTGTGACAAAAGAAGGAACAGTGGCCGGCCCCAGGGTATTGGAGCATATGGTAGATACAGTGCTGTATTTTGAGGGGGATCGGCATGCTTCTTACCGGATTTTGCGGGGAGTGAAAAACCGTTTTGGCTCCACCAATGAGATCGGTGTGTTTGAAATGCGTCAGACAGGGCTGGAAGAAGTAGCAAATCCGTCAGAATTTATGCTGAGTGGAAAGCCGGAAAATGCTTCGGGATCTGTGGTGGCATGTTCTATGGAAGGGACAAGGCCTATTTTGATGGAAATACAGGCTCTGGTCTGTGCCAGCAATTTCGGTTTCCCGAGAAGAACGGCAGCAGGGACAGACTACAACAGAGTGAATCTCCTTATGGCGGTACTGGAAAAGCGCATGGGACTTCCGCTTTCCAACTATGATGCCTATGTCAATATTGCCGGAGGGATCCGGATGAATGAACCGGCAGTGGATCTGGGTATTGTCATGGCGATTTTCTCAAGTTATAAAAACCGCCCGGTGCCGGAGGATATGATCGTCTTCGGCGAAGTGGGATTAAGCGGCGAAGTCCGCGCAGTCAGTATGCCGGAGCAGAGAGTGTCCGAAGCAAAGAAGCTGGGATTTAAGACATGTGTGATCCCATCGGTATCTGAAAATGCAGTGAAAAATATAGAAGGGATCCGGGTGATCGGGGTAAGAAGTGTCAGTGAGGCGATTCAGCTGTTGTAAAGATGGCGGCCGTGTAAAAGGCGTTTGATAGATTGTTTCTGCCTGACATGAGATGATATTGTGCGGAAGAAGGATAGGTTTGAAGTGAATATAGGAGAACAGATCAGTCGTCAGCGTAAGCAAAAAGGATTGAGCCAGGATGAATTTGCCAATGTGCTAAAGGGTTCAAGACAAACAGCTTCCAATTGAGAAAATGAAAAAAGTTATCCCGATTTGGAAATGCGATCTGAGTTTAGAAAAGATGATGTAAATTTTACAATGTCAGATTCTAAGACTTATCAAGTTAGTGAACCTACGATAAATGTCGCCAACGCATACTTTACTGTACCGAAAAGCGGGCAGCTGGATTTGGAATTAGATGCCCAGATCGATGACGGAGAATAGCATGTTTTAATTACTGACAGCAACAAACAAAATTTTACAGCTTGTAGAAGGCGGATTTTGCGAAAAATGAAAAAGTAAAAGAAAAATAGAAAAAAAGGTTGACTTTGAAAAATAGAAGTGATATTATATCAAAGCTGTCGCGTGAGACGGCGCAAAACAACT